>Ga0307509_10000370_pt1 | contig 75863 bp, 64 predicted proteins | sample 10_EM_MG_FD_202245 | JGI IMG/M metagenome (GOLD analysis project Ga0307509, IMG submission 202245) | Populus trichocarpa ectomycorrhiza microbial communities from riparian zone in the Pacific Northwest, United States - 10_EM | ecosystem: Host-associated > Plants > Roots > Unclassified | place...
GCGAGCAGCGCTTCCATGCCTTGCTCCTGGCGCAACCGCAGCTCTTCTTGGTAGAGAGGAATGGCGGCAAAGAAAACGACGGTCCTGCTGCCGGCGTGCAGCTCGTAGAAGTCGGGTGGTACGAACAGCGACGGCGCGATGATGACGCCGCACAACTTCGTGCCGGACGCGAGCGGTTGCGGCGGGTTGCCGTTGGGGATGGCTTGTCCCCAAGCGAACCATGTGCCGTTCGCTGCCGGGATATGCGCGAGACGCTGCAGATGGTCGATGGGCCAGCGCCATTGCTGCTGCCGCAGCGAGTCGGCGTCGAACTTCCATTGGCGAGGCATCGTCATCATCAGCTCGATGTGGCGCGGTGCGTTCTCGTTCGGCGGCACCGCCATTGCCCGTGTGCTGATGCCGCTGGTAATCAGCGTATGAACGGGGCGGATGTCGGTTGCCGGCACGTGATGCACGAGAATGCGCGGTGCATCGGTTGCATCCGTGGCGCGCGGCTCCGGCGCCGCATCCGCAAAGACGTTGACGATTCTGCCCAGGTGCTTTTCGATGTGCGCGGCGATCTGCTCGACGGCGCTTGCCTCTTGGTCTTTCATCAGGCTCTCGGGAGCGCGCTGTTTCGCGCCAGCGCCGATTGTACAGCCCGCCTGCGTCGATGCGCCGGTCGTTCAAGTGGCGTGCCGCGCTGTGCTCATGCAATATGGACAGGGCGATTGCGTTCAATGACTCGTGCCAGCGGATTTGCCGTCTCGAAGGGAGCGTTTTTCATTCGTATGGAAGCGAAACAGCCTCGCACGCCGCCGCCCCGGCGGACGAGTGAGCAAGCGGCTCGACACGGCGAACCATCGGCTCGGCGCCAGCGCCGCCCGCCAGCGCGCGACAAGTGGGTCGAGCTCTCCTTTTACGTAGGTGCGCTGGCGTTGATCGCGTTGATGGAGTGGTATGCGCGCCTGATGGACCGGCCGCGCATGCTATGGGCATATTTCGCGCTGGCCGCCGTCGCCGGTGGTTACGCCGGCAGCAGGCTGCGCCCGCTGCGGTCCTGGATACGGACATGGATGCGGCGCATACGCAAACGCTCCACTCGCGCGTCGCGCTGACCCAAAAGCGGTTGCTCCCAGTATTGTCTCAGCTATTGTCCCGGGCCCCCGCCGCATGCGGCACTATGCGCGCCTGTTCACACCAGCATTCCCAAAGGATCCGCATGAAATTCGTGATCAAGTGCACCGGCGAGGCGGGCTTCGACTTTCCGGAGGACATGGACTACGCCGACTATTTCCCCGCCGGCATTGCGTTGTCCGAGGCAGACGAGCCGGCGGACGTGCAGGCGGCTTTTGCGTGGGGCGTCGGCGTGTTCACGTTCGGCACGTTCGTCGTCAACGCCGTGTTCACGTACAAGTCCATCGACTTCGGCTACACCGAGCCGTTCATGGAAGCGATGGCGCAGATCGTGTCGGATCGCACCGGCCAGCCGACGAAGTGGTATCAGGTGCCGATGCGCAAGTAAGCGGTGGGTGGTGAGGTCGTAGGTTGGGCTGAGTCCGCGAAGCCCAACGTGCCGAACGCCGCGTTTCACGGCGTCCGGCTCAAGGGAAGTTGGGCTTCGCGGACTCAGCCCAACCTACTTGACGTGCATCACTACGTCACTGGATCAGGCCTTCGTGGTGGGCAATTGGTCCTCTCTGACCCACCAGCCGTGAATCTGCCCGACCGCGGCCATCGGCAGCTTCACCACCGCCACCGGTCCGGCGTCCAGGCGCTGCGCATCCAGGATGATCAGGTCGGAACGGCCGCCTTCTTTGTGGCGCGTCGCCACGCCCATCAGGTAACCGTCGCCTTCCGGCGCATCCTTGCTGCGCGGCGCGAAGCAGCATTCGGCGAGCGTCGTGCCTTCGCCCGAGTTGAACAGCGTCGTCTTGCGAGTCGGGTGATCGAAGCGCACATAGCACGCAGACGGCCGCTTCGACGGATCGGCGGGATTGGGGTCCGGGCAACCCAGAAAGCCGACGCTGTAGGGCACGGTGTTGTAACGATCGTCCTGGCGCGGCAGCCCGCCGAGATGGTTCGGATACATCACTTCAATGTTGTAGCCCTGCACGCTCTTCTTCGACAGGTCGGCCGATAGCCGCGTGATGCGGCTCGCACCCTTCACCGGATCCCAGCGCGAGCCATCGCGCATGGGCATGAACGGGAACGGGTTGTAAGCCGACATTTCCACGTCGACGTAAACCTTGTCGCCATCGGAGAACGCGCCCATCACGTGCGTGGAGCTGCGCTCCGGCCCCTTGAACCAGCGCAGATCCTTGCCGTCGCCGCCGCGGCGCATCACGCCGAAGTAGGTGGGCTTGGTCGAATCCCACGACCAGTGAATGCCGCCGGCTTTCATCTGCGCTGCGTCGAACGCCAGCGGGATCACGTAGAACACGATGTGTTTCTGGGTGACGGCGAAGTCGTGGACCATGCCGACGTACGGCACTTTGATCCATGCGTTCCAGACCATCTTACCTTGCGGGGTGATCTGGAAAACGTTGATGTCGTCGCTGCCGAAGCCCTTGGCTTCGTAGCCGAACGCGATCAAGTCGCCGGTTTCCGAATCCACCTTCGGATGCGCGGTGAAGGTCTTGCTCTGCAACTGGCCGTCGAACGTGTACGTCGGCACGATGGTTTCCAGCGTCATCAGGTCGAGCGCCGCCGGCGGGCTGTCTTCCTTCAGCGCCAGCAGCAGGTTCTTGTGATGCATGATGTGCGTGTTCGCCGTGCTGCGGCTCAGCCCTTTCACGCTCGGATCGTCCATGTACGGATTGCGGTACATGGGGAACAGCAGGCGGCCGGCTTCGGCCTGCGCGTTATAGCGCTCGTTGCGAACGTAGCGGCTCTTGTAGTCGGCCTTGCCGTTGTGGATGCGGAAGCGGCTGACGTGGCCTTCGCCATCGAAGGGGATGTTGCGCGGGTGCAGCGGGTACTGCGCGTCCGGGCCGACGCGGTAGAACGCGCCGTTCAGGTCGCTGGGAATCTTGCCTTCGACTTCGCAGTCGTGAATCTCGGCCTCGAGGCGATACAGCATCGGGCGCGGCGGCAGCTTGCGATTGGAGTCGCGCGGATTGGTCTGTTCGATGGGCGCCGGTTCGGCGGCGTGTGCCGCGCCGGGCAGCAGCGCAGTGCCCACTCCGGCAGCGGCACCCACAACACCGGTAAGGGCCGCGCCCATGAAGGAACGGCGATCGAGCTGATCGGATTTCTTGGTCATCTTCTGAAACCCCTGAAAGAACGCTAACGTCTGTGACGGCAGCGTATCAGCCGGGGGCGGAAATCGCTCGCCCGGCAGTCGCCTTCGTTGCGCTGTGGGGCGAGGAATTTTACTTAGGGATTGCGTACCGACAGCATCAGCTTGACGATCTGTTCCGTCACGTTGGGCTCCAGCCCCTCGGTGTGGCCCTTGTCCTTGCGGATGATGTCGGCCACTACGCGGCCCTTCTCGCAGCCTGGATATACGAACACTTCGGCCGTGCCCGGGCGTGCTTTCAAGCCCCAGATCGCGTTCGGGTTTTTCTGCTCGCGCGAATCATTCACATAGCCGGCCTTGGTGTCGACCACGTCGGCGCGCTGCTCGCGCGGCTTGCACTTCAGCTGCTGTGCCCACTTCGAGTTGTCGGGCATGCCGGCGGCAGTGAGCTCGTGCTCGCCCGTCTCGTAAATATGCGAGAAATTGTAATCAGGAAGGATGGAGGCGTCGGCGACGAGCGCCGGATCGCCGCGCGGGGTGGTGCCTGCCGCCGGTGCGGTTGGAGCCGGCGGTGGCGGCGAGCCCGGGATGGCCGCGCGCACTTCGGCGCGCTTGGAACCGAGGCGGCCGCCCGACAAGCTGACCCAGCCGGTGAGCTTCCGCTTGTAGGGCTCGGTGAGCAGCAGGCGGTTCGCGGTTTGCCCGCCCTGCGAATGGCCGGCCAGCCAGAACGCCTTGATGTTCCTGGCGCCGAATTGTTCGTACACCAGATCCACGATGTTCTGCAGGTGCTCGTCGTCGTTCTTGGGATCCCAGGCGCGCACCACGCCGCTGGGGGTTGCAACCACGAGGCGGTATTTGTCTTTCAGGTCCATGACCGGAAAGTAATGACGCTGCCAGTTGCCGATGGAGCCGCCGCCGTGCAGGTTCAGCACGAAGGTGACTTTCTCCCCGGGCTTCAGGTCGCAGGGATAGTCGAGGAAGAACTTGCGTCCGGTCTTCGCGTCGGTCGCGTTACCCAGGTTGGCAATCAAGTCGCCGGGGCAATTTGCGTCAGGGCAATGCAGTGGCGGTGGCGATTCGCAGGCCGCCCCCGCGATGGGGCCAGTGGCTGCGAGGGTGCCGTAGCTGACAAGGACGGCCAGGATACCGGTCCAACCCAGGGCTGCCTTGACGGCGGCGGACTGCAGGACGGTTCGTTCCAATGCGTTTCTATCTATTTGTTTCACATGAATTCCATCGCACACTGACTTTATTAATAGAAGGCGTCGGAGCTTATCGCCAATCTCCGGGGCTGTCCGACATCTTGTCGATTCTTGAACTGTGAACTGCCGCGCGCCTTTGCAGCCGCCAGGACGCTCAAGAACGGTTTTCCCGTGACGTTACAGAGGGATACCAATTCCTCGAATCCGATCGCGGGACAACAATAATGTTGGAGCAGACAGCGCCGTGATCCCGGCTCCCGCCAAGCCGCGCAATTTGCTGCCGTTGCTGGTCGCCATTACCGTGGCGCTAGCGATTACGTCGACGCAGACCAGCATCGGTCCCGCGTTGGGCACCGCCTACATGTGCGTCGTGCTGCTCAGCCTGCGTTCGTCGCACGTTTCGCATACTTACCTGACGGCGCTGATGGGCACGCTGCTGCTGGCGTTGCAGATCTACATGGCGCATTCGCGCGGCCTGATATTGCCGCTGCGTTTTGCGGTGTTCAACGCCGCCACGATGGCACTGTCGATCTGGGGCGTCGCCTTCATGGGCGTGCGCACCATTCACGCGGCGCGACGCGAAAGCGCCGCCACCGCGATCAGCGCCCAGATGCTGGTGCGCCAGCAGATTCTGGATCGGCTGATCATCTCCACCGAAGCTGCGGACCTGTGGGTATGGGAAATGGATGCCGCGAGCAATCTGGTGTGGGACATGAATCCACTGCGCGCGCTCGACCTGCACAATGTGCCCACCGCGAAGCGCTGGAACGCGTTCGACAAGCACCTCGATTCGCAGGAGCTGGCGCGGATCACCGAGGAAATGCTCGCGACCTTTGCGGCTCGCGGCACGCGCTTGTCGCATCGCTTCAAAGCGACTGCGGCAGACGGCAAGACGTCCGTGTACCTGCAGACGCAGGCACATATCACTTACGACTCGCAGGGGGCCGCGTTGCGCGTCATCGGCGCCACGGCCGACGTCACCGAAGAAGTCCTGCGCACGATCCAGCTCGAACAGCAGCTCGCTACCGCGCACAAATTGCAGGAACGCATCAAGATTGCCGCGCGCGCCGCGGGCTTGTGGATCTGGGAACGCGATGCACACACGCACGAGTTCATCTGGGATGCGAACAGCCCGAAGGAACTGGCGCTGGACAAAGTGCCGTATCACGAATACCAGACGCGGCTGCAGCAGCTCCTGCCGCCCGAAGATGTCGTCAGCTGCAGCGGCACGATCGATAGAGCGCTGGCGGACAAGGCGCGCCATTACTCGCTGTCCTATCGCACCTATAATTCCGACGGTTCGCTGTGCCATCGGCAGACCAGCGCCGAGATCGTCTACGACGAGAACCGTGAAGCGCGGCGCATCATCGGAGTGACGCGTGACGTCACGCACGACGTGCAGACTACACAGACGATCCAGCGCCAGGCGCAGGAAGAGCGCGTGCTGCGCGAGCGCCTGACGACGGCGGCGCATGCGGCCGGAATTCATTGCTGGCAGCTGCAGTACCCTGGGCCGCAGATGGTATGGAGCGAGAACATCGCCGCCGAACTGGGCGAAGGCACGGGCTACATTGCCCAGGAAGATCTGCTCACGCGCCTATGCGCCGATCTGCATCCAGATGACGTCGAGTTGATCACCTCCGGCGTGGCGCGCGCCACGGCGGGCGGCAAGAGTCAGCACACGATTGCGTTCCGCCGCGTGCTCGCGGATGGGTCGGTGCGGCATTTCCGCGCGCATCACAGCTACTTCCGCACTGGCGCGGGAGTGCCTTTGCGAGTCATCGGCGCGACCATCGACGTGACCGATCACGTCAACGCGCACACCCGCCTGAAAGAGCAGGCCGAGCAAGCACAGGCCGCCAACGTTGCGAAGAGTTCGTTCCTCGCCAACGTCAGCCATGAAATCCGCACGCCGATGAACGGCATCATCGGCATGACCGGCCTGTTGCTCGATACACCGCTCGATGCCACGCAGCGCGACTACGCGGAGACCGTGCGAGTCAGCGCCGACGCGCTGCTCACCGTCATCAACGACATCCTGGACTTCTCCAAGATCGAAGCGGGCAAGCTCGACATCGACCTGGTCGAAATGGATCTGCGCGCCAGTATCGAGGAAGTGGGCACGATGATGGGCTACCAGGCGGAGAGCAGCAACCTGGAGCTGATCATGCAGGTGCAGGGCGACGTGCCGGATTGCGTGCTCGGCGATCCGCAGCGCATCCGCCAGTGCCTGATCAATCTCATCGGCAACGCCATCAAATTCACGCGCCAGGGCGAGGTCGTGGTCGAGGTGTTCAGCGTCGGGAATCGGGACGGCAAGAATCTGGTGCACTTCGAAGTGCGCGACACCGGTATCGGCCTCGCGCCGGAGACGACGCAGAAACTGTTCCAGCCGTTCACGCAGGCGGATTCATCCACGACACGCAAGTTCGGCGGCACCGGCCTGGGCCTGTCCATCGTCAAGCGCCTGGTGGAAATGATGGGCGGCACCGTCGGCGTCGACAGTTTGCCGGGCAAGGGTTCGACGTTCTGGTTCACGCTGCCGATGGAAGCCATCGCCATGAGCTCGGAGCCGCCCACGCCGGCGCGCGGCGTCGCCGACCGCAAGATCGTCATGCAGAGTTATGGCGGCGATGCGCTGCTGGTGGAAGACAACCTGGTAAATCAGAAGGTCGCGAGCCGCTTGCTGGAGCGCCTGGGCGTCCGCGTCACGCTTGCAAGCGACGGGGCGCAAGGCGTCGAAGCGTTCAAGGAGCGGCGCTACGATCTGGTGCTGATGGACTTGCAGATGCCGTCGATGGACGGGATTGAAGCGACGCGCCGCATTCGCGAGATCGAGCCGACCGGCGCGCGCACACCCATCATCGCGCTCACCGCGAACGTCATGACGGGCCAGCGCGAGCGCTGCGTCGCGGCGGGCATGGACGGATTCCTGAGCAAGCCGGTGCAGATCGCGCGGTTGCATGACATCGTGGCCCGCTACTGTCCCGCCGAGAATATCCCGGCGACGGATGAGACGCAGCTCGTGCAGCAGCTCCTGCTGGCGCCGGTGTCGCCGGGCCCGCCGAGCGTGGATTTCGAAAAGTTGATGGACCTGGCCGGCAACGACATGGAATTCGTGCGCGAGCTGGCCGAGGCCTACGCGATCAGCGCTCAGGAAATTCTTGCCGAATCGCGGCGCGCCAGCGCCGCCGACGATCGCAAAGCGCTGGCGCGCGCAGCCCACAAACTGCGCGGCGCCAGCGCGAACATCTACGCCGAGCGCGTCCGCGCGGCATGCGGCGAACTGGAAGACGACGCCGCGACGTTGGCGGGCGCAGAGATCGACTCGAAGCTGCATCTCCTGCAAGGATTGCTCGAAGTGGCGCATGCCGAACTTCAGGCCTACCTGGCCAGCTCGAACTTGGCGATCGTGGCGCGGTGAACATCGCGTAACTGTGCGCCGGCTGGAGACTTGAACTGTCACTGCACCGGGGTGGTATAACGCGCGATACTCAAGCGACCTAACTGCCACGACGAGAACAACGATGGCCTGGCTGACTCCGTTGACGCTGACCGGCAAGCACGCAATCCTGGAACCTCTGTCGCACGCGCGTCATGACGAACTCGTCGAGGCGGTGCGTGACGGCGAGTTGTGGAAGCTCTGGTACACAGCCGTGCCACCGGCGGAAAAAATCCGTGTCGAGATCGATCGCCGCCTGCGGTTGCAGGAGCAGGGCGTGATGCTGCCTTTTGCCATCGTGGAAGCAGCGACGAACGTCGCGGTGGGCATGACGACTTACATGCACCTCGAGGCCGAGCATCGCCGCCTGGAGATCGGTTCCACCTGGTATCGGCGCCGTGTGCAGCGCACTGCGCTGAACACCGAGTGCAAGCTGATGCTGCTGCGGCATGCATTCGAGTCGCTCGATTGCATCGCGGTGGAGTTCCGCACCCATTTCTTCAATCAGCGCAGCCGGCGCGCCATCGAGCGGCTCGGAGCGAAGCTCGACGGCATCTTGCGCAATCACCGGCTGGTCGAGGATGGGTCGATTCGGGATACGTGCGTGTATAGCATCATCGCTGGGGAGTGGCCTTCGGTGCGGTCGCACCTGACGCATCAGTTGTCGAAGGTGCGGTGAGGGTGGCAGTTTTGAGCGGTGGTGGTAGCTTGCGACGCCTTGTCCGGCAGACTATTTTCAGGACCGGTCGTGAATACGTCCCTGTAGACCTTCGAGCGCGACGTCCTGTCGCTCACGATCCTGAAAATAGTCTGCCGGACAAGACGTCGCTTCGACGTGGGTGCTGCTTGAAGTGGGTGCTGCGGAGTGATTGATACGCGTTCAGAAACCTTCACACGCGCGCTCAGGCGGGCCAGTGAAGAGCACGGATTGCAGGATTACTACCAGCCTTGCGTGCGGCCGCTGTTCAACATGCCGATGACTCAATGGCCGTTGTGTTGCGGCTCGCGTTGCGAGCCTTGTTCGCAGATTTTGGTGACGGTGGCGGTGCGCGTTTGCGAGTTGCTTGGCATTGACAGCAATGCACTGCCGGAGCGGGTGGTGGTCAGCCGCGCTGGCTCTTGATCTTGCGTGGTGGAGTTTTGCCTTGCAATGCGTCGATGAGCGTTGCGCGCACGCCGAATTCCCAGTGACTGGCGTATTCGATGTCGGCGACCACGTAGTGGCCGTTTTCGTTGATGACTTTCACGCGGTCCACCCAGTTTATCGACGGCAATTGTTTCGCTGAGGTGAACGTCACCGGCACGAATTGATCGGCGCCTTGGGTTGCCACGTCATCGATCTTGAACGTCGTCGGGCCGTCGAAGATGCTGGAGAACAGGTCGCCTTCCGCGAATGCGCGCTTGCCGCGCTGTTTTTTCTTCTTCGCCGGCTTTGCGTCCGTGGCCTCGGGCCGTACCTTGGCGAGCAATTCGTGCAACTCGGCGCTGATGTACGGCTGCATTTCGGCGAGCTGTTGCGCGTCGGGTGCGCCGGTCATCTGTGAATGGATGCGCCAGTCGTAGAAGCCTTTGACCACGCCTTGCGGCGTCGGGTCGGGCGCTTCGGGTGTCTTGACGCACGCGCACAACAGCGCGCTCAGCAGCAGCGCGGCGCAGGCGCGAACAAAGGCGGAGGGCTTTGGCATCGGTGTCGGGGGAATGGGCGGCCGGTGGGGACGCAAGGTGAAAACCGCGGGCGGCACGGCTTTGTTCCGGCGTCTCCTGGCGGCGCGCGCAGTGGCACGCCACCGATCGCTGGTCCGTATCTGATCCCTGCAGTCCGCGTGTCAAGAATTGATCAGCCTATCCCGCGATGCGCGCAGGAATGCTATTACGCTTCGCTTCAAGGTGCGTCCATAGCAACTGTTACAGTCAATCGGGGGATGGATCATGAAGCGCAATCTGCTCGAATTCGTAGGCCTGGGCGCCTGTCTGCTGGCCGGCAACGCGCTGGCGGCCGACCGTTGTGACCGCAACTGCCTGACCGCCACGGTGAATCAGTACCTGGACGCGGTGCTCAGACACGATCCGTCCAAGGCGCCACTGGCGCAGGATTATCGTGCCACCGAAAACGCGGTTGCCGTGAAGGCGGGCGAGGGCACGTGGAAATCCGTCACCGCCCTGGGCGCGGTGCAGCGCCGCTACGTCGATCCCACCAGCTCGCAGGCCGGCTACTTCGGCTTGATCGATGAAAGCGGCGCGCCCGCCATCGGGTCGCTGCGCTTGAAGGTGGTCGACAGGAAAGTCACCGAAGCCGAGTGGGTGATCGGCCGCAAAGGCATGGCGCTGCACAACGTCGAAGGCTTCACGGCCAACCCGCCGCCGGATGGCAAGGTGAGCGCGGTCAATCGTTCCTCGCGAGACAGCATGATCGCCGCGGCCGACAGTTACTTCAGCGGTATCCAGCAGGGCAACGGCAAGATCGTGCTGGCGCATCCCGGCTGCTATCGCGTCGAGAACGGCACCTGGATGCTCGGAAAATTGCGTGACGTACCGGCCACACCGGCTGCGCCGCCGCCGCCGAACAAGCCCGACGGCTCGCCCGGCGATCCGCCGCGCGGCGATGGCGTCACGACGCCGCGCACGCCGGACGCCGAATGCATCACTGGATTCGAAAGGATGGGCGGCCGCGGCGGCGCCGTCATCAATCGCCACTACTTCGCCGATGAAGATGCCGGCGTCGCGCTGGGCACCGTGATCTTCTCGCGCGCCGAAGGCGCGACGGGCCCGGACGGCAAGCCGGCGAAATGGTTGTACCTCACCGAGGTCTTCAAGGTGGAACAGGGCAAGATCCGCGGCATTCATGCGGCCATGGATTACCTGCCGCCGCAGATCAAGACCTCGGGTTGGTAGCCGCGCGTCTGCGGCTGGGCGATACTGGATGGATGAAACCGAATCCGCGTCGGCTCGACGCCGGCATCTATCCGTATCGTTTCGACATCACCACGCGCTTCGCGGACCTGGACCCCAATAGGCATCTGAACAATGTCAGGCTGATGGAGTATTACCAGGAAGCGCGTGTGATGTTTCACGCCGCATTACACGATGAGTTCGCGGCACTGGCGGCGCGCGACGGACGCACGCTCGTCGCGCATCAGTCGATCGATTACTTGGGTGAAGTGGGTCATCCCGGTAAAGTGACCGTGGGTGTCGGCGTGCTTCGTGTCGGCACCAGCTCTTTCACGCTCGGCCTCGGCATGTTTCAGGAGGGTCGCTGCACCGGCATCGCGGCGACGGTAATCGTGCATTCCGACAACGCCGGCCCGTCGCCGTTGCCGGGCTCGCTGCGCGAGATCCTCAAGAAGAAATTGCTGCCGGAAGATGCGCGGTAGGAATGTCGACGTAGTTGACGTAGGTTGGGCTGAGTCTTCGAAGCCCAACGATCTTGGCTGCGAAGAAGTTGGGCTTCGAAGACTCAGCCCAACCTACGTGCTACGTGCTCAGCCAACCTACTTGGCTTCTTCGCGCTCCAGCAACGCGCGCTTGCGTTCGACTCCCCATCGATAGCCCGATAGCGCGCCGTCGTTGCGCACGACGCGGTGACACGGAATCGCCACCGCGACCGGGTTTGCCGCGCATGCCTGCGCCACGGCTCGCACCGCCTTCGGCTGGCCGAGGCGTTGCGCGATCTGCGTGTACGTCGCGGTCGAGCCGGCCGGAATATCGCTCAAGGCCTGCCACACGCGTTGTTGAAACGCAGTGCCGCGCACATGCAGTTGCAGGTTCAGTCCCAGCGCGGGCGCTTCGACGAAGCCCACGACCGTCGCGACCACTTGCTCGAACTGCGCATCTGCGCCGCGCAACTGCGCGCTGGGAAAACGATCCTGCAGGTCGCGCACCAAGGTTTCCGGATCGTCGCCGAGCAGAATGGCGCACACCCCGATGTCCGTCGCCGCGACCAGGATGGCGCCGAGCGAACATTCGCCGACGGCGAAGCGGATGAGGGCGTTCGCGCCGCCCGCGCGGAATTCCGTCGGCGTCATGCCAAGCATGCGCGCCGCGTTGGAATAGAAGCGGCCGTTGGAATTGAAGCCCGCGTCGTAGATGGCTGCGGTGACGCTCTTGTCGCGCACCAGTTCTTCGCGCACGCGCCTGTGCCGCTGTGCCGCGGCGTAGGCTTTCGGCGTCAGCCCGGTCACCGCCTTGAAGGTGCGATGAAAGTGATAGCGGCTCATACCGGCCGACTGCGCGAGTGCATCGAGGTCGGGTTCGTCTTCGGCGGTTTCGATGGTCCGGCACGCGGCGGCGATCAATGCGCTCTGCCGTTCGAGCAGCGACGCCTGCTCCGGTTTGCAGCGCTTGCATGCCCGGAAGCCGGCGCGCTCGGCGGCGGCGCACGTCAGGTGAAAGGCAACGTTCTCACGGCGCGGCTGGCGCGCAGCGCATGAGGGCCGGCAGTACACGCCCGTGGTCTTGACGGAATAGAAGAACTGGTTGTCCGCCGCGCGATCGCGGCGCACCACTGCGCTCCACCGTTGCTCGTCGGTGGTCCAGCTGGTTTGCTCGGCGGGGGAGGTGGTGGTGGACGCGATGGAGGACATGGTGTCGATATACATGGCGGCGCTCCTGCAATGATCTTTCATGGAGCGGCATCTTAGCGAGCAGGTCCGGGCAAGCACTCCGGGTCTTGCTTTCGAATTCGGCGCACCCGAATTCGGTGCGACCTGGGCTTGAATTGTACCCGAGCGAGCGGAATTCACCGCATCGGACGCGGCCACGGTACCCTACCGGCCGGATCGAATGGGTGGGAGAGAATCATGAGCGACGAGGGGCTGGAGCGCATCGAACTGAAGATCGCGTTCCTGGAACGGGCCAACAACGAGTTGAGCGACGTGGTGTATCGCCAGCAGCAGGAACTGGCGGCGCTGAACGAGAAAGTCGCGGCATTGGCGGGCCGCCTGGAGTCAGCGAAAGCGGGCGAGCAGATGCCGTATTCGCTGGAGGAAGAGCGTCCGCCGCACTACTGAGCGGACGCCCACTGCGCGCTGCGATTATCCGCCGCTGCGCTGCTGCACTTTCTCGATGACTCGCGTGCGCAAGCCTTCATCCGACGTCATGAGCTGCGCGATCTGGTTGAACTCGTCCACTTGCAGGCCCGATCGTTCCACCGCCTTGATCATTTCGCCTTCCGCGGCCTCTTTCACGGCGTTCGCCTTGGTCACGTCGGACGTCGCGCTCAATTGCTGCGAAGCCTTCGACTGGATCGCTTGGACCGCGACGTACGCGGTCGCGAACTGATCGACCTTCGCTTCGGCGACGGGTGTGGTCACGCTGGTGGCATTGGCAGGATCGGTGGTCGCAGGCTGGGGCGTACTCTGTTCCGCCGCAGTGGCCGATTGAGCATACAGCGGCATGGCCGCGACGAGGGTGGCACCGAGCAGCATGGCTCGCAGGTCAGTGTTGAAATTTCGCATCGTTAGGTTCTCCTCGCCGATGGCGCATGGACTTGCGGAACGGAAGTAGCCCCAGCGCAATACCTCAAATTGCGGATGGTTCCGTCGCGCGGTGAATCTCATGGCGAAGGAGCCGTCGGTGTGGTCGTTGTATCGACAGCGCGGCGGCGAAGCGTCGGTGGATGAAGACAGGTGCTGCCGCGCGCTGATTCGTTTCTGCGGGCTGGAGTGGATGACGCATGGAAGGAACTCCACTATGTCGCCGACGTTCCTTCGCGGACAGCTCACTCGCGAAGGTTTCATGCTCGACGTCGATCCGTTTGCGCTTACTCTGGTTCTGCTGGGCATAGCGCTGATCGGTGCGGCGTGGCTGCCGCACTTGGTCAGCAACCGGCCGCTGTCGTTCCCCATCGTTTATGTCGTTCTCGGCGCCGTGCTGTTCAGCTTGCCGTTGCCGCTGCCCGACCCCGATCCGCGGCGCTATGGCGAGTTCACCGAGCGTCTCACTGAGCTGGTCGTGATCATTTCGCTGATGGGCGTGGGCTTGCGCATGGACCGGCGCATCGGATGGCAGTCCTGGAACGTGACCTGGCGCTTGCTCGTGATCACTATGCCGTTGTGCATCGCGCTCGCGGCGTGCCTGGGCTATTCATTGATGGGGCTCGGACTCGCTTCGGCGCTGCTGTTCGGCGCGGCGTTGGCGCCGACCGATCCTGTGCTCGCCTCCGACGTTCAAGTCGGGCCGCCGGGCGACCGCAAGACGCAGGACGATGTGCGCTTTGCGCTCACTTCGGAAGCGGGCCTCAACGACGGGCTCGGTTTTCCGTTCACGTTTCTCGCCATCGGCGTGGCGCTCTACGGCATCGATTCTGCCGACTGGCTGACGACCTGGCTGTGGCGCGACCTTGTCTGGCGCGTATTCCTCGGCGCGGTGATGGGCGCGGCGTTCGGCTTTGCGTTGACCTGGCTGATCTTCCGCGCGCCGGTGGAAACTTCCATCGCGCGTGCCAGCGACGGCCTCGTTGCGCTTGCCGTGACGCTGCTCGTCTATGGTGCGACCCAGCTCGCCGGCGGCTACGGATTTCTCGCGGTGTTCATCGCCGCGATGACGATCCGGCTCTCCGAGCGCAATCACAAGTACAACGCGACGCTGGAGACCTTCGCGGAGCAATGCGAACGCACGCTCGTCACGGTGCTGCTGGTGTTGTTCGGCGGCGCGCTGACGACCGGGCTGCTGGACTTCCTGGACCGCTGGACCGTGCTGGCCGTGCTGATATTTCTGCTGGTCGTGCGCCCGGCCACGGGCATGCTCGGCTTGCTCGGCAGTCATCTGCCCATGCACGAACGCCTTGCGATCAGCTCGTTCGGCATTCGCGGCATGGGCTCGTTCTACTATCTCGCCTTCGCGCTCAACCAGGCGCAGTTCGAGCGCGGCGGCCGGCTATGGTCGGCGATCGCCTTTGCCGTGCTCGTCTCCATCGTCATTCACGGCGTGAGCGCCAGCGCAGTCATGTCGCGACTGGACCGGCATCGCAAACGCCGTGAGCGAGGCGCAGCTTAGAAGCTCACGCCCACACGGCCATAGATGTAGCGTCCCGAGCGTCCGAACGGCGAGTAGTTGGAGAACGATTGCGTGCCCGTGCCGTTCACCGCGACCGGGTTCGGGTCCGGGTATTCGTCCGTGAGGTTCTCGGCGCCGAGCGCAAGTTTGATGTGGTCGGTAACTGCGAAGCGGGTTTCCACGTCGAGCAGCGTCTTCGGCGACAGCGTGACGTCGGTCACCGGCCGGATCGCGACTGCCGGCCGACCCGGCGACGCAGCTCGTCCAACCACGTTCAGGTACGTCGCACCCGTGTCCGGCGACAACGCTTCGCCATAGCGCGTCGCGCGCAGCGTGGCGCCGAAGCGGTCCAGATCCCAGTTGATCGCCGCCGCGAATTTGTTCTCCGGTGTGCCTTCTTCAAGCGTCAGCACGTTGACGCGATCGAACAGCGGTGGCGGGTCCGCCAATGCAGACAAGGTCGCCGTCGCGGGCACGCGCGTCACGTCGGTGCTGTTGAAGTTCGCGGTGAACGTCAGGTCGAAGCGGCCCGCGGAAGCGGTCTTGATCGGATAGTTCGCGACGATGTCGACGCCTTCGGTCGTCGTGTCGACGCCGTTGATGAAGAATCGGCCGCCGCCGACGCCGATGAAGCCCTGCGCGGTGAGATAGTCGCGCACGCCTTGCTGCGTCAGGTTCTCGGACAGCACGATGCGGTCGTCGATGTCGATGCGATAGGCATCGACGGTGACGCTCAGTTCGCCGAATTGCATGACGGCGCCGACGGAGAAGTTGAGCGACTCTTCGGCATCCAGCGGTTTCGCGCCCAGCGCCCGCGCGACCGGATCGGTCGCGGGGAACGTGGTGACGTCGAATGGCACGCTGCCGATGAAATTCGTCGACGTGGTCGCGAAGTATTGCTGCTGCAGCGACGGCGCGCGGAAGCCGTTCTGCACCGATGCGCGCAGCGCAAAGCTGCGCGTGAAATCGTAGCGGCCCGACAGCTTGCCGGCGAAGCTTTCGCCGAAGTCGGAATAGTGCTCACCGCGCACAGCCGCGGAGGCGAGGAATTTTTCGGTGACATTCGCTTCGATGTCGATATACGCGCCCACGGCGGTGCGATCCTTGTCGACGACGTTGGCGGGACGGAAGCCTGGAAATACCTGCGAGCCCGACGGCGCAGGGCTGCCGCTGGGCAGCAGCACGCCGCCGTTGCGGTACGAATCGGGTTCGCCCGCGAAGATGGAATAATTTTCCTGCCGCGCTTCGACGCCGATCGCGACGTTGAGCGGCGACGCCAGCGCGCTCACCGCGAACTGGCGCACGCCGCCGACGTTCAGCACGAGCTGGTCGTAGTCGAAACCGCCCGCGTCGAATTCGGTCTTGCTGGCCACGCCGAGCGAACGATTGAGCGTGTTCTCGATGGTGAATTCCATCTTGTTCTTGCCGTACACCAGCGAGCTGTCCATCTCCCAGCCGGCAAGCTGCCAGCTCACGCCGAAGGCGCCGGAGAAATCGGTAACTTCGGGCGCGATGATGGGCAGGAAGCCGTCCGGGTAGATCTCGATGACGTTGCGCGTGTCCGAGGCGGGGCGATAGAAGCCGGCCGAGCGCGCATCGCGCTTCTGGTAGCTGGCCCAGCCGTAGAGTTTCGCGCCCCCTTCCAGGTCGTAGCCGGCGTTGGCGAATACTGTCTTCTGGTCCATCTCGGGTTCGCCGTACCACGAGTTGTAGCGATTGAAGGTGGCTTCACGCGGGTCGAACGCGCCGCCGGCCACCAGTGGATACTGCTGACGGAAATCCCAGCCGCCGCGCTCGGTGCGTTCCTGGTCCTTGTACTCGGCGGCGAGGGTGAGGAAGCCCGCCTCGCCCAGCGACAAGCCTTTCCATGCGGATATCGTCAGCGTCTCGCCATCCGAGATGTCGCGCTTGAGAATGCGCGGCGCCGACCAGGTTGCGCCGGCTGGCGGCGTGCCGGTGATGGTGTCGTAGCTCGAATCGCGCCAGCCGTAACTCGCAGTCGCTTCGCCGCCGTCGTTGTCGGTGCGCAGCCGCAGGTTGATGACGCCGGCGATCGCGTCAGAACCGTATTGCGCCGACGCGCCGTCGCGCAGCACTTCGATGGATTTCACGATCGCATTGGGAATGGTGTTCAAGTCGACGGCGGCAGCACCGCGGCCCACCGTGCCGTTCACGTTCACCAGCGATGCGGCATGGCGGCGCTTGCCGTTCACCAGCACCAAGGTCTGATCGGGCGACAAGCCACGCAGCGTCGCGGGGCGAATCGTGTCGGTGCCGTCGGCGAGGCCGGGGCGCGGGAAATTGTACGAGGGCAGCGCGATGGACAGCGCCTGGTTCACCTCGGTCACGCCGAGATTGGTCAGCGCTTCCGCGGACACGACATCGACGGGGACCGCGGTTTCAAGCGCCGAGCGATTTGCGACGCGCGTGCCGGTGACGACCACCTGCTCCAGCGCTTCGGCGCCGACGTCCTGGGCCATTGCCGCCGGCGTCGCCAGCAATATGAGCAGCGGCGAAACGTTCAATAGACGACCCGAAAGCCTGCCGTGGTGCATTGGAAACTCCTTGAGTGGGATGCGGCTTTTACGCGAAGTGTTGCGTACCGTAAAAACAACATAAGCCGAACCGGACGGGCATTACACACCCGCAGTAGTGGTCGCACAAGACGACACAGGAGCAAGAATTTTTTTAGCGCCGCATGCGCCGGCGGCATCGCGCAGGATTTACACGGGCGCTATTTCACCGCGGATCGCGCGCCATCCTCACCTTCTGCGACAGCTCGCTGAAGGTGAACGGCGTGCCGATCAGATCGACGTCGCAATCCAGCAATCAGTTGTTCAGTACTTGGTCGAGCAAGTCGAGCGTCACTTCGTCGACTGGCGAGCGGCGGCGGAATGCACCAAACGGGCGCTTGTAGGCAATGAACACCGAGGAGCCGACGTTTTCCGCGAGCGAATGGCCCGCGCTCATGGACAGCGAGCCGCGGCCGATGGCTGTGCTCTGGCTGAGAGCGATCAGGTTGGTGCGCTCGCGCTCCCAGGACGTTTGCGCCGCATAGGCCAGCGCCAGCTTGGAACTTGCGCCCAGGTTCACGCCCACGCTGGCCAGATTGCGCTGCATGATGGGATCGCCGCCGATGGCGGTGCCGATCTCGCGGAAATCGCGGCTCTGGATGCGCGAGCGCACCATCACGTCGAACAGCGAGTTGCGGTGCTCGAAGCCGAAGCGCGCCAGCCAGCCCTCGCCCAATTCGGCGCGGCTCGACGCGAACGCCACCGACGCGGTGCCGAGCGGCCCGATGCTGCGCGCGATGCCCAGGCCGAGTGCAGCCACATCATCGGCGAGATATTCGCCGTGTCCTTCGACCGTGAAGCCGAGCGGCACGCCGCAGGTCACCGTGGTGTTGGCGAATATCGGCCCGTAGTCGTTGCTGGTGACGGCGTAGTCGCGCCGCACCTTGCCCACGCCGAGCGAAAAATCACCACAACCGCGTTGCGCCGCCGGCGCGCTCGCGATGATCGGCGCAGTGATCGAGTCGGCGCGGCCGAGTGCGTCGCGCGTGACGAAGCTCAACGCATTCGGTCCGCTGACTTGCACCGCGCTGTCGATGGACAGGTTCTGGCGCGACAGCAAAGTCTGCGCATTGCCAGCCGTTGCGAGCCACGCATCGGCGACGGTCGGCAAGACGGCGACGCCGCTGCTGGCGAGACCCTGCGAAGTGATCACGTCGGAATTTGGCGCAGTGGCCGTGCCGACCTGCATGCCGCCATAACGCACCGAGCTGCCCCACATGCCGGAGCTGCTGATGGTGTCGCCGACGCGCACCTGTTCCACGATGGCGAAACTCTGCGTGTAGCTGGATTCCAGGCGTGTAACATTTTCAGACTTGGGATCGAGCGACGCCGCGAAGCTGTAGTCCAGCACGCTGGCATCGTTCAGCACGGAAGCGTTGATGGAGGAATACCGCGGCGAGAACTTGCTGGTCTTGACCGCGATTTCCTCGGGGCGCTGCACGCTCTGCGTGGCGCACGCCGTGAGGCCGAGCAGCAGCGCGCCGCAGGTGATTTGCCCAGAGATGCGCCGAGAGAGGTGCCGAGAGAGGTGTTTGAGCCGTGACATCACCCGCAGATTATTGCGCAGCCGCGCCGGTCGCAACGTTGCATGTGTCGCAAAGCGGGAAATTCGGCTACGGCTGATTTTTCTTCTGCGCCGTCACTCGCTTCTCGATCAGCTGCTCCATCACTCGCTTCGGATCGTCGCAACGCCCGGTATGGACCGCGGACGTTTGGATGATGGTGCTGCGCGGCGCCACCAGCCAATGAAAGCGTTCGCGCTGCGCCAACCTTCCGATCGGTCCCGCTGGCGCGCCGCCGGCGGCGATCAGCGGAAAACTCGCCAGGTGCGAGCGTATCTGCACGAGGTCGATCTGCGGATCGAACGCGGCCAGGCGCGCCTCATCCAGTTCGATGCGCGCTTCCAGAAAACCCAGCGACGGACACGACAGGATCACGCCGACATTGAGAAACTCTTCCCGCTCCACTCGCGGGACCACGCGCACGATCGCGTAGTCATACGAGTGCGCGTGCACGGCTGGCCTCCTGCGCGAATGCTTGCGGCGACTGCAATCGGCGCAGCAGATACTCGACGTACGCGTCGCGATGCTGCGCGGGAGAAGCGAACGGCGAATCGACGACGAGCCATGGGTCCGGGATCGCGTCGACGCAGCGCCGGATCACCGCGGGCGCAAGCAAGGCGCTCAACTTCGCCGCAGCGGCTTCGATGGAGCCGGCGAACGGCAGCAGCACGTGATCCTTGATGAGCGCGAAGCGATCCAGCGCGCGCTCCATGGGGCTGTCCCAGGAGTGATGAAAGTAGAGCGCGGCGCCGTGATCGATGAGCCACAGCTCGCGATGCCACATCAGCATGTTGGTGTTGCGCGCGGTGCGGTCGACGTTGGTGACGAACGCGTCGAACCAGACGATCGCGGCGCTCAACGCCGCGTCGGGCGACGTCACGACCGGATCGAACATCACCGAGCCGGGCAGGTAATCGAGCGCGAGGTTCAAGCCGGCGCTGCGCTTGATCAGATCCTGGATCTCCGGGTCCGGTTCGGTGCGCGCCAGGTCCACATCGACGTCGATGAAGACGATCTCCGGCACCGGCAATCCAGCCGCGCGCGCCAGTTCGCCCGCGACCAGCTCGGCGATCAGTGCCTTCGGCCCCTGGCCGGCGCCGCGAAACTTGAGCACGTACATGCCTTCATCGTCGGCTTCGACGATGGCGGGCATGGAGCCCCCTTCACGCAGCGGCGTAACGTAGCGGGTGGCGGTGACTTTGCGCAGGGACATGGCGCCGCACGATAGCGTGAGCGGCGCAACGAAGGAAGCCGCACCCATCAACAAACGCCCTCAACAAACTTCCTTCACCAGCTTGCCGAGTCGCGTCATTCCTTCTTCGATCTTCTCCGGCGGCACCGTCACGAACGACAGCCGCAGCGTGTTCGTCTGCGGTTCGTTCGCGTAGAACGGCGCGCCCGGCACGAACGCCACGTTCTGCGCGATGGCCTTGATCAGCAGCGCCGAGCTGTCGACGCCGGGCGGCAGCTTCACCCAGATGAACATGCCGCCTTCGGGACGATTCCAGCGGGCGCTGGCGGGGAAGTGGCGCGACAACGCGTCGAGCATCACGCGGCACTGGTCCGCATAGAGCGCGCAGATCTCGGGAACGTGCCGGTCGAGAAAACCATCCTTCACCACTTCATACACCATGCGCTGCGTGAAGCTAGGCGTGTGCAGATCCGCCGCCTGCTTGGCCTGCACCAGCTTCCGGTGCAACCCCTCCGGCGCAATCAAATAACCCACGCGCAATCCCGGCGCGAGAACCTTCGAGAACGAGCCCATGTGCACGACGCCCTCCGGATTCATCGACAGCAGCGTCGGTAGCGGATCGCCGTCGTAGCACAGCGCGCCGTACGGATCGTCTTCGAGCAGCAGCAGTTGCGCTCGCGCAGCGATGCGCGACAATTCGCGGCGGCGCACTGTGGGAATGCGGCGGCCGGTGGGATTCTGGAAATTCGGCAGGCAATACATGAAGCGCGCGCCGTCGAGCAGTTCGGCGCCGAGCTGCTCGGGCACCGGGCCTGCATCGTCGGAAGGCACGGAAACGTAGCTCGGCTCGGACATGGAGAACGCTTGCAGCGCGCCGAGATAAGTAGGGGTCTCCACCAATACCTTGCTGCCGGCGTCGATGAGCACCTTGCCGAGCAGGTCCAGTCCCTGTTGCGAGCCTGTCGTCACCAGCACGTTCTGCGGCGAAATCTGTACGCCTTCGCTGCTGTGGCGCCGCGCGATCCACTCGCGCAGCGGCATGTAGCCTTCCGTCGGGCCGTACTGCAACGCTGCGGCCGAGTCGGTGCGGAGAATTTCGTCGCAGCACTCGCGCAGGCGCGCCACCGGAAACGTGGCGGACGAGGGCAGGCCGCCCGCGAACGAAATGACTTCGGGACGCTCGGTGACTTTGAGAATTTCGCGAATGGCCGAGCTGGTGAGCTTCTGCGCGCGTTGGGAAAACGTCCAGGTCATGGGCGGGGTCGCTATGGGTGGTGGTTATAAGGTATCGGAGTGCTCGCGGCGCGAGCCCGCAGGGAAGCTTACTTGCGGCCAGCGCGCTTGCGCAGCGTCAGCCGTTGCTCTCATTGACCCGCACAGTGTGCCTGACCGGCAACCGGGCTCGCCAGCGAGACGTAGTGAGTATCGGGAGAGGGATGTATACACAGATACAACGTTAAAAAGCAGGCAGCGGCCCGCCTGAGGCTGTCGCGGCGGAAACTTCGCGGCGGCTGCTTCGTTGCTCATTCGAGGCGACAACCTCGGAGGACATCATGAGCGACCTGACCGATGTGCGTAAGACGATGGCAAACGAGGTGCGCGAGCAGAAAAAGCGCGCCGCACGCCAATCCAAGGCTTTCGTCCGCAATGAAGATTTCGATGTGAACAAGCTGGCGGGCAAAGACCCAGATCAGCGCCGTGGCCGCTCGGCTCGCGACAAGCCGGCTTGAAGCGATCGATGCATTGACCGCGGCGTTCTTGGGCAGCGCGTAGGTTGGGCTGAGCTTCGAAGCCCAACAATCCGTGCCGTCCAAGATCGTTGGGCTTCGAAGCTCAGCCCAACCTACGCTACTGTCATCCCCCGGCCGGCGCCGGGAACGACGTTCGGTTGTAGTGGCAAGCCGCAGCGTCAATCCGCGTTGGCGGGGAACTGAACGCCCGCACGAGCCATTGATCCGCGATTCCCTTCGATGCGTATCCAATGTGCAAGGAGAGTGTCATGGCCCGAGCAAAGACCGCCGCGACTGCCGCTGCCCTCAATTCATCTACAGTTACAGTGAATTCTGCGACTCTGGAACTGGTCGCCGAGGAGGAGCCGGTCACCGAGGCGCTGTCGCTGCTGCGTCGTGATCATCGCGTCATCGAGCGCCTGTTCGGCGAGTTCGAGGATGCGATCGGCCATCAGGTCGATCCGCTCGCGCGCCGCATCTGCAAGATGCTCACGCTGCATGCGCAGATCGAAGAGGAATTGTTCTATCCGTCGGTGCGGATGGTGATGGACCCGCTGCTTATCGATGCGGCGCTTGCCGAACACGCTGAGCTGAAGCTGCAGATCCGCCATATCGAGGCGATGACGTCGCAGCACCCCGAGTTCGCAGCGGCGATGCGGGCGCTGTCACGCGGAATCGCCGCGCACGTCGTCGAAGAGGAAACCGTACTGTTCCCGCGCTTGCCGGGCACGCGGCTGAATCTCGAAGCGCTCGGCATCGCGCTGGCCGAGCGCAAGGAAACGCTGATGGAAGTGATGGGCCTGCACGAAGACGACGAACTGCGCGCCACGGCCGACACCGCGAGCAGCGATGTCGTGCGGCCCATGACGCGCCAATAAGCACGCCGCTGGATCAAGCCTGCCGCAAGCCGAACCAGCCGCGCGCGTCACGCTCGACTCGCGCGGCCGCAGCGCGGTATTCCGCTTCCAGCCGGTCGACGACTTCGCTGACCGGCAGCACATCGTGAATGCCCGCCACACCCTGGCCGCTGCCCCAGATGTCGCGCCAGGCCTTGGTACCGCTGCTCGCGAAATTCATCTTGCTCTTGTCCGCCTCCGGCAGCGCATCGGCATCGAGTCCGGCCGCGACGATGCTGGAGCGCAGGTAATTGCCATGCACGCCGGTGAACAGGTTGGAGTAGATGATGTCTTCGGCCGCGCTGTCGACGACGGCCTGTTTGTAAGCATCCACCGCGTTTGCTTCCTTGGTCGCGATGAAGCGCGTGCCCATGTAGGCGAAGTCCGCGCCCGCCGCCTGCGCCGCGAGGATGCTCGCACCGTTCGCGATGGCACCCGACAGAATGATGGTGCCGTCATAGAATTCGCGCACCGCAGTGACCAGCGCGAACGGCGACAGAGTGCCGGCGTGCCCGCCCGCGCCGGCGCATACCAGGATCAACCCATCGACGCCGGCCTGCAGCGCGCGTTTGGCGTGTTTTACGTTGGTCACGTCATGGAATACCAGGCCGCCGTACGAGTGCGCCGATTCGACGACGGCGTCCGGCGCGCGCAGGCTGGTGATCTGGATGGGCACCTGGTATTTCTCACACATCTTCACATCCTGTGCGAGACGCTCGTTGGAGCTGTGCACGATCTGGTTGACCGCGAACGGAGCGACGCGGCGGTCCGGGTGCGCCGCCCTGAACGCCTGCAATTCGGCGTTGATCCTGATCAGCCATTCTTCGAGCGCCGCCGGGGGGCGTGCGTTCAACGCGGGAAACGAGCCGACGATGCCGGCCTTGCATTGTTCGATGACCAGATTGGCGGAAGAGACGATGAACAGCGGCGCGCCGATGACGGGCAGCCGCATGCTGCTGCGCAGTGCGGTGGGTATGGACATGGTGGTGATCGGAAACTTATTTAAGTGTAAGGTTGACGGTACAACGGACGAGCCGGGGGAACACGCTATGGTCGGGACGGCCCATGAACGGGACGACACTCGTCGTGGAGCACGCGCCGCCGCTCGCTCGATGCTGGCGATGACGCTGGCCATGACGACGATGATAGCCGCTGCCCAACAGGCCGCACCCGCCGCCCCACCGCCGGGCGGCCGTCAGGGTGGGTTGAATCAGGAGCGTCTCGACGAACTGAGCCACAAGCATGACGGCTTCTACGGCGCTCTAGCGCCGCAGAACCTGGCCAAGCCGCGTCCCGAGCCGCCCTTCGACATGACGGGTACCTGGTTCATCGATCTACGCAAGTCCTTCAACGATTTCAAGTTCGGTCCGCCGTACCCCGAGTTCTACGAGCCCGGCCAGACGGCGATGCAAGAGTCCGCCGCCGCCCGCGCTGCCGGAAAGCCGTACCGCGACAGTATCGGTGAATGCTACCCGGCGGGCATGCCCATGATCATGACCCGCGTCTGGCCCATCAGCATGGTGCAGCTGCCGACGGTGGTCTACATGCTGTTCGGCTTCACCAACAGCATGCGCTTCATCTACATCGACGGCCGCAAGCCCACCGATCCGGATCTCGCGATCCCCACCTACAACGGCGAGTCCATCGGCCATTGGGAAGGTGACGCGCTGGTCGTGCACACCAGGTATTTCGAGCCCAACGAGCATTACATCGACGGCGGCCTGCCGATCAGCGACGAGTTCGAGATGACCGAGCGCATCCGCGTGGTCGACAGGGGCCTGACGCTGCAGATCGAATACACCATGACCGATCCGAAAATGTGGAAAGGCGAATGGAAGAACACCAAGCGCTGGATCCGCGTGGACTATAGCGACATTCCCGAAGTGGAGTGCCTGCCCAATCTGAACAAGAACCTGCCCAGCACTGAAGAAGGCCAGGCGGCGCTGAAGGCGCGCGAGAAGGAAGCGGCCGAGAAAGCGGCGGCCGATAAGGCAGCCGGGGCGAGGAAGTAGATTCCGATTCCAGTTCCCTCCCCTGCGCACCGCGCGCGGCGACCAACGGGAATCCCACCGGGGAGGGAGGGTCAGTGAGGGGGCGAGGCATCAGTCAGCGATCGATTCGGAAGAGCAGCAAGCGACTCGGAAGAAACCGCGCAGCCTCAAGCTTGCGGCGGTTCGCTTCCCAGGGTCTTGCCGTCCGGCAGCGTGATGCCGCGGTACCAGCCGCCGAACTGCCCGTTGCGCAGCGGGTTGATGGTGACGCTGACCTTGTCGCCCTTCTTGAGCGTGGTGCGTTTCCAGCCGAGGCGGATCAGGTTGTTGGGACCGTTCATTTCGATGGCCCATATCTCGGCCTCGCCGTTGGCGCCGGGCACGCTCACCTTGAAGGACGAATGCGGATTCATCCAGGTAAATTCCGAGATCGTGCCGTTGAGCGTGATCTCCTTGTCGCGGTCGAACATGGCGCCGGAGTGATGCACGTAGGCTGGAGTCGATATCGCCAGCAGGACGGCGGCCAGGCTGAATGTCACGGTGCGCTTCATGCTGCAGCTCCGAAAGCGATGGGTTTCGATCGAACTCGTAGTCCATATATTAACTAGCAGCATAACAAGCGAGGAGAGAATCATGAAGATGCAAGGCCGCTTGCCGGGCACGCCAATGCAATCGTGGAGCGACTCATGGGGCGCGTTGTGGACCACGTCGGCGGCGCTGGGCGTGGGCCTGTTGCTTGCCATGTCAACGGCCGATGCGGCCAAGCCTGCCAAGAAAGGCGCCGCCTATCCCAAGGGCAATTACGCTGCGCTCAATGCGCTGCCGGATTGGGGCGGTGTGTGGGTGCTGAACTTCGGCCCCGGTGGCGGCACGCGCGAAAAACCCGCGTTGCAGGGCAAGTATCTGGATGAGTACAAGCAATGGCAGCGCGAGGCCGAATCGAAGTCGGGGATGGCGACGCGCATCGGTTCGAACTGCCGTCCGCCGGGGCTGCCCGGCATCATGTCGGTGGGCCAGTACCCGGTCGAATTCCTGTTCACGCCGGGGCGCGTGACGACGCACCACGAAGCCTGGATGCAGTGGCGCATCATCTTCACCGACGGCCGTCCGCATCCGCCGGTGGACGAATACGAGCCGACCTTCAATGGTCACTCCATCGGCCGCTGGGAAGGCGACACGCTGGTGGTGGACTCGACGATGATCAAGCAGACCGTGCCGCTGGCGGCGGGCATGAATCACAGCGATCAGTTGACCATCGCCGAACGCATTCATCTCGCCAAGGACAACGCCGACACGCTGGTCGTCGAGATGACCATGACCGATCCGCTCGCGTTGGAAAAGCCTTGGAAGCAGACGCTGACCTACGAGCGCAATCGCGAATGGGAGCTGGTGGAATTCGTCTGCGCCGAGAACGACCGCAATCCGGTGGATGAGGACGGCCACACGCTGTTCAAGTGATCTGCAAGGGTGCCGGAAGCGCGGCGATTTCTCGCGCTCACGGGGCCTCGACGACGTAGCCCCGTGATTGCAGCATCGCGATATAGCCGTCGGACCGGAACATCTCCGCCATCGACAGCACCGCAAACGTGCTCTTGTTGTTCGCCAGGGCGCGTTCCGCCGCATCGGCCCATGCGCTCGACATGCGTGTCGGGACGTCCTGGAAGCCGCGCTCCTGCACCACCTGCGAATTCATGATGGCGTCACGGCACGCGGCGTTCTGGTCCGGCGGCGCCAGCTTGCCGAGGGTTTCCACGTCGCCCACGGCCCACGCGTTCGCACGCGCCCGCATCGACTCCAGGTCGGTTTCCAGCCGCTGCAGCGTCTTCGCGAAACAGTCGATGTCGTCGAGCGAGGATTTCTTGAACTCCTTGATGGCCGCGCGCGGCTTGTCGATCGCGACGACAATCTGCGGGCGGGTGATCTTGATGTCGTGCTTGTTGGCGACCTTCTTGACTACCGGCCACACGATGCTCGAGTACGTCAGCCCCGACTTCTCGATGGCCTTCGAATACAGCTCCTGAGCGGCGAAGATGGGCCGCCATTTCTCGACGCCCGAATCGCGGCCGATGTAGCGCGCCTTCAGCGTGAGCCAGCGCGCGTACAAATCGGCGGGCAGCGCCTGCTGCAGCGTCTTGCCTTCCGGACTTTTGCGGATACCGATGATGGAGGGCGCGAGCATCAGGCCCTTGAAGAAACCGATGTCGGCGTCGACGTCGGTGTTCGTCAGCACTTCCTGCGACTCGGCGATGACGGCTTCGACGGAGCGCGAACGCCAGGTCATCTTTTGCGGCAGCGGCTGCAACGTGCCCAGAATGTACAGAACGTGATCGCCCTTGCTGACCTTCCACAATCCCGGCCCAGGCTGCTCGCCGCTGACGACTACTTCTTCGATCGGCGCATCGGCTTCGATCGGCGGCTCCGCAGCTGACTCGTTCGCTGCCTGCGCGGGCGGTTGCTGAACCGAAGTTTCCTGTGCATGGATTTGCGGCGCGACGAACGCAAGCGCGCACCACGCGACGGCGGCGCGCGTGAGCGACGGACTACGTGGAGTTGCGGAGTTCATCATGCGCGGGACGATAGCGTCCCGCCCGCAATTGTGAAATAGCCGCTTGTCGCTTGCGCGCTGTGCGCTTCAGAAAATCAGCAGGTCGCCGTACCAGGGTTGCTTGGCTTAGTAGCTCGCCAGCCGGCCGCTTTTGCGATCTGCTTCGCGATAAGCCGCGCATGCGGTAGCCTGCGCCGTCGGCAGCTTCAACATGGGGAGCACAAATGGCAGCGGCGCCGAGCGTATTCGTCAGTCATGCGAGCGAGGACAAGGAGCGGTTCGTCGTCAAATTTGCGCAGCGCCTGCGCGAGAACGGCGTGGATGCGTGGCTCGACCAATGGGAAATGCAGCCCGGCGACAGCCTGGTGGACAAGATCTTCGAGCAGGGACTGAAGCACGCGCAGGCCGTGATCGTCGTCGTGTCGGCCGCGAGCATCACCAAACCGTGGGTGCGCGAAGAGCTCAACCTCTCCGTCGTCAAGCGCATCGGCCAGGGGCTGAAGCTGATTCCTGTCGTCATCGATCAATGCGAAGTGCCGCAGGCTTTGCAATCGACCATCTGGCAGCGCATCGACGACCTGGAGCACTACGACGCCGCATTCAAGCGCATCCTGGCGGCCATCTTCGACACTTCCGACAAGCCGGCGCTGGGAAAACCGCCGGAGCGGTTCGTCGCGGCCGAGCCGGTGCTGCCCACGTTCACGGTGAACGATGAGCGTGTGCTGCGCGCCGTCGCGCATAACGAAGTCGATCTATGCGAGGGTCCGATCTGGTTCGAGGAATTGCACGCGCAGCCCGAGCTGGCTGCGCTGACGGAGGAAGAGTTGGCCGAGTCGGTCGAGATTCTCGCGCAGAAGCAAGTCATCGTCTTCGAGCGGCTTGGCAACGGCGGAGGGTGGCTCAGCCTGACGCTGCCGGGCTTTCAACAGTATGCCGAGGCATTCGTCCCCGATTACAAGGAGGCGGTCGCGCAAATCGGTGGATTGCTGATCAACGAAGAGGCGGCGACCAACAATGAGCTCGTCGCGCGCACCGGCCGCACGCGCATTTTCGTGAACAACGTGCTTGATGTGCTGGCCGCTGCACAGCACATCGTGCTGTCGAAGTACGGCACCGGCGAGTGGGATATCGCCCAGGTCAAACCGTCGCTGAAGCGCGCGCTTGGCTGACTCGCTGCGCAGTCACGTAGCAGTGTAGGTTGGGCTGAGTCTTCGAAGCCCAACATTCCATGGCGGCGTAACAATGTTGGGCTTCGAAGACTCAGCCCAACCTACGGCTCGCCGTCACGGGAATGCGGCGGGTTCATTTCTCTCTCGAGCAGCCGACACTTCGCGGCCGGGCAATTGGCCCGCCGCCAAGTGGGTAGACTTCGCCTTATGAAGCGCAGCGAACACCGCATTCTCACCACGCACGTGGGCAGCCTCGTCCGACCTCCGGAATTGCTGGCGCTGGGCGGCACTGGCAAGGGGCCGCCGGCGGATCAACGGCAATACGACGATATGCTGCGCAAGGCCATTGCCGCGGTGGTGCAGCAGCAGGCGCAGGTCGGGCTGGATATCGTCAATGACGGCGAGTACGGCAAGAGCAGCTGGGCCAACTACATTCTCAAGCGCATCAGTGGTTTCGAGATCCGCCCGGATCAGCTGCGCACGATCGAGTGGCTGGGGCGTGAGCGCGAGCGCTTCATCGAGTATTTCGCCGAGGCGTTTCCCCGTGCGTTGACGGGTTCGCCGACCGAGGCATGCGTCGGTCCGATCGAATACAACGATTACGGCCCGATCGAGCGCGCGGTGGACGATCTCAAGGCGGCGCTGCCCGGCGTCAAGGTGGAAGAGGCGTTCATGACCGCGGTCGCGCCGGCGAGCACAGCCTACGACGGCGTCAACGAGTTCTATGCGACCGATCGCGAATACATCTTCGCGATCGCCAATGCGCTGCGCCAGGAATATCTCGCGATTCACCGCGCTGGCCTGCTGGTGCAGGTCGACGATGCCGTGCTCGCCAACATGTACGACCACCTGGTCCAGCAAAGCCCGCAGCACTATCGCAAATGGGCGGAGCTGCGTGTCGAAGCATTGAATCACGCGCTCGAGGGCATTCCCGAAGATCGCATCCGTTATCACGTGTGTTTCGGCAGCTGGCATGTGCCGCACACCAGCGACGCGCCGTTGGAGGACATCGTCGATCTGATTTTGCAGGTGAAGGCCGGCGCCTATTCGATCGAGGCCGCAAATCCGCGCCACGAACATGAATGGCGCGTATGGGAGCAGACCAGGCTGCCGAACGACCGCATCCTGATTCCTGGCGTGATCACGCATCACGTCGTGACGGTGGAGCATCCGCGCGTGGTAGCGGATCGCATCGTGCGCTTCGCCCACATCGTGGGGCGCGAGAACGTGATCGCGGGGACGGACTGCGGCTTTGCGCAGCTGGACACGGTGCAGCGTGTGCATCCCACCGTGATGTGGGCGAAGTTCGAGTCGCTGGTCGAGGGCGCGAAGATTGCGACGCGGGAGTTGTGGGGCGCGCAGTCGAGTTGAGGTCGATGGCTGAGCCTGTCCGGCGGCATCGGCAAGGCGTAATGCCAATGATTCAGCGGTGACGCCGGGTGCTTGGGGAACGCAGCGCCTGGCGCCGCCTCAGCACCCCATGCACTTTCTCGGGGCGGCTCTGCGAGTCTCCCGCCGCGCTGTGCGAGGGGATTTCTTGCGGAAATGTCGACGGCTGCCCGGTACGCTGCGGCGCAAATAACAATAATTCAGTTCCTCGAGCCGTCTGGACACGGCTCCATAGAATGCGATCAAGCCAGCACAGCCTTCGCGAGCAGCAGGAGCGCTCATGGACAAATTCTATCCCGCCGGCCCCGTGTCGGTTCCGCCGGATCTGACTCAGCCCACTGCGGCATATCGCAATCACGCCTGGCTGGCGATGGGCGGCCTGGCATTGTTCGTAGTGCTGTATTTTGCGTTGACCGGCTGGTTCACCTGGACGGCCTATCGCCTGCTCACCGATGCCTTGGATGGCGGTGACGTGTTCTGGCGTTTCGCCGCCGGCGTGTGCGCCGCGTTCCTCGCCGTATTCATGTGGAAGGCGCTGTTCTTTCTCCAGCATCGCTACCAGCTCGATGCGATCGAAGTGACGGCGCAAGAGCAGCCGCGGCTGTTCGAGTTTCTGCACAACCTGGCCGACGAAGCTGGCGCGCCACGGGCGCACCGCGTGTTTCTCTCGCCGCGCGTGAATGCAGCGGTGTTCTACGATCTCACGGTGCTCAACCTGCTGTTTCCCTCGAAGAAGAATCTTGAGATCGGCCTGGGATTGGTGAACGCGCTCACGCTCGGCGAACTCAAGGCGGTGCTGGCGCACGAGTTCGGCCATTTCGCGCAGCGCTCGATGGCGGTGGGCCGCTGGGTCTACATCGCGCAGCAGATCGCCAGCCAGATCATTTCCAAGCGCGATGTGCTCGACCAGTTCCTGCGCGGCCTGTCGCGCTTCGACCTGCGTATCGCGTGGGTGGGGTGGCTGCTGTCGCTGATTCTCTGGTCGATTCGCTCGCTGATGGAAACCGTGTTCCGCATCGTCGTGCTGGCGCAGCGCGCCTTGTCGCGGGAGATGGAATTGCAGGCGGACCTGGTTGCGGTGTCGCTGACCGGCAGCGATGCACTGATTCAGGCGCTGCATCGCCTCCAGGCCGCGGATGAAGCCTGGGACAAGGCGCTGCGTTTCGCGGATTCGGAAGCGCGTGCCGGCCGGGCCGTGACCGACCTGTTCGAAGTGCAGATGCGCATCACCGACAAGCTTCGCGCCATTCTCGACAACCCGCTGTACGGCAGCGTCACGCCGCCACCGCAGGAGCGCCCGCACGAACATCGCCTGTTCAAGACGCAGCTCGCGCAGAGCCCGCGAATGTGGTCCACGCACCCGGCCAACAGCGAACGCGAGCACAACGCCAAGCGCGTCTACATTCCGGCCTCCATCGACGAGCGTAGTGCGTGGGATCTGTTCGAGAACGTGGCTGGCGTGAAGGCACAGGTTTCGGCGCACGTGTTCCGCGAAGCCAAGACTGCACCGGCGGCTCTGGAGGAGTCGCTCAAGAAATTGGACGAGCAGTACAACCGCGCGTATCTCGACAGGTCGTACCGCGGCGCCTATCTGTGGCGCGCAATTGCGTCTCATGCGCGGCAGCTGTCCGAGCTTTACAACCCGACGCTGCGCGCGGAGTTCATCGCGGCGGAGTTGGCGGCGCTTTATCCAGAGTCGCTCGCGGCGGACCTGCAGCGATTGCGCGATCTCGATGAGGAAAGGGCGATGCTGCAAGCATTGCACGATGGGTTCCTGGCGGCACCAAATGGGGTAGTGAATCATCGCGATCGGCAGTTGCGCCGCAAGGATCTGCCGGAAGCCATCGAGAAGGTCGAGGCCGAACTCGTCGAAGCGCGCGACAAGGTCCGCAGCCACGATCGCCGCTGCCGCACCGCGCATCTCGCCGCCGCCGCGGGATTGGGTGCTGGCTGGGACGCGTATCTGCAGGGCCTGTTGCATGTGGTGCATTACGCCGAGCACAACGAAGCCAACTTGCACGACGCGCGCGGCCTGCTCGCCAACGTCTATTCGATCGTCACCGCCGATGGCCGCGTCAGCTCCGGCGAAAGGCAGCGGTTGCTGCAGGCATGCGTGGAAGTCCACAACGCGCTGCGCCACGTTTACGAAGACGAAGGCAAGTCGATCTTCCTGGACCGCACGCTGATCCGTCGCCTCGAGATCGAAAGCTGGCAGAAGTTGCTGGGCGAGTTCGGACTGCCGTCGCCAGCCCTAGCCAATCTGGGCGAGTGGCTCGGCGTGGTCGATAGTTGGGCGAATGCCGCGCTCGCCGCGCTATCGGCGCTGCGGCTCGCTGCGCTCGAACAGATGTTGCTGGTGGAATCGCAGGTGAGTCGTTTCGTGCGCGACCGCATGCAGCCCGGTCCTGCGCCGGAAGCGTCGCGCATTCCCGCCAACTATCCGCTCATGCCGCCGGGCAACGAGCGGCCGCGGCAGAAGAAGCTCGATTTGTGGGATCGCTTTCACGTCGCCGATGGCCTGGTGCCGACACTTGCGCGCCTCACTGTGGCGTGCGGCATCGTTGCCGCCGTCTTGAGCATCGGCAACTCGGTCGGACAGATCGGCGTCAAAATCTACAACGGATTGGGGCGTGAGGTGGCAGTCACCATCGGCTCGGTATCTGCGCAGTTGGCGCCCAACGCCAGCGCCACCCTGGGCGTACCGCACTCCGACGTCTTCGTCGTGGCCGCGACGACCCGGGACGGCAAGCCGATCGAGTCGTTCGAGCCCGACATCGAGCATCGCGGCGCGCACTACGTTTACAACATTGCAGGCGCCAGTCCCCTGGTGCAATGGACTGCGGTCTATGGCGAGGGGGGCGAACGGCCGCGCCGCATGGCTGAGGCGCCGCGCTGGTCGACGAGCGACGCGGACTTCCTTTTCGAGGAACCGCCGGCGAGCATCAGCGGCGACAAGTATTCCAGTGGTGGAACTCGCGAAGTGCTCAGCGCAGCGGGCAATGAAGCACCATCGACGCAGTTGGCGCTGCTCTCCTCGGAAGCCGAACGCAATGCGCTGATCGAAACGCACGCGCGCTGGGACGACACGAATTCCAGACATGTGTTGTATTGGTTGAGCATGGCGGCGCAGCTGGAGTCATTTCCGGCGGTGCTGGCGAGCCGGCTGGCACTCGATCCGAACGATGTAGCGACGTTGCGCACCGAACAGGACTTTGCCTCGCCGCAAGCGCATGCGCAGGTCTGTGAGCGCCACGCGGCGCTGGCCGAGGCAGCACCCGCCAATGCGGATCTGCAATACGTCGCCGCGCGTTGCGGAGGCGACGAGGCGGATCGCTCGCAGGCCTTCACTGATTTGCATCGCCGATTTCCCGAAAACGCCTGGCTGACACAGGCGGTGGGCTACTCGCTCGCCGAGGACGCCCGCTGGCAGGAAGCGTTGGACACTTTCGGCAACGTTCAGAGAAGACTGCCACCGCTCGCCGAGTCCATCGCAACGGACATGGCCCGCATCCGGCGCGTAATGACACCCGACGGCGTCGCCGGCTTGAACGACCTGTTGCCCATGTCAGCCGAGCTTCGCTACTACATGGCGCTGGAAGCGGGTCGCGATCCGGGCACGCAGCCGTATTTCCATCTCGCCAATGGCGAAGCGGATCGTGCCGTGGAGGCGTTGCGCAAGGAATCCGACGCGAATCCCTTCCTGATCCGGCTGGCAGCCGCGTCGGACCGTGCCGGTGCAACGCTGGTACGCGAGGCGTTGCGAATGCCCGTGGACCAAGGAATCGACGAGAACACAGCGTGGGCGGCGTTCGCGCTGGCTACGCGCGAGCATGCCGACGCGACGCCTTATCTCGCCTTCCTGCGCAAGCGGGAACTTGCGACTACGGATCAGATCCTGCGATTCCTGGAGTCGGCGCAATCGGGTGATACGGACGAGGCGGAGCGGCGACTAGCAGGGCTCGACACACACCCGCGCGGCCACGCATACAGCATCGCGTCCGTCATTCTCGGCGAACGCGCGCCCGCGCAATGGCGCGTGCGGGCCAGCGGCCTGCTGTTTGCCGCCGAACGCCCGTACTTCCGGCTGGGCACTTTCAATTCTGATATGGCCGAGGTCGCACCTGCGCCATCCAGAACATTGCCGCGAATCAAGCAGGCGACCGAACTCTAACGCTGGGCGCAGTGGCGCAGCGCGCGGCGTGTGAACAGCGCAATCGTCAGTCCGACACCGAACATGTGTACCAGCACTTCACTGACGATGATGGCGAGTGGTGCGCTGCCAGTGGACGCGCCGCGAGCGGATAGCGGCACCACGACGTAATTCATGGTGAGATAAATCGCCAGCCCATACGCGATGCCAAACGCAAACGCGTGCTTCACCAACATCGGGATCCGCTTCGCCAGCATGTAGTAGACGGCCGCCATGAGCGTCGTCATCACGAAGTGCAGCACCAGCCCGAAGATTCCGAGCGACACGCCGCCGGCCGCGGCTGCTTCGCGTCCCACCAACCCGGACGCAATCGCCTGCCCGATCTGGATCGGCGTCGCACCCCGCGATCCCCACACGATGATCGCGAACGTGATGTCGAAGGCGCCGGCCACCAGACCACCGGCGATGATCGCCCGCAGCCAGGACGGTATGGTTCCGAAGCTGATGTTTTTCATGCTGGCGTTCATGCGCCAAGCATATGCCCCGGTGCCGGCATTTGGCACCTCGCTTGCGACACGACCTAACCGTACAGCGCAACAATGCGGCTCGACAGTTCGCCGGGTGCGGCGTAGGGTCGTTCAATGCCCGGCCCGATGAAAATGCTGAGTCCCTACGAGTCCGTCGCCGGCGCCGCGGTGATTGCCGGGAGTCGCATGTGGCTGGAGCGCGCGGTGATCGGGCTGCAGTTGTGCCCCTTCGCGAAAGCTGTCTACCTGAAGAAGCAGATTCGCTTCGCCGTCACCGCGGCGAGCGATGCCGCCACCTTGCTGCTCGAGTTGAACAGCGAGCTGGCGCTGCTGGCGCGAACATCCGCCGACGAGATCGACACCACCTTGCTGATTCATCCGGCGGTGATGCACGACTTCCTCGACTACAATTGCTTTCTGGACGAGGCCGACGCCGCGCTGCGCAGTCTGGATCTCGAAGGCGTGCTGCAGGTGGCGAGCTTCCATCCGCAGTACCAGTTCGCCGGGACTACGTCCGACTCGATCGACAACTACACCAATCGCTCGCCGTATCCGATGCTGCACCTGCTGCGTGAAGCGAGCATCGACAAGGCCGTTGCCGCGTTTCCCGACGCGGCCGATATCTACGAGACGAACATCGCGACGCTGCGCCGCGTCGGCCATGAGGGCTGGCGCAAGTTGTGGGTCACGCAATAGACAGCGTCATCACAGCGGCTTGATGTGGAAGATCCGCTCCGCATTCTTGTGATACAGCTTGGCGCGATCCGGTTCCGACACCGGCGCCTTGTCCATGAACTCCACGGCCGGTGCGCTCGGCTGATACGGATAGTCGATGGCCCATAGCACGTTGTCCGCGCCGAGCTTCTTGATCGCGTAGTCCAGCGCGAGCGGATCCTCGACGCCGCTGGTGGTGATGACGAAGTTGCGCTGCAGGTATTCCGCCATGGTGAGCTGCGTCTTCGGCGAGCGGCCGACCTTCTGGGCGCGTGTGTTCATGAAGTTCAGCCGCCAGATCCAGAAGGGCACAGCCTCGCCCATGTGGCCGATGCAGATCTTCAGCTTGGGGAAGCGGTCGAAGGTGCCCGAAGTCATCATGCGCACGACGTGCGTGCCGGTTTCCATGCCGTAGCCCCACATCGCCGAGTCCATGCCGTAGTTGCCGAATGGCGCTTTCATCCCGGCCGAGGCGGCGCGCGGATGGATGTAGATGCAGCGATCGAGCGCTTCGGCGGCTTCGAGAATGGGCCAGTACTTTGGATCGTCGAGGTATTCGTTGTTGGTGTGCGAGTTCAAGATGAAGCCGTTGAGATGCAGCTTCTGGATGGCGCGTTCCATCTCCTTCGCCGCGCGCTTCGGCGAATGCGGCGCGAAGGTGGCGAGTCCGGCGAAGCGTGTCGGATGGCGCTTGATCACGTCGGCGAGGTGGTCGTTCGCCAGCGTCGCCAGTTCGGTCGCGGTGTCGGCGTCGAACATCTGGACGCCGGGTGCGGTGAGCGACAGCAGGTGCATGTCGACGCCGTTCTCGTCCATGTCGCGCAGCCGCTTGTCCTCGACGTCGAGCAGCCCTTCGAGGAAATTCAGCTGGGCGTAGCCGGCCTGGTTGTCGTAGATGCCGCGTACCAGCAGCAGATCCTGGCTGTCGCCGGGGCCGCGGCACACCTTCTGCAGTTCCTGCGCCACTTCGGGAATGGAGAAGGCTTCCTCGACGGCGATCCGGCGCGGTGACTGACTCATCTATCGATCTCGATGGTTTAAGAAGGAGGTGACGATACACGCATCGGCGCGGCCGCGACATTCCCTGCCGGTACGAGTGTACCCGTGCGCCGCCTTGCAGCAGCGGCATCGCCGCAGCGATGAAGAACATGAATATCCGCGTAAGCCGCTGCCGCCGCCGCAAGAAGCGCTGACCCGGCGCAGTCTTCCCCGCGTCGCGCGGGGGAAGACTTAAGGAGATGCGACTGAAGAATCCCGCCTGCGCGGGATTTTTTAATTCTCATGAGCTGGCTGGCTCGCCGCTTACGCCTTTCTTCACAGGGGACAACAACAAGACCGGGCGACGCAGATTATGGTGAACACATCCGCACCTGAGGTGACATTCAGCGCCACGTTGAACCAACTCATTCGCGACCTGTATGAAGGCTGCGCGCTGGTGCCGATCACCGAGTACCGCCGCTGGGCGCTGCGCGAGCTGCAGCGCGAAGTGCGCTTCGCGAATGCGGTGTGGGGTATCGGATCGCGTTCCACCGATCGGATTCATGGCTTGCAAGGCATTGGTGCGGCCGCGGCGCTGGTCGAGGCGGGACGCGAAGACACCGCCCTGCACGGGTGGCTGCAGAGCGGCGCGGGCCAGCTCGTTTGCGAATCCGACGCCATCTCGGGGCTGGTGAGTTTCATCAGGCTGGGCCGTGGTGCTGACGAGGCGCCATTCGCGGAGTCCCAGCGAACTCTGCTGGAGCTGCTCGCGCCGCATTTGATGGCGGGCTGGCGGCATTGCCAACTGTTCACCCTGCGTGCCCATTCGGCGGCTTCAGTGTCTGGCGTCGCCGCCATCGTTGACGCGGAGGGTTACGTGCAAAGCGCCGACGGCAAATTCTTCGCTACCCTGCGCTCGGCCTTTCCCGGCGCCGGTGTCGGATATCTGCCCGCGGTATTGCAACAGCTCACGCAGCGCAGTGGCGAGGTGGTCGTTGGAAATATTCAATGGCGCGCGCACAGGATCGGCGATCTCACGTACTTGTCCGGTCAGCCGCTGGGCGCCCTGGCGCGACTCACGGCGCGCGAGCAGGTGATTGCCGCGTCGATTCTGTCCGGCCAGTCCTATGCGCAGTCCGCGGCCACGTTGGGTATCTCGATCAACACGCTGCGCAACACCGTGGTGCGTGTCTATCGCAAGCTAGGTGTGAGCAGCAAGCTCGAGCTGGCGCAGCGTGAGGCGAAATCGCCCGGGCTCAAGCGCGACGCCGACGCACGCGTGTGAATCCCAAGCGCTAGGCGCAACTGCTTCTGTCAACAACTCCACGCCGCGCTCCCAGCCGCGCGTGCCGTAAATCCAATGGCGCGTACTCAAGCGGCTGTCCGTAGGTTGGTCTGCGAAGCCCAACATCAAATGATGTAACGAAGGTACGATGTCGGGAACCTGGCTGGGTAGTGTCTTATGAGGTAGGTCGTCGTCATCACGGGTGCATGCCGCGGCATCGGTGCTGCCACTGCCTTGGGCACGTGATGCGGTGCGGCGCGCTGCTCGACGTCGGCGGCGGCAGTTGAAGGAGAGAGGCATGATGTCCTGGACCGGGTTGATCGTTCTGGTGCTTATCGTGCTGTCCGGGTTCCTGGACTCGCTCGGTTTCGTCTACGCCTCGAAGGTGTGGCAGAAGGACACGCTGTCATGGATCGACCTGGCGAAGAGCGCTGCAGGCTGGTGGGGCGGCATCACCATGTACGTGCTGTCGCTGCGCTTCATGGCGCGCTTGGGCGTGACGTCGGCGGAATTGCAAACCATCGTCTGGTTCGCGATGACCATCATCGGCGTGGTCATCATCAGCGGCAAATTCCTGGGCTGGCCCCGGCTCGAACAGGCCGTCGCGGTGCTGGTGCTGATCGGCCTGGGCTGGCTGCTGGCCCGGACGCATTGATCAAATCAATTGAGCTGGGCCAATTGAGCTGGGCCAGTTGATACGGGCTACTTGATCAGGTCATTGCGCCGCGACAGGTAGGACTGCAACAGGAACGACAGGCCGGTCCAGACGGCGACCAGCGCCACCAGCAGCGCGACATTGAGCCAAGTCGGATCGCGGAAGATTGCGCGCAATTGCTGGCCGAAAATGCTCAACGCGACGACACCCGGCACCACCCCCATCGCGGTGCCCAGCATGTAGTCGCGAAACCGCACGCCTATCGAACCGGCCGCCAGGTTGACGAGCGAGAACGGCGCCACGGGCAGCATGCGGATGACGGCCACCGCAACCACGCCGCGCCGGTTAAGCGCATCGCTGACTTTTGCCAGCTTGCGGCCGAACGCGGCGAGCAGCGTGCCGCGAACGAGCCATGCGCCGAGGGCATAAGTCACCGCAGCATTGGCCAGCACACCGGTGAACGAGAGTGCGATGGCCGCGGGCGCATCGAACACCAAGGCCGTCGCGGTAATCATCAGTGTGACGGGAAAAACTGTCAGTCCTCCCGCTACATAGAGGCCGATGACCGCTAGCGGCGACCACCAGGCGCCCCGCATGACGTCGATCCAGCCCGCTACATCCTGCGTGCTGGCGAACTGCGCCAAGGGGGTTGCGCGCCATAGCAGCAGCACCGCGCAGATTGTGCCGCCGACGATGCCGGCAAGCCTCCAGCGTGCCCGTTGGCGGGCCCGCGGGGAAGCGTCGGGGTGGGGTCGTACGGTATTCACTGCAGGCGCCGACAGGGGAAGCTTCCGCCAATTCTAGCCCGTGACGAACTTTGCGGCTTGGGAACAAGACCTTTTCCGCTCCGGCAGATGTCATCAATACGGCTGCGCCGGCACAGTCGTAGCGGCCAAGCAACGCCTGCACAGAGGTTGCGATCGCAACACTTCGGCCGGCAAAGGCTTATATTGCCGCTACCGGAACCGCGCTACGCTTAGGTGGTCCATAGCTTCGGATGCGGCGTGTGGCGTGTCGGTTCGCAGATTGTCCGAACATCTCTCGCTGCCCGTGCGGCGTTTGGTAGGCTCGGACCGAAGCAATAGCGTTCATCCGCACGACGGATGACGATGACGAAAGGGGGGATGATGGCGCAGTTCGAAACCTTTTCGACGGCGGGCGTGGACCCACGCCGCAAGATCGAATGCTGGAACGACTATGCGAGCGACAGCTTCACGCCGCTGGTGTCCGATCCCGTCGATGCACGCACGTTCAACGGCCACCTGGTGCGAACCTGTGTCGAAGACCTGCAGCTCGCCGAGGTGTACTCCGATCCGCAGCTCGTCAGGCACTTGCGCACGCACGTGACGCGTTCGCGCGACGCGATGTTCTTCCTGCACATGCAACTCGAAGGCCGGAGCATCGTGCGGCAGGATGGCCATGAGGCGAACCTGCTGCCGGGTGACTTCGCCATCTGCGATACCACGCGACCCTACGACCTGCAGTTCGATGCACCGAATCGCATGTTCGTGCTGGGCATCCCGGGCAACGTGATGTATCGCTATCTCGGCAGCCCGGAAAGCATCGTGTCCGTGCACATGCCGGGCAACCGCGGCATGAGCGGCCTGGTGTCGGGCCTGGTGCGAAGTTTCTGGACCGATTTCCGCGGCCAGTTCGATCCATCGCACGCGCCGCGCGTGCTGCATGCGGCGCTCGACTTGATGGCAGGCGCGTACTCGACGGTGCCGCAAGCACTCGTCGCGCGTTCGTCGCTCGCAGCCGCGCATCGTGTACGCATCCTCAGCTTCATCGAAGCGCATCTCAGCGATCCCGACCTGACGCCGACGAGCATCGCGCAGGCATGCCGCATCACGACGCGTTACCTGCATCATCTGTTTTCGGACGAGTCGGAAACGGTGGCGCGCTACATCCTGCGGCGGCGCCTGGAGGAGTGCTCGAAGGCGCTCAACACGACGGCGCAGCGCGGCCGCACGGTGACCTCGATCGCGTTCGACTATGGCTTCAACAGCCCGACTCATTTCGGGCGTGCGTTCCGCGCGCGCTTCGGCGTGACGCCGCGGGAGTTTCGGAGAAATGGAGATTCGGTCGCGGCGTGAGTCCGGCCCCTCCCCCGCGAAGCGGGGGAGGGGATAAAAAGGATCAAGCCTCGCTGACGAACTTCGTCACCAGGCAGGCTTCCAGGCCTTCGATGCCTTCTTCCGAGCCGTGGCCGCTTTCCTTCACGCCGCCGAACGGCGATTCGGGCACGGAAATGACGAAGCTGTTGATGCCGACCATGCCGGCCTCGAGCTGCTCGCCGACCAGATTCACCATGCGTGCGGATTTGGTGAACGCGAACGCCGCCAGGCCGTACGGCAGGCGATTGGCCTGCTGAATCACCGCGTCGAAATCGGCGAAGCGGTTGATCACAGCGACCGCGCCGAACGGCTCCTCGTTCATGATGCGCGCCGAGTTCGGCACGTCCGACAGCACGGTCGGCGCCCAGAAATAGCCTTTGCGCTGCAAGCGTGAGCCACCGGTTTGCAGCTTCGCGCCGTGTGACACGGCATCCTCGATCAGCGTCGCCATCGCGTCGAGCCGGCGCGAATGTGCAAGCGGGCCGACGCGCGAGGCGGGCTCCAGCCCGTCGCCCACGGTCAATGCCTGCGCGCGCGCCGTGAAGCCTGCGACGAACTTGTCGTACAGCGAATCGTGAATGTAGAAGCGCGTCGGTGAGACGCATACCTGGCCGGCATTGCGATATTTCGCCGCGACGGACAAGTCGAGCACGTGTTCGAGATCCACGTCTTCGAACACGAGTACCGGTGCGTGGCCACCCAGTTCCATCGTCGTACGCTTCATGCCGTTCGATGCCAGCTTCATCAGTTCCTTGCCGACCGGCACCGAACCGGTGAACGACACCTTGCGGATGATCGGCGAGGCGATCAGGTACGTGGACACTTCCGACGGCACGCCGAATACGATCGACAGCACACCCGCGGGCAAGCCCGCGTCGACCAGCGCACGCGCCACGGCAAGCGCGGAGGCCGGAGTCTCTTCCGCCGGCTTCATGATGATGGAGCAACCCGCAGCCAGCGCCGCGCCGATCTTGCGGGCCGGATTGCCGAGCGGGAAATTCCAGGACGCGAAGGCCGCAACCGGGCCGACGGGTTCCTTCAACACGGTGAGGCGCAAGCCAGGCGCGCGCTGCGGCAGCACGCGGCCGTAGGCGCGGCGGCCTTCTTCCGCGTACCACTCCAGCACGTTCGCCGACATCTGCACTTCGATGCGCGCTTCGGTCAGCGTCTTGCCTTCTTCCATCGTGGCCCATGTCGCCATCTCTTCGCTGCGTTCGCGCATCAGGTCGGCCGCGCGCTTGAGGATCTTGCCGCGCTCCACCGGCATCATCGCGCGCCAGGTCTTGAAGCTGCTTGCCGCCGCGTCGAGCGCGCGGTCGAGGTCGGCGCGCGATGCGTGCGGCACGTGGCCGATCACTTCCTCGGTGGCGGGATTGATGACGGGCTGCAGCGTGCGGCCTTCGCCCGACACCCATTCGCCGGCGATGAGTAGTTGCAGCGATGGATACGGGCTCGGGGCGGGCATGCGCAGGGGAGAAGTGTTCATGGGTATTGCTTCCTGAAAATAATGGGTACTGCGGCGGTTAACGCAGGTTCTCGGCGTGGACCCAGTTGCCGTGCACACCGACGCGCAGGCGCAGCGGCATCTTGATACGGGCGATAGGGCCTTTTTCGAGGTGCTGTGCTTCCAGCACCTGCACTTCGGAGAGCATCTGGTCGTGCAAGTCGACGACGAAGGCGAGGTAGCCTTCGTGGCCGGGCGTGCGCGACGGTATATGCACGTGCTCCTGCACCGTGCAGCGGCGGCCGGGCGCGTACGTCGTTTGCTTGCCGGTCTTCACTTCGATGCGGCAGATGGTGTTGAAGCCCGCACCGACCGGGCCGGCGATCAGCGGATCGCCATTTTGCGGCAGGAACTGCTGGTAGTAGCCGATTTCGTAGTCGCGCATCGCATCCTTGTCCGCGATGCGTGGCATGTCGCCGCCGGAGCCGAAGGTGTTCTCTTCGATGCGCTCGCCCGGCTTACGCAGGTCGAAGGTCCAGCGCATCATGCTGCCGCCCATGTCCTGCGGATTCACCTTGATGCCGGAGGCTTCCTGGATGAACGGGAACGGGTTCATCTTGCCGACGTTGAAGTCCAGGTGCACGTGGCCGCCTTCGCTGTGCGCATTCATGAAGTGGTACGCGGAGCAGGCGGGCCGGCGGAACCAGCGCATGTCCTGCACGCTGCCGTCGCGCGGCATGATGCCGACGAAGGTTTCCTTGTCCGGTTCATAGATCCAATGCGCGCCGCCGTTCTTCAATCGCTCCAGGCTGGAGGTGGTGGGGAACACCGGGAAAATCACGTGCTCCTTGGTCACGGCGAAGTCGTGCATCATCGACACGTACGGCGCGTCGAACCATTCCTCGCGCGTCAGGTTGCCGTGCTTGTCGGCGACGCAGAATGCGACGTCGCGCGTCGCGAGGCCGGCGGCTTCGTAGCCGAAAAAGTACAGCTCGCCGGTGTCTGGATCGAGCCGTGTGTGCGCTGTCATCGTCTGGCTGCGCAGCTTGCCGTCGTAATTCCAGGTACCGACGGTTTCAAGCGTGTGCGGGTGTACCTCCACCGGCAGCCCATCTTCCTTCAGCGCGAGCAGCTTGCCGCCGTGCCACACAGGCGTCGTGTTGCTGACGCTGCGGTTGCCGCCCTGCACGCTGGGATCGTCGGTGTAGACATTGCGATACAGGCCGTAGAGCGAACGGCGTGCGGCGCGTTCGTTCTTGTAGCGTTCCGTCTGCACGTAGCGCTGCTTGAAGTCCGCATGGCCGCTCTCGAAGCGCAGCGCGCTGACCATGCCATCGCCGCTCAGGAAGGTGTCGTGGCCCCGCATCGGCGGATACTGGTGATCCGGCACGGAGCGATACCAGGTGCCGTTGATTTCAGTGGGCAGCGTCCCCTCGACGATGAGATCGAATATGTCGCATTCGATGCGCGACGGCGCGTTGAAGCCGGAAAAGTCCATGGTTTCGGGAAACGATGTGGTCATGGGCGTCTCAAGTCGCTTGCGTTGCGTGGGCGGCGCCGGGCGAGGCGCAGAGGCAAGATTGCTTACGGAAAAGTAATCCGCCTCGATTCGCTCGATGCTGGCCTCAGGTACCGGCGAGTCTCGGGCATGTGAGTATAACGACGCGCCGTCGCCCGCGGAACACGGCCGCGCGCGAACTGTCAGAAGGTTGCGATCTCAACCCTCAGGGCCTGCCCTGCAAGCAGGGCCATTCCATGCAAAGCGCATCGGCAGTTGCATGAGCCTGTGTCATGATCTAGCACCCCATGCAGCAGAGCATTTCCAAAAGTAGTCAACAGATGAACAACGAAAACAAAGCCCCCGCAGCGCAGCGCGTGCCACCCGCCGCCAACTACAAGCGTATTGCCACCGAGGAAGCATTCGCCACGGTCGACCAGATGAATCTCTACCGCCGCCTGCTGGAAGGCAGCGGTAGCGGCGATCCAGGCTTCCAGAGCCTGTGGGGTTTCTACCTGGGCAGCAAGAGCCCGCGCGCCACTGCCATCATCACGCGGCTGCAGGATCTCGGCGAGCGGCGCCTGCTGGACATGCAGGACACCGGCATCGATCACCAGATCCTGGCGCTGACTTCGCCGGGGGTGCAGATCTTCGACACCGCCACCGCGAAGTCGCTCGCCGCCTCCGCCAACGACGAAGTCGCCGCGGCCGTCCGCAAGCACCCGGACCGCTACACCGGCATGATCGCGGTTGCGCCGCAGGATCCCGCCGCCGCGGCGCAGGAAATCCAGCGCGGCGTGCAGCAGCTCGGGCTGAAAGGCGTGATCATCAATTCGCACACGCACGACGAATATCTGGATGCACCCAAGTTCTGGGAAATCTTCGCGGCCGCCGAGGCGCTCGACGTGCCGGTCTACCTCCATCCGAACACACCCTCGCGCGGACTGATCCAGCCGCTGCTCGATGCCGGCCTCGACGGCGCGATTTTCGGTTTCGGCGTGGAGACGGGCATGCACCTGCTGCGCATCATCGTGGCCGGCGTGTTCGACCGCTTCCCGAAGCTGCAGATCATGGTGGGCCACGCGGGCGAGGCGCTGCCGTTCTGGCTGTTCAGGCTGGATTACATGCACAACGCGACGGTGGTGTCGCAACGCTATTCGCACATGAAGCCGCTGCGCAAGAAGATCAGCGACTACATGCGCGAGAACGTGTACGTGACCAGCAGCGGCATGCCGTGGGCGCCGGCAATCACATTCTGCCAGAGCGTGCTCGGCGCCGACCGCGTGCTGTACGCGATGGACTATCCATACCAGTTCGTCGCCGACGAAGTGCTGGCGTCTGATGCCATGCCGATGAGCGCGGCGGACAAGGTGAAGTTCTTCCAGACGAACGCGGAGCGCGTGTTCAAGCTGCAGGCATGAAGAAGGGAGTCGCTTCGGTCATGCGAGGCGGCCCCCTCAATCTTGCGCCACCGCAAGATGGCCCTGCGTTGAGGCAGGGCCATCCATCGGCAATGGCAGGTTAGAACTTCTTCTGCACCTGGATCGAATACTCGCGCGGTGCCGCGATCAGGCCGTAATTGCTTCCGCCGCCCAGCCCCGTCAGGTCGAACACCGAGTGGTAATACAACTTATCCCTGAGGTTCGATGCGAGTGCGGAAATTTGCCACTCATCCTTGGCAGATGCCCAGGTCAGCCGGGCATTCACCAGTGCGTAGCCGTTCACACGGTTACCTGCCGTGGGAATGGCGTTGGTGTTGTAGCCACCCTGGTATGAGTAGTCGACCCTCGGGGTAATGGTGGCGTCGTTCGCAAGAACCATTTCGTACTGCGCGGCCAAGGCGTACTTGTCTTCGATCGCGCCGGGTGCCGAGGCACCCACCGGCACTCCGGTGGCGGGATTCGTGCGGGTGTATTCGAAGTCCAGCTTGCTCCACGAGCCTTCAAACGTCAGGCCGTCGATCGGTTCCGCGACGATTTCCAATTCGGCGCCTTTGATGTCTGCATCGCCGGCGTTGGCGGGCAATGCGCACGGGCCGGGCCCGCCGAATTGTGGGCAACTCAGCAAGGTGATCTGAATGTCCTTGTACTTGTTGATGAACACCGAGAGGTTGGCGCGCAGCCGGCCGTCGAACAGGTCGGCCTTGGCACCTACTTCATAGGCCGTGAGTTCTTCGGGATTGAAGGTCTGCACCTGCGGCACGTTGAAGGGGCGGGGATTCGTGCCGCCGCCTTTGAACCCGGTGGACACGCTCACATAGGTCATCAACTCATCGGCCCAGCGATAGTCGAGGTTGACGCGGTAATCCGTCTTGGAGCCTTCATAGGCGCCCACGGCACCGGTCAGATTGCCGATGATGAGATTGCGCGTTCCATTCGGATTCAAGCGGCTGTACGTGTAATCCTTCTTTTCTTTCGTGTAGCGCACGCCCAGATTCAGGTTCAGCCGATCGGTGATGTGCCAGGTGCCGTTGGCGAATGCCGCCTCGCTTGAGGCATCCGTCGGATCATTGCCCAGGAACTCGAAGAGGTAGCCCGGAAAGATGAATGCGTAGTTGAGCATTTGATGCGTTCGGCCAATCGTGGTCTGGTCGAAGTAATACAGGCCGACGGTGTAGTCGAATATCGACCCCGCGGCTCCCGTGAGGCGCAGCTCCTGGCTGAACGATTCGTTGCTTTGATGCTCGGCGCCCAAGCCGAGATAGGCGGGAGAGACATCGTTGTCCTCCACCCAGCGCGAATCGAATTCTCGATAAGCCGTGATCGACTTGAGCGCCAGGCCCTCGCTGAGTTTCCAATCCACCGTGAGATTGGTGCCCCACACTTCGGTATCTGTCTTGGGGTCGAAAAACACGACCGTGCCATCGGGACGCACGTTGGTGAAGCTGGCATAGCTGACATAGGGGTTCGACGGAACGTACTGCGAACCCCAGGGAACGTTGCCGATGGGAGCGGCGGGATTCACGGGTGCGGTGGCCTTGAGGACGGTGGCCGCGACTTCCGACTTGTCGAGCGTGATGTCGCCGCTCAAGTTGACCTCCAGATCATCGGTGACCTGCCAGCGCAGCGCCATGCGGCCGGCGGAGTAGTCCTTGCCGCCTTGAGTGCCCATGAAGCAATCTGCATGCTGGGAGCGATTGGGAATGCCGCTGCCGGGAAATGCACAGCCATAGTCGAGGCGGTCGACGTAGCCGTCCTGCTTGCGGGACACGCCGGACACGCGCAGGTCGACATTCTCACTGAGCGCAAAGTCACCCATGGCGCGCACGTCGAACAGGTCGCGCGAACCATAGGTCACGCGCACCGAGCCGCTGTCGTCGCCTTGCGGCTTCTTCGAGTACAGCTTGATTGCGCCGCCTTCGGAGTTTCTGCCGGCCAAGGTGCCTTGTGGACCGCGCAGGATTTCCACTCGATCCAGGTCGAGCAGGTCGAAGTTCGCGCCGGTGAGGCTGGAGTAATAGACGTCGTCGATGTAGATGCCCACGCCGGGTTCGAGCGCTGCAATGTAGTCGCCTTGCCCGATGCCGCGAATGTTCGCCGAGAGCCCTGGCCCGAAGGCACCGCCTGTCTCCGTGAGAATGACGTTCGGCGCCTGCTTGGCCACCGCCGCGAGGCTGGTCTGATTACGCGACTCCAGCAATTCGGCGTTGACTGCCGTGATGGCAATGGGCGTGTCCTGCAGCCGCTGTTGGCGGAACTGGGCAGTGACGATGATTTCTTCAAGAACCGACTCGCGATCCTCGGCAGCCATGGCTGGCAGCGCGAGAAACGCGGGTGCGATGGCTGCTCCGAGCACGACGCGGATGGCGCGCCCGACGAACGCGCGTGCTGCGCCCCGACTGGTTGAAACGTGATGCAATGACATACTCATGGTTCCCCTGAAGCTGGTGTTATTCGAGTGTTATGGCGCCGCCGCAATCGGCCTCTGCAGGCGCTCTCTAAGGACTTTCCGGTCCGTCGCCCGCCTGTTGTGTCGGGTCGACAGTCGAGATTTCCCGGCGTGGACATTTGGCCGAAATGGACTTGCGTAAACTCGAACTGGAGAGAGATGAAACTGAACTCAGAGGGAATTTCCCCCAGTATTTCCGCCGCATAGCGCTGGGATACCTTATGCGCCATCTCGAAGTTGACGGCTATCGTGACTTGCCGCGAACTGCGGCTAAAGAGCAACGCCGGGCTGTCCACCCAGTTCGGATCGGTAATTCTTAAGGGGGTCTCCAATGAAGCGGCCGGGAAGTCTGGTTTGCGTGGGCGTGGGCATGACGCTGGGCTCGCACATCACCCCGCTGGCTCGCAGCTATATAGAGAAGGCGGACGTCGTCTTTACTGCGCTGTCCGACGGCATTATCGAGCTGTGGCTGGCGCGCATGAATCCCGATGTGCGCAGCCTTCAGGAGTATTACAAAGAAGGAAAGTCGCGCCGCGACACCTACAAGCAGATGGTGGAAGCCATGTTGAACGAGGTGCGCGCCGGCAAGCAGGTTTGCGGCGCCTTCTATGGACATCCCGGCGTATTCGCGCTGCCGCCGCACAAGGCCATCGAGACGGCGCGCCGCGAAGGCTATGACGCGCACATGGAGCCCGGCGTTTCGGCGGAAGACTGCCTGTATGCCGATGTCGGTTTCGATCCGGGCCAGTTCGGTTGCCAGCACTACGAAGCCAGCCAGATGATGTTCTACCGCCGGCGCATCGATACCTCGGCGTATCTCATCGTCTGGCAGATCGGCGTGGCGGGCGATCAGTCGCTGGCGCGCTTCTCCACGGGCGCGGCGCACAGGCAAGTGCTCATCGACGTACTGGCGCGCGATTACCCGCTGGACCACGAAGTCGTCATCTACGAGGCGCCGACGCTGCCGATGCATCGCGCTCGAGTCGAACGGCTGGCGCTGCGGGATCTCGCGCAGGCCGAGGTTCACATGCATTCGACCCTGGTCGTGCCGCCGGCAACCGCGTTGGAGCCGGACGCCAAGACACGCGAGCAGCTCAGCGCACTCGATCTGTCAACAGTGGAAAATACTAGACATGGATGACGGCGGCTCCTGGGAGTTCCAAACGTCACGACTGTGTATACGGCCGCTGGCTAGCGACGACGAAGACCTCTATATCGCTTTGTTCACCGATGCACTGACGATGCAATTCATTGCACCCGCGCTATCGGTGGCGCGCGCGCAGCGCAGCTTTCGCGCTTACCTGCGTTCGTCGCGATCCGCGCGTGAATGGCTGTTCCTCGCCCTGATCGACAAGTCCAGCGAGCAGCCCTTCGGGATCTGCACGATTCAGCAATTGGATGAGCGCCGCCGTCGGGCCGAGGCGGGCATCATGCTCAAGCCCGCCGTGCATGGGCGCGGGTTCGCAAAAGAAGGACTGGCCGCAGTCGTGGGCCGTGCGTTCGCCGTGCTGCCGCTCGATGAAGTGTGGCTCGAAGTCGCGGCCGCCAACGCGGTTGTTCAACGCGTGGCTCTCAGCGTAGGATTCATGCGCGGCAGCAGCGTGGCTGCGGGCGAAACCACGAGCAAGTACAACATCTGGTCCGCCACTCGCGACTCCTGGGTCTTGAACGGAACATCAACGGAAGAGGAGAACGACAGTGTCCAGCAGCATCGATTTTCTTGAGCGGCTGGGTAGCGATGCCCATTTGCGTCACGCCGCCGCGACGACGGTCGAGCAGGCGCTGGCGCTGGCGCAGATCGATCCGGCCGTGCAGGCAGCGATCCTGAGCGAGGATTCACTGCAGCTCGAAGCGCTGCTGGGTGCGAGCACCAATGTGTGTTGCATGGTGCATCATCCAGAAGAGGAAGAGGAAGAGGGCGACGAGGATGACGATGACGATGATGATGATGATGACGACGAGGAGGACTTCGACGAAGAGGAAGATCGGTTGAAGTCGCGTCGCGCTGTTGCCGTCCGTGTCGCGACAGCGAGGTAGGCAACGCTCCGCCCAGTCAAGTCCCGCTTGGCGTCGCGCGCCAAGCGGGCTTGCGTTCGTGCTTTTACTGATCTTCAGTACCGCAGCGGCGGCGGACTCTCCGGCCAGCTCCGCCCAGATGCAGGGCCTGCTCGAGCAGGCCGACAGCCTGCGCACTTCCAATCACGCAGAGTTCGTCGCGCTGCTGGAGCGGTTGGAGGAGCGGTCCACGCAGCTCTCCACCCCGCAGCAGCAATACCTGCGCTACCTGAAAGGTTATCGCAGCTCCTACGACGGCCGTTATGCCGAAGCCATTCCCCTGCTGAAGACAATCATCGACGAGACCCACGACGTCACCCTGCAATTCCGCGCCACGGCCACCGTGGTGAACGTGCTCGTGCTGTCGAGGCAGCACGAGGAAGCGTTTGCCTACCTCCGGCGACTGTTGAATCTGCTCCCGCTGATCGAGGATCGCAGCGCCCGCGAACAGGGCCTGGGTATTGCGGCGTTCCTGTACAACCAGGTGGGCCAGTACGACCTGGGTCTGCGCTACGCGCAGAAGGTTTCTGCGGAGGGCAGTTCCGCCAGGGGCAAGTGCATCGGCGCGCAGTTGAAGATGGAAGCGTTTTACAGAAGCGCTCGGGTGGAGATGGCGAACGAGGAGTTCCGCACCGGGACCGACATCTGCGTCAGGGCAGGCGAGGTGAGCTATGCCAACGTCATCCGCGCCTACATGGCGCGGCTGTATCTGGATCAGCGCAGGGATGACGAAGCCGTCGCACTGCTGCAGGCCCACTACGATGAAGTCGTGCAGTCAAGCTACCCGCATCTCATCGCCGAGTATGAGGCTCTGCTCGCGCAGGCGTATCGCAACAAGGGCGACGAGCAGCGCTCGCGTAAATTCGCAGCCAGCTCGATCGAAAACGGGGTGAAGAATCAGTTCACGGAGCCTTTGGTGCGCGCTTACCGAGTGCTGTACGAGCTCGCGCGCGAGCAGGGCGATTTCAAGGCGGCGCTGTCTTTTCACGAAAAGTACGCCGCGGCCGACAAGGGCTACCTCGACGATGTGAGCGCGCGCCAGCTCGCGTATCAGAAGGTGGAGCACGAGGCGATCGCCTCCAAGCTGCAGATCGACGCGTTGAACAAGCAGAACCAGGTGCTGCAGCTGCAGCGTGCGTTGGATTCGAAGGCGGTCGAGAACAGCCGGCTGTCGATCGCGCTGCTGTTGCTGCTCATGGTGTTCGTCGCGTTCTGGGCCTACAAGACCAAGCGCTCGCAATTGCACTTCATGAAGCGCTCGCAGCAGGACGGCCTGACCGGCATCGCCAATCGACCGCACTTCATCGAGGAAGCCGAACGTGCCCTGCTGGCCAACGCCAAGCTGCATCAGGAGGTGTGCGTCATCCTGTGCGATCTCGACAAGTTCAAGGCGATCAATGACCGGTACGGCCACGCGACCGGCGACTTCGTGCTGCAACAGGCGGTGCAAGCGTGCCAGGAACACTTGCGTCCCAACGATCTGTTCGGCCGCCTGGGCGGCGAAGAATTCGGCATCCTGCTGCCTAGCTGCTCCGCCGAGCAGGCGCGGCAGCGATCGGAGCAATTGCGCGAAGCCATCGCGGCGATCCAGACGAGTCGCAGCGGCATGGACGTCGGCGTGACCGCGAGCTTCGGCATCGCCGGCACGCAAGCGTCCGGCTATGAGCTGTGGCAGTTGATGGCGCACGCGGACGCGGCGCTGTATCGCGCCAAGCGTGACGGCCGCAATCGCGTCGTCGTCTTCGATCCCGGCGCCTCCACCCCCGCCGACCCTGCGAAACCGCAAGCGCGCGGCTTCGGCTGACATCCGCGTCTGGCGAAGCTGAACGGCACGGCCGGCCCCGATCCCGGCTCGCGGCCGGCAATGACGCGCATTGGTGTCATTGTCATTAAGGGCCATTGAGTGCCGCGGCGCATCTCGTCAGACTACGCGCCGGTTGCCTGGAGGCAAATCTTGTCCGAAGTTCACCAGCTATCCCACGTGCAAGGCGGAGCCGGCGTATTGCTGGCCGAGGCCGTGAGCGACGTGGAAGGTCCGCACCTGTTCGCGGCTTTGTATGCGCAATTGCGCCAGCTTGCGCAGAGCGCCTTGCGCCGCGGCGGTCCGCATCTCACGCTCAGCCCCACGACGCTGTTGCACGAAGTCTATTTGAACATCTCCCGCCAGCAGTCGGTGTGCTTCCCCGACCGCTCGCACTTCATGGCATATGCATCGCGCGCCATGCGCGGCCTGATCGTCGATTACGCGCGCGAACGCCGCGCACACAAACGCGGCGGACAATTCGAGATCACCTCGCTGCCCACGCTGGAGCCGCCGCACCTCGAAGCGGAAGTGAACCTGGGACGGCTCAGCGATGCGCTCGACGAACTGTCCGGCGTCGACGCGGCGCTGGCGGAGCTGGTCGACCTGAAATTCTTTTGTGGCTTTTCCTTTGCCGAGATCGCGGCGCTGCGCTGCATGTCGGAGCGCACAGTGCAGCGCGACTGGAACAAGGCACGCCTGTACCTGCATGGAGTGATGCAGGGCGAATGAGTCGCCGGTAAACCCGATGGCGCATATAGGCAAGGATCGCTGGCGGATACTCAGCCCGTTGCTCGACGAACTGCTCGAAGCGGATGCGGTTACGCGTCTTGCACGCCTGGCGCAGATTCGCCGGGAGGACGCCGTGCTCGCCACCGAACTCGCGGCATTGCTCGAACGCCAGAGCAACGTCGACCAAGCCGGCTTTCTGGTAGGCGCCGCACATCCACTGCCTGTGGAAGCCACGTTGGCGGGACAGGAAGTCGGCAGCTATACATTGGATAAACCGCTCGGCCGCGGCGGCATGGGCACGGTATGGCTGGCGAAGCGCAGCGACGGCCGCTACGAAGGTCAAGCCGCGATCAAGTTCCTGAACCTTGCGTTGTTCGCGCGCGGCGGCATCGAGCGCTTCAAGCGTGAGGGCAGCGTGCTCGCGCGGCTCACGCACCCGAATATTGCGCGGCTCATCGACGCCGGCGTCACGCACGGCGGCCAGCCCTACCTCGTACTCGAATACATCGAAGGCGAAGCCATCGACCGGTGGTGCGACGCACGCTCGCTCGATGCGACGGCGCGCGTGCGGCTGTTCCTGCAGGTGCTCGCCGCGGTCGCGCATGCGCACGGCAAGCTGATCCTGCATCGCGACCTGAAACCCTCCAACATCCTGGTCAACGTCGACGGCCAGGTGAAGCTGCTGGACTTCGGCATTGCCAAGCTGCTCGATGACGATCGCGACGGCAATCGCGATGCCGGGCCGGTCACCGAACTCACGCAATTCGCCGGCCGGCCTTTCACGCCTGACTACGCCGCGCCCGAACAGGTGCAAGGCGCTGAAGTGACGACGTCGACCGATGTCTATTCACTCGGCGTGCTGCTCTACACACTGCTCACGTCGCATCATCCGACAGCAGGCGTGGCGCAGACCCCCGTAGACCGGTTGCGCGCCATCGTCGACACGGATCCGACGCGGCCGAGCGATGCCGTCTCGCAGCTCACGGCAGTGGCGGCCAGCGGCGCGGCCGCCGAGTTGCTGCAGCGGGCGCGGGTACTGCGCGGCGACCTCGACAACATTCTGTTGAAGGCGCTGCGCAAGTCGCCGGTTGAGCGCTACGGCAGCGTCGATGCTTTTGCCGACGACTTGCAGCGCTTTCTCGATCACGAGCCGGTGAGCGCGCGCGCCGATACCGTCGCCTATCGCCTCGGCAAGTTCCTGCGGCGCCATCGCGCGGGTGTGACTATGACGGCTATCGTGGTGCTAGGTTTGCTGGCCGCCACGGCGGTGACGACAGTGCAGATGCTCGAAGCGCGCCGGCAGCGCGACGAAGCGCAGTACCAGTCGCGCCGCGCCGAATCAGTCAGCGATTTCCTCGACGTGCTGCTGTTGTCCGAAGGCGGCCCGGACCGTCCTGTGCTGACTCTGGACGAGCGCATCAAAGTCGGCGTCGACATGCTGAAGAAGCAATACGGCAGCGATCCGCGTTTCGCCGGCAGGATGCTGGTGCATCTCGCCAACCGGTTGTCGCGCAGCGGCGAGACCGCGCCGGTGCTGGAAATGTACGGGCGTGCCTACGAGTTGGGCAAGCAGGCGAACGACCTGGAATTGATGGCGTCCGCGCAATGCCATACGGCTGAAACTCAAGGACGCGCCCACATGGACGTGAACGTCGCAGTCCGCATGGCTGACGCGCGCGAGCTACTTTCACGCGTGCGCAGGCCCGAGCTTCTCGTGCGTGTCGAATGCCTGTTGGCGCAGGCGCGCATCGACGAGCAGGCCAACGATCTCGAGGCGGCCAGGGTGGGGCTGCTGGCGACGCAGCGAATCATCGAGGATGCTCACAACACGCTGCATCCGATGTACGTGGCAGTGCTGTCGTCGCTCGGCAATGTCTATCTCGAGCGGAACAACGTGCCCGCGGTGCTGGAAGTGAGCGAGCGGGTCGCGGCCATACAGGAGCGTGCCGGCCGCGCCGACACGGCGGAATACTTCGCGTTGCAGCAGAACATCGCCGTGGCGCTGTCGCTGGCAGGCGAAGTGCGCGAGTCGCTGGCGCGGCGCGAAGTCATCAACCAGCGCGTGCGCGAATTCGAGCCGGCGGGCGCCGAGCCGTTTCCGTACGCGCTGAATTACGCGATGCTGCTGACGCGCATGAATCGCACGGAGCAGGCCGGCCGCATCGTCGATGGCGTGCTCGAGCGCGCGCGCAAGGCCGGCAATCCATTGATGCTTACACAATTGCTGCTGGCGGGGGCCTGGTCGCAGATCGAACTGAAGCACTGGGCTCAGGCCGATTCGATGCTGCGGGAAGCGGCGCCGCTGGTGAACGGCCCCGTCGCGCGACTGCGTGCGCAGTTCGAGATGCGCAGCGCGCAACTGGCATTGGGCCGCGACGATGCAGCTGCTGCGCGCCGGCACATCGAAAGTTCACTCATCTATTTCGGCTATCGCACCGCCAAGCAGGAGCGCTCGCTGTCCAGGGCGTTGATCGTCGCGGCCGACATTGCCTTGCGCCAGCAACTGCCTGCCGAAGCCGAGCAGTTCGCAACGGATGCATTCAAGATCGGCGAACCCCTCGCGCGCGGCCCGGACAGCAGCGCGGATGTGGGCGAAGCGTTGCTACGTATGGCCAAGGCAAGAATTGCCCAGGGCGCGCCGCTGCAGGCCCGGCCCTTGCTCGAACGCGCCGTCCGCTGTCTCGTCAATGGCCTCGCCGACGGCCATCCCCTCACGCTCCAGGCCCAGGCCCTGCTCGCCGGCGTTTAATTCCATCGATCCTGTCGGGTTTACCCAGCGCTTTGCGTTTGCCTGTATGCATAACGGCATCGCGGCCAACCTTTTCTTCCTCGCACCGGCGCTGGGTCGCAGCCTGCAAAAAGCGCCGGTCGAGGAACTTTTGTTCATGCGCGGCGGCATGCCGGGCGACGCTGGCGGCGCGAGAATTCGGGCTGCGGGGCAATCGCGGCCGTTCATGAGACCTGCAACACGCAACGACGCCATCGCGTCAATTGTTACGATGCGCAAGCGGCAAAGCATCCCACACGGGTTTGCCTCATAAGAAGTCGGCCCGTGGGACGCGACGGGTCATCTGGCAAATATGCGACGACGCAGGCAGACTCCTGCCCGGGCGAGCGGCTCGACCATCAGTGTCGGCTGCAACCCGACCGGTCATTGGAAGATAGGTATGGACGATTCCCGCTGCGCACGTCCCCTGACGCCCGAATCCATGGGCCAAGCGCATGCTGGCGCGCGCATCGATACCGTCTGCCGCGTTTTCGTCGATGCATCGCACGCTTATGTTAATGCTCACGCGCTTGCGGCCGGCAGCGAACGTCGTTATGTGATGTCGCGCCTGCATGGTGTGCATGGCAAATTGTGTCTGCCAGCAGCTACAGGATGTGTCGGTATGCGCCGTCACTGGTCAATGTTGGAACGGCGTGAGATCGTTCCGCTTTCTCAGGGTGGGTTCAGCTTGATCCGGTGGGGTCGCGCGAGTTCTGGCATTGGCGGTGGGTAGGGGAAGGCTTGGTCTATGGCTAGCAACATGGAGAATGCCCTGGCATTGCTGGGGTTGCAGAGTGCTGACGATCCAGCCTTGTGGAACACCTATATCGAACGCCTGGGTGTGCTGCAGAACCAGTTGATCGTTGCCGACACCGATGCGCAGCAGCAGGCATTGCAGACCCAGCTCGCGCGTCTCGTCGCCGCCTATCAGTTGCTGCGCAAAGTTTCCAGCGCGCCTCGCTATGTCGATCGCTCCGCCGAAACGATGCTGCGGGTGGCCGGTGGTGCCGACGTGCGTGTCAGTTCGCCCGCGTCAGCGCGCGCCATCGGTCCGGGTGCGGTGCTGCTGGGGCGCTATTCCATCGAAGCAGTGCTCGGTGACGGCGGCATGGGCTGCGTGTTCGCGGCGCGCGATCAGCTCAAGGAAGAAGACGTCGCCATCAAAGTGTTGCGCAGCGAGTTGTTGTCGAGCGTCGCGGCGCGCGGCCGGTTCCTGTCGGAAGCGAAGCTGTCGTGCCGACTCGCGCATCCCAACATCATTCGCGTATTCGACGTCGGCATCGCCGATGGCCATTATTTTTTCACGATGGAGCGACTGACCGGCCAGAGCTTGCGCCAGCGCATGCAAGCGCAGTGGTCGCTGGGCGAGCCGTTCCCGCTCGACGAAGCCACCGCCATCGGCGTGCAACTGCTCGACGCGTTGCGGCACGCACACCGTTACATCGTGCATCGCGACCTGAAGCCCGAGAACGTCTGGCTGGAGCGCGGCGGCGTCGTGAAGCTGATGGACTTCGGCATCGCACGTGCCGTCGTACAATCCGCGCTGACGCGCACCGGCATGAATATGGGAACCGCGTACTACATGGCGCCCGAACAGCACCTCGACCCGAAGGGCGTGGATTGGCGTTCGGATCAGTACGCGTTCGGCGTGCTGATGTACGAACTGCTTACCGGGCGCGTGCCGATGGGCGCGCTGCAGCCGCTGGAGCAGGTACGCAAGGACGTGCCGAAGTCCTATGCGCGCGCCATCATGCGGGCGATGGCGCCGCGGCCGGAAGCGCGGTTCGCTTCGCTGCTGGAACTGCAGAACATTCTTGCCGCGCGCCGCTCCGAATCCGCGCCGCTCGCCGTGTTCAATGCGCTTGGGCAGGCGATGGCGCTGGGCACGATGGCCGGCGCGTCGTTCGCGTATTTCGACAGCCTCAGCCTGGGACGTCTCGACGAGATGATGTATCCGGCCGGCATCGCCGCCGGCATCGGCACGGCGCTGACCATCGAATTCTGCGAGATCTTTTTCCGCGCGCGCATGCGCCCGCAGATTTTCGCCTCGTCCGCTGCGACCATCATCTGGATCGCTCTGGTGCTGATCACGGCGCAGCACATGTCGGACTTCAGCCAGGGACTGGTGATGATGCTGTGCGGCTCCATCGGCGCCAGCGCCACGGACTACGTCACGCGCATGTGGCGCATCGCGGAAGGACGCTATCGGTTGCAGGTCGCGATCGTCGGCGCGATCTGCGGCTCCGTGCTCGGCCTGATGCTGCTGATGGGGTCTGAAGGCGACGTCCAGCGCAACTACTGGATGAGCGCGCTGAGCGGGCTGGTGCCCGGCCTCATCATTTCCATTGCTTCGCTGCGCCGGCGCCTGAAGAACAGCCTCGCCGGCCTGACCACATCGCGCGGCATCAATCTCGCGCGATGGCAGGACAGCACGCGCTAACCCACCGCGTCATTCCCGCGTAGGCGGGAATCCGTTTCAGTCTATGCCATTTCAGTCTACGACTGAGCCGTCAGCGGCAGTCGCGTAGGTTGGCCTACAGCAGCACGCTTCTTCCCAGGAACCAATACAGCCCTTCGCCGACCAGGAACGCCGCGGCGATATCCGTGAACAATGGCCGCGGCATCGCCAACTTCGCTTTCACCAGCAGCCGCGCGATCAGCACCGCGCCGAGCACCACGGTGACCTGGCCGATTTCCACGCCGAGGTTGAATCCCACGAGCAGCGCCGCCAGCCGCTGTGTGGGCAGGCTCATTTCCAGCAGGTTGGCCGCGAAACCGAAACCGTGAATCAATCCGAAAACAAGTGTCACCACCAGGCGCGCCCGGCCGGCGTCGCGCATGTGGCCCGTCATCATCAGATAGCAGGCTGAGAAGATGCCGCCACCGATCAGCAACATCATCGGCAGGGTCACGCCGAGGTTCAGGTATTTCGCCAGCGCCATCGCAAACAGGATGCCGCCGAGGCCGAGCGCCACGGGCAAGGGCTTGTGGGTCGAGTCGCCGATGTTTTCCGCGCCGATCAGCGCGATGGTGAGCGCCACGAGTGCATCGATGTACATCCCGTCGGGGCGCAACACGCCTGTGACCGCGAGCGCGAGCGTCAGGCTGTGGCCGAGCGTGAAGCCGGTGACGACGAACAGCAGGTCGCGCACGCGCCGCGAAATCAGCACCAGTCCCAGCATGAACGACATGTGATCGATGCCGGTGAAGATGTGCATGATGCCCATCTCGATGAACTTGAGCATGCCGGCGTTCTGCAGCGCGCTAGCCGATTCGCCGCCCGAGACCTGGATGTCGCGATGCTCGTCGGTGAACAGTTGCTCGAAGAAAGTACCGGCGCTGTCCTGGATGCGTGCGAAGTTGGTGTGCGACGGCACCAGGTCGTAGAACGCCGCCGAGTGAATCTCGATATCCTTGCTTGCGGGGCACTCGAACACCAGTTCCTGGCGGAAATAGCCGGGCGCCGCAGTGAGTGCGCGCGGACCTTCGGCGAGCGCACATTCCTTGTGATCCGATGACGCGCCCAGGTGCTGCGCGAGGTAGCGGCCCATTGCTTCGTTCGACGGCAGATCCTTGCCCGACTTCGACAGGCGCTGTGCTTCCAGGTCCGGCACGATGAACTGCACGCGCACTGAATCGCCGTTGATCTGCCACGACGAATGACTCTCGCTCAACGTGTGTGCGGCGGCCGGCGCGGCGCCGCCGAACGCAAGCAGCAGCAACAGGCTGCGCAGCAGGCTCATGGCTTGTAGTCGTCCGCGTAATCGTCGGCGACCAGAATCTTGGAGCGCGTGCGCAGGAACTTCAGCGTTGCTTCCATGAGCCTGGCCTGTGTTTCGTTCTTGTAGTCGGTGAGAACCTGCTGGCGTGAGCGCTCGAACGTCAGCGCGACGGGACGCGTGTTATCGATCACCTTCACGAGGTGGATGCCGTCGGCGGCGACGAACGGCGGCGACACGGCGCCGTCGTTCAGCGTCGTCACCGTTTCGAACAGCGTGTCGCCGAGGTGGATGCGCGCCGCAAAGTAGAAATCCTCGCCGTAATCCTTCTCTTCCTTGAGCCCGAAGCGCTGCATGACCTGTGCGATCGGCGTGTTCGCGGCGAGCGCCGCGGCGGCTTCCTTTGCCTTTGCCATTGCTTGCCCGGAGGCTGTGTCGGCACTTGTCGGCAGCACTAGATTGCGAACTGTCAGTGTTCCTTCGGTCGCGTACTTCGTCTTGTTCTGCTGGTAGTACTCCTGCAGTTGCGCGTCGGTGGGCTGGCTGGTGGTGACTTCGGCAATGATCTGCTGGCTGACAGCCGAGACGAGCGCGTTACGCGCATCCTGGTCGGTTTCTGCGAAATCCAGTTCCAGCGAGCGCTGCACCAACAGTTCCTCGCGCACCATTTCATCGAGCACCTTGAGCTGGTCGGCGCGCGTCGATTGATCGAACGGCACACCCAGCTCATTCTCCAGTTGCGCGACGAGGTCGCTGCGCAGGATGGGCCGCTGGTTCACCGTCGCGACGTTCTCCGGCGGCACGATGCGCGTCGCAGTACCCGCCGCGGTGAACAAGCCGACGCCGGCGATTCCGAGACCGATCAGTGCACCGAGGGCGAACAACAGCATGGAGCGGCTGGAGTTGACGCGCGTGCAGTCGAGAAATTCGCCTTCCGTGCCTGCTGCTTGGATGGTCATTTGCTTGTCGATCTCTGCGCTGATTGCGAATCCGATGCAGCGGCGGGCTGCGGGGTGAACGACGCGACGTACACCGCCAGCGACCGGATGGTCGCGGGCGGCAGTTTCGCTATCCACGCCGGGCAACTGCCATTCATGCCGAAGGCGATGGCGTCATGAATGCTCTGCTGGGTGCCATCGCCCACGATCCATCGGTTGTCCGTGAGGTCGGGCGCGCCGATGGCCGTGTCGCCCCGCGCGTCTTCGCCGTGGCAGTCCCAGCACACGCCGCGCTCGGAGCCGGCGAACAGTTGCGCGCCACGCGCCACTGCCGCCGCATCGGTGGCTTGGTGCTGGAATGCCATGATGTAAGCGGTGACGTCGTCGATCTCGCGCGGCAGCAGCGTTGCGATCTTGTAACGCTTGTAGGGCAGCGGATTCGCGAAGGCGGGCATGCTGGCGAGATCCCACCCCTTCGAATTGCCGGAACGGATGCCGTAGAGCACGACGCGTTCGATTTCGCTGACGCGGCCGGTGCCGTACAGCCAGTTCTCGTCGATGAGGTTGGGAATGCCGCGATGCCGATCGCCCTGCATCTTTTCGCCGTGGCAGGCCGCGCAGTTTGCCTGGAATGCCGCCGCGCCACGCGACCGGCCGTACTGCGACAACTCCGGATCAGCCGGTATGCTGTCCGCGAAGCTTCTCAGGAAGCGCGCTTCCTGCGCATGGCCGTGGACGACATGCGCGCCGCAGGCAATTGCCGCCACCAAGAAGATGGCCGCCCCGAGGAGCCCTTTGCTGTGCATGCGCCGTCGATTCCTGATCTTATGTTTCGAGCATCAACCATCGCATCGACCGCGGCGGCTTGCACGTTAATAACGGTCACGGGCGCACCGGTAACGTTAATTATGAGGGCCCGGCGCGGGCATATATGGGTTTAAGTAAAACGCGCGCGATTCTGGTCGAAACGTCATTTAAATCGATTGCCGGCGGCCGGCCGGCTGTTTTATTCGCAGCAGCCGCTACAATGCGACGTGGTGACGTCATGATGCCCCCAATTTCTTTCAGCGAGTCATAAGCGTTGGCGAAAATTGCCACGAGTCGATTGCGTGCTGCACAGGGATGCTACGCCGGTGCATAGCCGCTACCGTGCAGGGTCTACACACATGAGCAGGACTAACGTTGTGGCACTCGGAGGAGCGCCGCCCGCGCTCACCGGCTTCGACGAACTGCGGGCGCAGGCATCCGGAAGAGGTGTTTTTCTCAAGCAGGACGATGACAGCCTGTCGCTGCACTTCGACCTTGCGACCGTGCAAAGCCGGATGCGTCGGGATGCGCCCGAGGAACTGGTGCTCGGCTACACGCGCGCGATGATGGGCTTTCTGCTGCTGACGCCGCGGCCGGAGAAGATCTGCATGATCGGTCTGGGCGGCGGCTCGATGCCGAAGTACTGCCACGCCAAGCTGCCACGGGCGAGCGTCGCCGTGGTGGAGATCGACGGCGCAGTCATTGCGCTGAGGGACCAATTCCAGGTGCCCGCTGACAGCGAGCGATTCGCAGTGCTGGAGATGGACGGCGCCGAGTTCATGGGCCTGCCGGCGCACACGTTCACCGAACCCTGCGTGGGTCCGTTCGACGTGATCGTGGTCGACGGGTTCGACTCCGGCGGCCAGCCCACGCAACTATGCAGCCTGGATTTCTACGACCACGCGTATGCCAGGCTCGCGCCGGACGGCGTCATGGCCGTCAACCTGCATCACAACGATCTCTACGGCATTGCGCTGGCGCGGTTGAACCGCAGTTTCAGCGACGCCGTGATCGTGGTGGATTGCGAGACCTCGGCGAATCGCATCGCCTTTGCGTTCAAAGGCGATCTGGCGGCGGTGATGAATCACGAACTAAGCGCGCGCGTGCGCGAGTTGTCGGTGCACCACTCGATCGACCTGTGCCGGACCGCACGCCGCATGAAGCGCGAGTGGCTGGACCGCTGGTTGGAGCACTACGTCAATGAAGACGAAGCCGCACTGAGCTGAACGCGGCCCGACCCGAAGGGCGCGGCCAGGAAGTACACTACGACCAACCTCGCGCTGTTCCGTGTCGAGAACGGTAATCTCGCCGAGCATTGGGAACCCGCGTTCAAGAACTAGCCAGTAATTGGCTTGACAGGAGATTGCGATGTCCGTGCGCTCGCTTAACCTCGATCAACGATTGTACGACTACTATCAATCCGTCGCGTTGCGCGAGCCGGCGGTCATGGCCGAACTGCGTGAGGAAACGGCGCGGCATCCGCTTGCGGAAATGCAGATCGCGCCGGAGACCGCGCCGTTCATCCAGATGATGGTGAAGCTCATCGGCGCGCGCCGCACCGTCGAGCTGGGTGTGTACACGGGCTACTCGGCGCTGGCGACCGCGCTGGCGCTGCCGGATGACGGCCATATTCTCGCGTGCGACGTGAACGCGAACTTCACCGCGATCGGCCAGCGTTACTGGAAGAAGGCGGGCATCGACAAGAAGATAGAACTCGTCATCGCCCCGGCGCTGCAGACGCTCGACGAACGCATCGCGCGCGGCGAAACGGGCACTTACGATTTCGCGTTCGTCGATGCGGACAAGCCCGGCTATGCCGCGTACTACGAGCGGTTGTTGAAGCTGCTCCGGCCGGGTGGATTGATCGCCTTCGACAATACGCTTGGCACGTCCGGCATTCCCTTCATCGACCAGGACACCGCCAACGCCAAGGCCATCTTTGCGCTGAACGAGCAGTTGCGCGACGACGAACGCGTCGATCTGAGCATGCTCCCGCTGGGTGAGGGCGTGACGCTGATTCGCAAACGGTAAAAGCAGCTTTGACCCGCACGCCCATGGCGGCGCCCTAGACTTGGCACTGTTTCCAAGTCCCAGGTAGCCGCGATGTCCACAACTCCCACGCCCGCGCCGCCCGAATACGGTATGCCGATTTCGCTCGCAGACGCGAAAAAAGTGCTGCAAGCCGCCGAGGTCGAAGCCATCGCGAACGGCTGGCCCCTGGCCATGGCCATCGTCGACTCCTCAGGCCACTTGGTGCTGTTCGAGAAGCTGGACCACACGCAACTCGCCAGCGTGCGCATTGCACAGGCCAAGGCCGAGACGGCAGCGAAGTTCAAGAAGCCGACCAAAGTCTTTCAAGACACGGTGGCGGCCGGCGGCGTCGGCTTGCGTCTCCTGGCGATGGACGGCATGTGTCCGCTCGAAGGTGGCGTGCCGCTGATGCAGGGCGGCAAAGTCGTCGGCGGCATCGGCGTTTCGGGCATGCAGTCCAGCCAGGATGCGCAGGTCGCGATCGCCGGCGCGAGCGTCCTGAAGTAGCCGTCAGGCTCTTACCAGTCGCAGCCGCGTAATCTCCGACGGAATGCCAAAGCGGTTCGGCGGACCCCAGTAGCCTGTGCCGCTGCTGGTGTACACCCACATGTCCTTGAGGCGATCCAGCCCCGCCGTGAACGGCTGCTGCAGGCGCACGAAAAAATTCCACGGCCAGAATTGTCCGCCGTGCGTATGGCCGGAAAGCTGCAGTTGATAGCCGGCATCCGCCGCCGCGCGTGCCGAGCGCGGCTGATGCGCCAATAGAATCCTCGGCTGCACTTTCTCGGGCGCGCCGGCCAAGGCTGCGAGAGGATCGCTGCGATGTGCGGGGTTGTAATGCTGTGAGCCGAAGTCGGTCACGCCGGCGACGACGAGTTTCGCGTCACCGTGATTCAGCACAACGTGCTCGTTCAACAGTACCGTCAATCCCAAACGCCGCAGCTCCGCTGTCCAGGCGCGCTCGCCCGAGTAGTACTCGTGATTGCCCGTCACGAAATACACGCCGTGACGCGCCGTCAATTCCGCCAGCGGCGCAGTGTGCATCGCAAGTTCGCGCACGGTGCCGTCGACCAGATCGCCGGTCACCGCGATCATGTCGACCTTGAGCGCGTTGACCGCATCGACGATGGATTGCAGATAGTTGCGTTTGATCGTCGGCCCGACATGAATGTCGGTGATCTGCGCGATCGTGAAACCTTGCAGCGCCGCCGGCAGATTCGCAATCGGCACGTCGACATTGACGACGCGTGCCCGACGCAGCGCATTCAGCAATCCGATGAGCGTCGCAAAGGCCGTCAGCCCCAGCACGACAAGGGCGGAATCGGCGGTGAGTGCAGCACGCGCGCTGCCCGCTGTGAACAGGATCGCAAAGCCAAGCACGATGTCGCGCAACAACGTCAGCACGAGCAGCGACGAGAACACGCTCATTGCCATGTAGCCGGCCCACGCCACCCGGTCTGCCCAGCCTCGGTGCGCGAACATACGGGCCAGCATGCCCAGCGGTAGCAGCACGCTCAACATCATCAACATGATTGCGCCGAGCCAGAGGCCCGCAGCATCAAGCGGCAGTGCCGGCAGCAAGCGCAGGCCTATATACAAGTGCAGCAGTGCGATCAGTAGCGTCGCGAACAGGAAGGAGCGGGTGGGCATACTACTTATGATGCGCTCGACGCGGCGCCGGCGGGATTAACTTGCAGCGTTGTCATGCAATGCACCGCGTCGAAGCACAGCGGAGCTGACGCCGGTATCCGCTCAATGAATTCGTCCGCGCTGCGCATGCGTGCAGCGCAGATTCCATTGATGCCGCGCATGCAAGCGCTCCGCCTCGTTCTCCGATTCCGCCGGCATAGTCTTGAGGGCGGTCTTGAGTTCACCGTGCCCAGTCGCCAGTTCAGGATGAGACTGCAACAGCGGACGATAGCGGGACAGGAACTGCTCGTTGAGCAGATCGCCTTCACCGGCCAGCAAGCCGCGCATATGAGCGGCGACGACCGCGCGCTCGTGGTCGGTGGGCGGCACCTTCTGCGACAACACGTGATCGATGTCCGCGATCAACGCCGACAACGGACGCAGCCAGGCCCACGCCGGATCGCTGACCAGCTTGTCCAGCAATTGTCCGCCGCTCATCGGCGGATGAAATTCGCGTTCGGCCTTGAGCAGCTGCGCGTGCAATTGCTGCAGTTTGCGGCTCAGGCTTTCGAGCTGCGCGGCGGGGGCCGCGTAAGGTGGAGTCATGACTGGGTTTCCCGGAGAGTCCTGCATTCCGACCATATGGGGGCGGACGGTGCCGGTAGCAAGGGTGTTAGTCACGGCGCAGTTCCGCGAGCGAAGCCTGCAGGACACGCCAATCGCAATCACGGCAGGATCCGGCCCCACGATGCAGACCTTTCGAATTGAATGCCGGCGTGCGCTACTCGGAGGAGGAGAAGACCTTCACCGTCGGCCGCGGCGGCACACGGCGCTGGCTGCTTAGAGGTGTCTCGTCTCGGCCGGAGTTGTAGCCCAGTCGTTGTTACGGCCATCCGCAAATCGCATCGGCGCTTCGATGAGCTGCTTCGGGTCGACGTTGTCCAGAGCAGCCAATTGCACCGAGACGTAGTCGCCGCCGATCTCCTTCACGTAGCCACGTCCGAACGAGCGCACGCCGCAGTGCCGGCAAAACAGATGGTGCGCGGCCTTCGTGCCGAATTGGTAATCGCTCAAATCGTGCTCGCCGGCAATCAATCGGAATGCGTCCGGCTTGATGATCGCATTCCAGTTCCGGGTTTTCGTGCAGATGGAGCAGTTGCACTTATTGGTGCCAAGGCTCAGGTCAATGTCGGCCGAAAATTGAACCGCGCCGCAATGACAGCTACCACTGTAGGTCTTGAGCATCGCGATACTCCATGAGGTGCAGGACAAATAACCTTATCTCGGCTATTTCGCCAAACGTCAACGCCTGCCAGTCAATTCCGGGCCGGCAGCCAGAGGCTGGCTCGAATCGTTGCGGTGGCGGTCTGCCAGTGCTATGAAGTGGACCGGATGTAGGGAAGACGCCGTCAGAGCGCTTCGCCTTACATGCCGGCCCGATCGAACTCGCTCACAGGGGAATAAGAAGCATGCAATGGTTCACCGCAGTCTTGAAGAAATACGCGACGTTTTCCGGGCGCGCACGCCGCCGCGAATACTGGTTCTTCACCCTCTTCTATATCTTGATCTATATCGCCTTGATTCTGGTCGATATGGTCACCGGCAGCCTCTCCGGCGGCGGCATCGGCTTGCTGAGCGGTCTTTTCGCGCTGGGGATGCTCATCCCGTCGCTGGCCGTGACTTTCAGGCGATTGCACGATACGAATCGCAGCGGCTGGTGGATATTGATCTCGCTGATTCCGTTGATCGGCGGCATCGTCCTGCTGGTGTTCATGGCCATGGACAGCCAGCCCGGCATGAATGACTACGGCGACAATCCGAAGGAAGTTGCTGCCTGAGATTGTCCTGCGAACGTCCAGCGCAGCCGTCGTACCCCGGCGGCTGTGCTGAGCGCTGCTCTCTAGCGCTTCTTCCAGGCGCGAGTCGCCATCTGTCCAAGCATCTCGTCGCTGACAGTTTGCGACATGACGCCGGCGACGGTCTGCCAGGACCAGATGCTGGGCCGTTCGCTCTTGTAGAAATCACGCTCGGATTCGCCGCGGCTCAGGCGCGTGGCTTCTTCGACGGTGATGAGCTGTTCGCGAACTGTTCTGATCATGACGCTGACTCCTGAATCGTGGCCGGGCAGTGCCAACTCGTTGCCGCCTCGGGGCGGTAACCGGGTCGCTTCAATTCCAGTATCGACCGCGCGGCGGCGAATCCCATGAGGCATTGGCTGAACACCGCGGTGGATAGACCGCTTACGATGAAACTGAGAAGTGCGTTCCGGATCGAGGCTGCGCAAGGACGCAGTTGCGTGATGCAGTACCACCTGATATTGCAGTGAGTCATCGGAACTGGAGTGCAACATGGCCCTGCGAATAATGTCGGTATTGTTAGATTTCATCACCCGTCGGTCCGCGCCGGCGCCGCGCGCGCCGCAACCCGAGCCGGAACCGTTTATCGACCCGACCATCGGCCGCCGCCGCTCGCAAACCACGTTCAACCTGGAGTCCGCCGCCGCGCCGGCCTGTCCGCAGTGCAAGGCCGAAATGGTCCTCAGGCGCTTCAAACGCGGCGACCTTGCCGGCAGGGAATTCTGGGGATGCTCGCGGCATCCGCAATGCGGCGGGACGCGGCAGATTTGACGTGAGCGATCCCGGGCTGCGCCCTGGCCCGGCGGATTGCTATCCCGCCTGTGATGTCGCAGACCGGCCGCCGCGTTCGTCCTTGGGTTATCCAGACGCCGCGGAGCCTTCTCGATGAGCACAAGTGGTCTTTCCAGGTCGCGGCTGCGCCGCATGCACGACGTCATGGCCGGCTACGTCGAGCGCGGCGAGACGCCGGCCATCGTCACGCTGGTGAGCCGCCGCGGCGAAGTGCACGTCGATGCGCTCGGCGCGACCGCGCTTCAAGGCGGCGCACCGGTACGGCGCGACACTATCTTTCGCATCAGTTCCATGACCAAGCCGATCACGGCCGCCGCCGTGATGATGCTCGTTGAAGACTGCAAGCTGCGCCTCGACGAGCCCGTCGAGCGGCTGCTGCCCGAGCTGGCGAATCGGCGAGTGTTGAAGCGCATCGACGGACCGCTCGACGACACCGCGCCGGCGTTCCGGCCGATTACCGTGCGCGACCTGCTCACGTTCCGCATGGGCTTCGGAATCCTGATGGCGCCGCCGGACGAGTATCCGATCCTGCAGGCGGCGAACGAGCAGCAGATTGGTCTCGGACCGCCAAGTCCGCAGCACATGCCCGCGCCGGACGAATGGCTGCGCCGCCTCGGCGCGCTGCCGCTCATGTATCAGCCGGGCGAGCGGTGGCTGTACGGCACGGGTTCGGAAGTGCTTGGCGTGTTGGTAGCCCGCGCCTCCGGAAAATCGTTCGCGACGTTTCTGCGCGAACGGTTGTTCGAGCCGCTGGGCATGAAGGACACGGGCTTCAGCGTGCGCGCCGCCGATCTCCACAGGTTCGCGACGGCCTATTGGACGAATTTCCAGAGCGGCGTGTTCGAAGCGTATGACGGGCCCACCGGCCAGTGGAGCCGACCGCCCATGTTTCCATCGGGCGCGGCTGGCCTGGTGTCTACCGCCGACGACTTCCTCGCCTTCGCGCAGATGATGTTGAATGGCGGCAAGCACGGCAGCGAGCGCCTTCTGTCGCGACCCTCCGTCGAGACCATGACTACGGATCAGTTGACGGCCAGACAGAAGGCGCTGTCCGGTCTTGTCGACGGCTATTTCGACAGCCACGGTTGGGGATTCGGCGTGGCGATGGCGACACGGCGTGAAAACCTGGCCGAGCCTGTGGGAAGCTACGGCTGGGACGGCGGCCTCGGCACTTCATGGCGCGCTGATCCGCGCGAGCAAATGACGGGTATCCTGCTGACGCAGCGCATGTGGGCTTCGCCCGATCCGCCGGAGGTGTGTGGTGATTTCTGGACCTCGGTTTACCAGGCCATCGACGACTGAGCGGGAATGAGCGACGGCGGCGGGCCGATCGCCCTGCAAGCAGCCGAGGTCGCGGCAGGCGACGTCGGCCCCGTCGGCATTGCCGAACGCGTCGCGGAACTCGACGTGCTGCGCGGCGTGGCGTTGTTCGGGGTGTTTCTGATGAACATGATCGGGCTGTGCAGCGCCGGCATCATGTCGACGGACGCACAGTTGTTCGCCCTGCCCACCGCGGCGCTCGATCGCGTCGTCACCGAAATCGGTTTCTGGCTGTTCAGCGACAAGGCGAACTCGCTGTTCGCCTTCCTGTTCGGCATGGGCTTCTACTTGCAGATGCAGCGTGCCGAGGCGCGCGGCGCCGACTTCGCGCGCATCTACAAGCGCCGGCTGACGGTGCTGCTGCTGTTCGGCCTCTTCCATCTCTATTTCATATGGACTTGGGACGTACTGCACCTGTACGCGATGGCCGGCTTCGCGCTGCTGGCGCTGCGTAGAGTCGATACTCGCACGCTGTTGATCGGCGGCATCCTGCTCACGCTGTTCGATTGGCGCATCCCCCAGGAACTGCTCGAGTCTGCGGGTCTTGCTGAATGGCATGGATTTTCCTCGACCTACTCCGAGGCAGCCGTGTTGGCGCGACAGCAAGTCTCCGCGGCGGGCGACTACTTCGGGACGGTGCGCGCCATGGCGTCGTACACGCTGCTTGACTACGTCCTGAGCGGCTCGCTGGCAGGATGGTTCGTCTATGCGCTCGGCCGTTTCATGCTGGGCGCGTGGGTGGGCCGCAATGGCTGGCTGCAACACGCGCAGCGCCATCTGCCGGGCTTTCGCCGCGTCATGTTCATCGCCTTGCCTGCAGGGTTGCTGCTCGCGGGGTTCGCGCGGATCGTCGAATTTGGCCAGCGCGATGCGCAACTTTCACCGTGGGATCACTGGGAAATCGTGGAGCGCGCTGTGCACGCGGTGTCCGCACCGCTGCTCGCGACGGGTTATGTGTGCGCCGTCGTCGTCGCGCTGCACACACATCGAGGCCGCAAGCTGCTCGCGCCGTTTGCATACGCAGGGCGGATGGCCCTATCGAACTACGTTGCACAAAGCTTCGTCTATGCGTTGTTATTGTTCGGTATCGGGCCGGGGTTGGCGTTGGCGGGAAAGATCGGTTCGAGCGTTGCCACGCTCATCGTCATCGTTGCGTATGCCGCTCAAGTGGTGTTGAGCCGCTGGTGGCTGGCGCGCTTTCGTTTCGGTCCGCTGGAATGGGCCTGGCGCGGACTGACTTATGGCGCCTGGCCGCGCTTGCGAATCAGCCCTGCACTTTCTTGAAGGTGAGCAGCAGCTTTTGCGCGTTGGATGGATCGCAGAAGAACTGCGGGTCTGTCAGGTCCATGTTCAGGAACTCGCAGTACCCGGGAACGGCGTAGCTGTCCAGCGCGTTCAGGTCGCGAAAGCCCATCGACCAGTCGGCGAAGTCGCGGGTCGCCTGCTGTTGCTGCAACAGCACAAGCATGCAGCGGTGCGCATGGCTCTCACCGATCTTCGCGTACAGTTGCCGCACCGCGGATTCCTCGCCTTCCAGCACCTGCATGAAGCCGCCGTTCTTGTAGAGCAGCATGCCGCTGATGCCCAACCGCGCGTTGTTGGCGCGGCTCTTGGCAAGCAGGTCAGCCAGCGCCTGCTGCGAGAAGGGCTTGACTGCGGAGCTGACGTACACGAGCGAAAACATGGATGTGACCGCAACTGTGAAGACGACCTGCCTCACTATCACGTAGCCTCCGCGCCGTGCACTGAGCGGCAGCGCACGAAATGCCGGCATTGCGCAAGCGCCTCACTGTCGGCTGCACCGATGCCGCACCCCGCACTGGTGCAATCGCGTAGTCAAATTTCTTAGGTAGGTTAGCTGAGTGTGCGCGCGCCATATTCCGCTACCGTAAGTGCGTCGACTCAGCCCGTGGTCATTCTGGCTGCCGAACAGGGAGAGGGCACATGAAGACGTCGAAGTGGATCGCCGCGGCGTTCGCCGGAACGCTGCTGTCGTGCGCCGCGCAGGCGGCCTTCCTCACTGGCACGTTCAGCGGTTTCGCGGTGGACTCGGAGCGCGTGCAGGGTGTGGAAATGTTCGGCGACTTCGACGGCGCGCGCGTCAACGGTTCGTTCGGCTTCGACTCGAACGGTGCCGGCCTCACTCCCGCCTGGCTGAAGTTCGACGTGCCGGGCGTAGTCTCGTATGACTTCACGGGGGAGACCGCCGCGCATTTTGCTGGCAATGGGCTGACCGACAGCATAGTGCTGGACGCCAACCCCACTTTGATGATCCCGAGCGGCTCGTTCCGCATCGTCGGACCGGCCGGCAGCCTGTCGATCGTGCCGGGCGGCGGCATCGATCTGTCGGCATTCGATCCCGCATCGATTCCACTCGCATATCTCGGCGGCGAGTTCGGTGCGCGCCGCGGAGCGTCGGCCTCGATCCACTTCGATCAGTTCGCCTTCGACGGCTATCCCGCTGAAGTGCCGGAGCCGCGGACGTTGGCGCTGTTCGGCTGCGGTTTGCTCGCGCTTGCGCTGCTCGGTCGCAGGAAAAGAAACAAGCATCGATAGATCGGCTACACGCTGACCTTGCCGATCTCTTCGTAAGCACTCTTCAGCCAACCCTTCACGCGCTGTCGTTCCAGCAATCCCAGGCCGCCGGGTTCTGTCTCGGTGGCCTTGGCTGCAGCTCGCTGCGTAGCCGCCCAGAAGCTGCTGCTCTGCGCTTCGATCTTACTCATCGCGCCCTCATGCAACCGCCGTATCGACACGAACGTCGCGCCGAGCGCGAGCGCCCGCTCGCGTTCGCCCGAGCTGTCGAGAATCTGGAAGTTGTCGCCGCGCAATTGGTTCAGCACGATGACGTAGTTCAGCCGCGGCCCGAAACGGTCGAGCAGCCGTTTCAGCAAGTCCACCGAATCCTTGCCCGTGTCCATGACATGCCAATAGCGGATTGCCAATCCCAACTCGCTTGCGACTTCCAGCAGCTGGGAATCCTCCATCCATTGCGTGAGCGGCTCCTGGGTCTGCGCCGCGAGGTCGACGAGGATGCTGCGCTCGGGATGCTCTGTCGCAGCTTCGACGATGGAGTCGAGGCTTTCGTACTTGTCGATGACGACGGGGGAGGCGTAGCCGGCGTAGAAGCGCATCAATGCGCCGTGTGAGCGGTCCGAGTCGAAGCCGAGGAACGGCATGGCGCGATCGATCATGTATTGCGCCAGCAGCCGCGACACCAGCGATTTTCCGACGCCGCCTTTCTCGCCGCCGACCAGGTGAATGTTCGTCATCGATGTCCCGTTTGTAAGTTGCTGCGCGCCGCAGGCAACTTATCACGCTGTCCGCGCCGTCCGCAGTGAGCGTTGTGCACGCGTTGCCGACGCAGCGTTTTGCACTTTAAAAAGGCGTGTTTCGCGGGTAAAAATCCTTGTGTGCCTCATCATGGAGCGCAGCGGCGCACCCGTGCCCGCAGGTGTGTGTGAAGTTGTGATCCATTGCCAGCGCGCGTTGCTCGGTGCGCGCATTTATCACGTATGATTTTCGCGCACGCCCAATGCGACGACCACTAACGAAGACTAGACGCGACGGAACGATGTCAGCCACCTCCAGCCATTCGGAACTTCTGCGCCGCTACCAGTCGCTGTTCGACAACGCGCTCGAAGGAATCTTTCGAACCACCGCCGACGGCCGCTATCTCGACGCCAATCCCGCGCTAGCGCGCATCTACGGTTTCGCTTCGCCGCACGAGCTGATGGCGCAGCTCTCCGACATCCGCAGCCAGCTGTACGTGCGCCCGACGCGTCGCGCCGAGTTCATGGCGCAGATTCGCGAGCGCGGTACGGTGAGCGGTTTCGAGTCTGAGGTATATCGTCGCGACGGCGAGGTCATCTGGATATCGGAGAACGCGCGCGCCGTGCTCGGCGACGAGGGCGAGGTGGCGTTCTACGAGGGCATGGTCGAGGACATCACCGAGCGCAAGCGTTACCAGGAGTCGCTCATAGCCGCGACGCAGGCTGCGCAGGCAGCGAGTCGCGCCAAGAGCGAGTTCGTCGCCAACATGAGCCACGAGATCCGTACGCCGATGAACGGCATCATCGGCATGACACAGCTACTGCTGGAAACGACACTCGATCCCACGCAGCGCGAGTACGCGGAAATCATCCGCGCCAGTTCCGCGGCGTTGCTGGGCATCGTCAACGATGTCCTGGATTTTTCCAAGATCGAGGCCGGCAAGCTCGAGCTGGAAACAGTTGAGCTGAGTCCGCACGCGCTCGCCCAGGAAGTCGCGGCGATGCTGGCGGCCCAGGCGTCCGCGAAAGGACTCTCGATCAAGGTGGTGAGTACCGCGGCCGTGCCGCAATTCGTGCGCGGGGACGCCCTGCGGCTCAGGCAGTGCCTCATCAATCTCGTCGGCAACTCGATCAAGTTCACGCAGCACGGTGTCATCGCAGTGAACCTGAGCGTGCAGTCAGCGAGCGTTGCAAATACGGTGGTGCGCTTCGAGGTGCGCGACCAGGGCATGGGCATCGCCGCCGAGGCGCTGCCGAAGCTGTTCGAACCGTTCGTCCAGGCAGACACGTCCGCGACGCGCCGCTTCGGCGGCACGGGGCTGGGTTTGTCGATCGTGCGGCGCCTGGTTGCGATCATGCGCGGCGACGTGGGCGTCGCAAGTGAAGTGGGAAGCGGATCGAGGTTCTGGTTCGATGTGCCGCTGGACGTGTGCGCCCGAAAATCGATGCGGTTGCCGATGAGCGAGGTGCAGCCGGCGCAGATCGCGGCGACGGGCGCAACGGACACCCCGTTGCGGCGTGTGCTCGTGGTCGAGGACAACATCGTCAATCAGAAGGTGGCGCAGCGTTTCCTGGAGCGGCTGGGCTGCAAGGTCACCTTGGCCGACAACGGCGCGCAAGCGGTGGAGCTGGTACGGCGCGAGCCGTTCGAACTGGTGCTGATGGATCTGCAGATGCCGGTGATGGATGGCATCGAAGCCGCGCGCGTGATTCGCGAACGCGAAGTCGAGGACCGGCGCATTCCCATCGTCGCCCTGACCGCGCACGCGATGGTCGGCGAGCGCGAGCGGTGCGTTGACGCCGGCATGGACGATTTCCTGACCAAGCCATTGTTGATGGAACGATTGCGGCAGGTGCTGCAGAGATTTAATGTCATGGCCTGAAGTCACACGCAGGATGTCGAACATGGCCGCCGTCAAACCGATCACTCAGAACGCGGACATCCGCTATCTGGGCAAGCTGCTGGGCGACGTCATCCGTGCGTACGGCGGCGAGACGCTGTTCCAGCGCATCGAACACATCCGCGCCAGTTCCGTCGACCGGCATCGCGGCATCGCCGACGCTTCGGCGATGGACCGCGGCCTGGACGCGCTCAGCCTCGATGACACGCTCGCGTTCGTGCGCGGCTTCATGCTGTTTTCCATGCTGGCGAACCTCGCCGAAGATCGGCACGCGGCGGCAACGAATTCGCGCGACGATGTGGCCACTGCGCTCGTGCAACTTGCGGCGGGCGGCATCGGCGCCGCACAGGTGAACGCGCTGTTGGACAAGGCGCTGATCGTGCCGGTGCTCACCGCGCATCCCACCGAGGTGATGCGCAAGAGCATGATCGACCATCGCAACCGTATCGCCGAGCTGATGCGGCATCGCGACCTCGGTCGCGTCGAGACGCCGGAAGGCGACCTGATCGAAGCCTCCATCGTGCGACAGATCGCACTGCTGTGGCAGACGCGGCCGCTGCGGCGCGAGCGCTTGTACGTGGCGGACGAAGTCGGCATTGCGTTGACCTATCTGCGCGATGTGCTGCTGCCGACATTGCCCATGTTGTACGCGCGCTGGGAGCGTGCGCTCGGTCATCGTCCGCGCAGTTTCCTGCGGCTGGGCAGCTGGATCGGCGGCGACCGCGACGGCAATCCCAACGTCGACGCCGAGTCGCTGCGCCTGGCGCTGGGCCGCGCATCGCAAGCCGTTCTGGAACACTACCTCAACGAGCTGCATGCGCTTGGAGCGGAGCTGTCGATTTCGACCGAACTCGCTGCCGCGAGCGGCGCAGTAGCCAGGCTTGCCGACGCCAGCGGCGATACGAACTCAGCCCGTCGCGACGAACCGTATCGGCGCGCGATCACCGGCGTCTATGCGCGCCTCGCGGCGACCTACGAGAAGTTGACCGGCCTGCCGCCGCCGCGCCACGCCTCAGTGCCGGGCGAGCCTTATCTGAACGCCGCGCAGTTGCGTGCGGACCTGGTCGACATCGCCCACTCGCTCAGCGACAGCACCAGCGGATTGCTCGCGACGGGTGGCGCGCTCGGACGGCTGATCCGCGCCGTCGAAACATTCGGCTTGCATCTTGCGACGCTGGATCTGCGGCAGAACTCCGACGTGCATGCACATGTGGTCGCGGATCTGTTGAAAGTGGCCGGCGTCGAGTCCGACTACCTGGGGCTCGACGAAGCGGCGCGCGTGAAGTTGCTGCGCAAGGAGCTGTCGAGCGAACGCCTGCTGGCAAGTCCGTTCGCGGACTACGCCGCGGAAACCATGTCGGAGCTGGCGATTGTGCGGGCCGCCGCGCAAGCACAGGCCACCTATGGGCCTGAGAGCGTCACCACGTACATCATTTCCAAGTGCGACAGCGTTTCCGACCTGTTGGAAGTGAACCTGCTGCTGAAGGAGGCGGGGCTGTATCGTCCGCACGACGCGGGCGCCGCGTCGGTCATGGTGGTGCCATTGTTCGAGACCATCGGCGACCTGGAGAATTCGCCCGGTATCATGCGCGCATGGCTCGCGCTGCCGGAAGTGAAGCTCGCGACACAAGCGCGCGGCCACCAGGAAGTGATGGTGGGCTATTCGGACTCGAACAAGGATGGCGGCTATCTCACCTCGGTATGGAGCCTGAATCGCACGACGCGCGCACTGGCGCAGGTGTTCGAGGACGCGCGTACATCGATGCAGATTTTCCACGGCCGCGGCGGCGCGGTGGGGCGCGGCGGCGGTTCGTCGTTCGCCGCGATCCGCGCGCAGCCGGCCGGCACCGTGCAGGGCCGCATCCGCATCACCGAACAGGGTGAAGTGATCGCCGCGAAATACGGCACGCGCGACAGCGCCGCAACGAATCTCGAGGCGATCACCGCGGCAACGCTGCTCGCGTCGCTGGAAGGCCCGGCCGCGGGCGAGCGCAAGGAGTTCGTCGCGGCGATGGATGTGATTTCCAAAGAGGCGTTTCGCACGTATCGCGGCCTGGTGTATGAAACCGAGGGCTTCAAGACATTCTTCCGCCAGATGACGCCGCTGCGGGAGATTGCCGAGCTGAAGATCGGCTCGCGCCCGGCGTCGCGCACCACTTCCGATCGCATCGAAGACCTGCGCGCGATTCCCTGGGTATTCAGCTGGTCGCAGGCGCGTGTGATGCTGCCGGGCTGGTACGGCGTCGGCAATGCGCTGCAATCGTTCGGCGATCTGGCGCTGCTGCGCGAGATGGCATCGACCTGGCCGTTCATGCAGGCGACGCTCGACAACCTGGAAATGGTGCTGGCGAAATCCGACATGGCCATCGCGGAGCGCTACGCCATGCTGGTGGAGGATAAGGCGCTGGGCAAGAAAATCTTCGGCCAGATCCGCAGCAGCTGGCAGGCCACGCACGATTGCCTGCTGAACATCACGGGGCAGTCGCGCCTGCTGGAGAAGAACCCGACGCTGGACGCATCGATCCGTCTGCGCCTGCCATACATCGAACCGCTGAACCTGCTGCAGGTGGAGCTGCTGAAAAGGCACAGGGCAGGGGAAACGGACACGCGTGTGCGCGAAGGGATTCAACTGTCGATCAACGCGGTCGCGACAGCGCTGCGCAATAGCGGGTAGCGCAGGCGCCTCCTTCTTCCACCCACCCCCCATTCTTTCACCCTCCCCCGCTCGGCGGGGGAGGGCCGGGGAGGGGGCGCGGCCACCTCATCCACCCACCTCAAATAATAGGGTTCTCCTGTAGGATGCCCCCAGCGCAACGCGTCCTTCGGGTCTCGACATAGGAGACGCCCATGTGCCCCGCATGCATCGCCACAACTGCCTGGATCGTCGCCGGCTCAACTTCAGCGGGCGGAGTCACTGCCTTCTTCGCGGCAATGTGGAGACGCAAAGCGCGGGCCCCCCCCCCCCCCCCCCCCCCCCCACCAAGCCACCCCCCCCCCCCGGCCCGGGGCAAAGTTTTTTGGGGTTTTATTTTTTTTATTTTTTATGTGGTTTTTTTTTTTTTTTTTTTTTTGTTTGTTTT
>Ga0307509_10000371_pt1 | contig 75741 bp, 66 predicted proteins | sample 10_EM_MG_FD_202245 | JGI IMG/M metagenome (GOLD analysis project Ga0307509, IMG submission 202245) | Populus trichocarpa ectomycorrhiza microbial communities from riparian zone in the Pacific Northwest, United States - 10_EM | ecosystem: Host-associated > Plants > Roots > Unclassified | place...
GGGGATTTATGATAACTTGCCGTTACCGGTTGGGTATTTTTATTCACGGTGAGGGTTGTGTGGTGGTGGTGGTTGTGGTGGTCTGTGCGCGTTACGTCATTTGGGTTCTTTTGTTTTTTTTTGAAAAAGTGCTTGGCGGTGGTTGGGTGGAGCGAGTGAGGGGTTGTGACCGTCAATGATGCGGGGATGAGGAGGGAAAGGTGCAGGGGTGGATGGGTGGGGGATCTTTTCTCTCCTTTGTTTTTTTTCTAAAGCTTGTTTTTTTGTTGGGCGGTGGGTTAGTATCGGGCTTTCTGGCATTGAATCCATCGTTGCGGTATCTGGCCGCTAATTGGGGGAGGGGAGGGGGGAGCTGGGCTTTTGGAAGGAGGGAAGGGGATGATTGGGGGGGGAAGCGGGGTAATGATGTCTCGGACACTTGCTTATTTAGATCTCGTCTTTAGATTCTGGTAGGGGGGGTGTATATTTGGCACCTCCTGGTTGTGGTTTTAGAAGCTTGTTTGGTGGGCGCGGGCTTGGGAATAGCTATTGGAGATTAAGAGGTGATTTTTATTTTTAAAATTCTGGCTTTGAGATCTTAAGGATTAGGAGGGGGGGGAGGGAGAGTGATCGGGTTAGAGTGTGTTAATTAGTAATCGAAAAGGTGAGTTGCTGGTAAAGTGGGAATGGGGTTGGGGGATTGGTGAGACTGTTGTTATGGTATGATATGATATGATAGAAAGATAGAGGTTTGTTTAATGTGTGATTCCAGTGAGCTCGTAGAGGTCTGGGAAAGTGCTACAGTCTCAGATTTCATATAGTTTTGTATGAAGGTGTATGGGAGATGGCGCCTGGGGCTTATCTCTTGCATGCGGTAGGAATGGCCCTATCTGGATGGTTAATTGGCCCGGGAGTGCTTCATAGTGGTGTACTCGGGTATGGTCATTAAGGGCGGAAATTTTTGAGTGGCAAGACAAGGACCACAGCCACTGTTCATATAGTGAACCTGGTCATCAGCCCTTGAAAGACAAACCTGTTACCATATTTTAGGACTTGTAGAGACAAGCCCTAAGATTTAAAGCTAATTAGCCACGTAACACTTATTTTTCAGCCTCGTGCAGGTCTTGGTCCGCACGAACCATATCAGAGAACGGAACGGAACCGTTGTAGCTAAACAGGCCCTAAGAAAATTGCCCCCTATGCAGCACAACCCTGGGAACGTTCAAAACTAGCCACAAGGAAACCTCCACCTTAACAGCGTCGCAGTTTTTCGAGGAGATTTTCCGACCTAGCAATACGTCCTCTCTGACGACAAATATATTTTAACAGTCCGGCCTACCGATACTATTGGCTCTGGCCATGCCGGATTCTCTTCTGCTCATAGAGATTGGGTTCAGTGGAGTTTGTGTCATAGTATTAATATTACCCATTTTGATCCTTTCGCTCACGGGAGAGCGCCTTACCTAGGAAGCTTGGCTTTGGAGATTGGGTTTGCGTCTACGAAGATGAGCGGTGAGCGTTATGACCAGGAGGACCTTGCTAGTCTTTTTATTATTTCGGTACGACTTGTTCCCTCTTGACATATGTTTCCTCTATCCCTTTCCATCCCTCCCCACTCTCACGGTTGAGTTCTCTAATAGTTTAACCAAACTTACCTTTTTTTCACTAGCGTTTTCAAAATCAAGTCTTTGCACCGGGGCAGCGAACCATTATGGACATCCGGAATATCAAAGTTTTGATTGTGGTCAAAACTCTCCAAATATTCAAGCTCTCTGACGCAAAGTTGACTTTGCTATCCGGCGTGCCCACAGCCTCTGATCCTGCCGACTAAGGCATCCTTACCCATGCCTACATCACGTTCCACAAAGATGTAAAATCCCCGATCGCGATCGTGGGTTCCAATAGGCGACCAGCAGCTAATGCCATCATACAGCCCAACTTTAAATTCGAAGATATTGGTATTGGAGGTCTTGATACAGAGTTCTCGCAGATCTTTCGTAGAGCCTTTGCCTCCCGTATTCTCCCGCCAGGGCTTGTGGAAAAACTCGGAATCCAACACGTGAAGGGTATTCTACTTTTCGGACCCCCTGGTATAGGTAAAACTTTGATCACTAGACAGATTGGTAAGATGTTGAATGCGATGGAACCCAAAGTCGTTAGCGGTCCGGAAACCTTGAACAAATTTGTTGGTCAATCAGAAGAAACATCAGAATGTTGTTTGCGAATGCGGAAGAGGAGGATAAGGAAAAGGGAGACGAGAGCGAGTTACATATTATCATATTCGATGAGCTGGATGTGAAAAGGTGAGGTAAAAATAATGGAACCGAGATTCGTGAATCTGTTGTGAATCAGCTACTCTCTGGGGTATATTCAATGTCACCTCTTTCAATCATGTTCGCTGACAAGAGTCATACCTCAGCTCGACGGCGTCAACCAATTGAACAATATCCTGATTATTGGCATGACAAACAGTATGGACATGATCGATAAAGCTCTTCTGCGCCCAGGCCGTCTTGAAGTGCATGTGGAGATTTCCCTCTGACGAGCACTGCCGTAACCAAGTCCTGGAGATTCACACGTACAGGATGAAACAAAACAGTGTTCTGGATCCCGATGTTGATATTCGGGAGCTAGCAGCTAAGACAGAACTTTTCGGGAGCAGAAATTGGTGGGTTGGTTGACAGCGCAAGCGGTTTTGCATTCAATCTATGTGGAGGTACGAATTCAGTTCATTTTGAAGTAACTGGTTCCTAATCAATTGATAGGTTGGAACGATTGCCGGGATATCGGAGGACCTTGAGAGCATCAAGGTTTGTCGCCAAGGCTTTCCTAATGCCCTCAAGGAAGTTCACCCAGCCTTTGGAGTTTCCGAAGAAGAGCTTGAACAGCACTCCAGGGCGGTATCATCTGCTATTCGCACAGTATTAACTCCATTCTTGCGGAAGGTCGCTTGTATTTTAAAAACGTCAGGAGGTCCGAGAGGACCCCACTCTTGTCGGTTGTAATACATGGACCTCCTGGAGCTGGCAGAACCGCATTGGCCGCCGCAATCGCGAAGGCGAGCGAGTTCCCGTTCATCAAAGTTTTGTCCCCCGAAGCGATGGTTGGATTTGGTGAAATAAGCAAGGTCACCTACCTAACCAGTCTTCGCCGATGCTTATAAGTCTCGGCTGAATCTTATCATAATCGACAATATCGAGGGAATCATCGAATATGTTCCTAAGGGACCCCGCCAGTGTTCCCAAGCGCCCCGTCCGCCCTGTAGGCGCCGCCAGGACTGCAGTCCCGGGCCTGTGTCTCAAGCTGTATTGCAAGAGCGTCCGTCCTTTGGGGGGGGCAACCGTCGAAGAGGGTGATTGTAGGGCCCTACAGTCCTCGCCGGATCGATAGCTCCCGAACCGTACCTACAGTCCTCACCCGCCATCTGCAGTCCTCATCGGTCTTCTGCAGTCCTCGCCCGTCTTCTGCAGTCCTTGCCAATTACCTGTACGGCACGTCAATTCCCTGCAGGGCCCGCCCGTCATCCGGAATTACCCGGCAAGTTGCGCTACATGAGACACCTGCAGGCCCCGCCACTCCGTCCCGGGCAGTTCGTCTGGATGGACGCCAAGATACCCGTCCGTCCCGGGCGCCCTCTCGGGCACTGCCATCCGTCCCGTCCGGACCCGAAGAAGGACGGACTGGATGCTTGGGAACACTGGACCCCGCTTCTCTAACCCAATTCTCCGGACGATACTTATATTACTTCGCAAACAACCACCACCAGGTCGACGGCTGCTGGTCCTTGCAACAACTAAGGCAGATCTTTGCTAAGTGAGATGAGCTTACTTAGTGTATTTGATGCTGATATTTCAGTATCAAATGTAGCAAACCACGATGAACTTGGATATGTGCTGCGGGAACTACAAGTGTTCGACTCGGACAGTCGACGCCAACAAGTGTCACGTGACTTGCAGACCATCATGGGAACTGAGTAGCTTAATGTTGGAATCAAGCATATTTTAGTGGGAGTCGAAACCGCAAGACAGGATGAGGATATGGCGGGAAGATTTGTCTCTTTGGGGGTGCTAGGACTGACTATGCCCGGGGAGGTGAGGACCAGGCGGACTATAGGGGACTATAGTCCCAGCCCTTGGACTTCCTGTACTAGCTAAGCTGAAATCATGCACCTGCGAACGAATTCTTTTCACATCATGAGACATCACTCGTGTCGTCCCCCCTGCCCCGCCGTCCCCTATTGGTATATGGTTTTCTGCTCCTCTCAAATATGGTGTCTTTCTCCTCTCAAATGTTTCTTTCAGCTCTTTATGTTTTCATACTCGTTACTGGTTGACTTGAAAGCCTATTGTGTGTCCTTTTATTGTTCCTTTTGTTCCTTTCAGGATACTTCTTTGATGGGCTTTGTTTTTCCTGGTTGAGGGAATGCGGTGGTAATGGCTGGACTCAACTGCTGTATTATATAGCTGAGCTATGTCTTTCTTGTTGTTTGATTGAGGAGTGTTGTCACAATAAGAGATCTTCACCACTTTTTATTATCAGTTCTTCATCCGAGTTCCGTTCATATATTCCGATTGTATATTACAACATCCCCCACCGTCCCCTGCCGTCCTCACCCGTCCCCGGCCTTCCCCCACCGTCTCCGGCCATCCCATGCCGTCCCCTGCGGGCTCGGAGACTAGCTCCCCAGAAGGCCTAACTATTTTTGGACGCAGTATAAAATCAGTCCTCAGATGTGTCAGATCTCATTACGGTAACCAGTATTGGCAATTCTTTCAACTTGTCAAGCTAAAGCTATTTGGGATGGGCTAATTCTTGCCAATCACCTCAAAGTGGATTGTTGGTAGTGGCACTCGGGTGCACAGTAAATCATTCCCCCTGGTTCGAAACCTTACTCGTAAGCAATTAATGCACAAATCTAGCACTCCTTGATTCTCTTGCAGTACAAGCGGACATCCCCCTCCCTTTCTTTGAGCACAAACGCGATGACATAAGAAAAATTCCCTATCATGCAAGGCTCGCTTTATCATAATACCGGCACAGTGCATTCACTCTCCCTCTCCGTGCTCAAGCACCACGGATGTAACGGTCACGCATCACAAAAGCTCATTGGTCGCTTCTGCTTCCATGGGCATTGACCAAAGGCCTAGCCTAGTCCTCTATCATCTAAGCTATTATGGTCTCCACCGTCATGCAAATCACGGTGGCTTGGACCGGGGTCTATGGCCCAATTAGGACAACATCTGGTATCGTCACATTGAAACCGTTAGACAGTACAGTAGAGCTCTGTGCAGAGTGAATGGTGTACGAATATACCAGTACCATACTAAAGCTAGCTATTGCAACGGTCTCAACAGGGATTGCGGCGTCATCCCCCCTCCTTCATCCCGACAGTTGATCCCCTCTGCGTCTATTGCTACCGTGCTGGCCCCCTACAAGTACCATACCCGCACTGTAGCCCCTGCTGTAGTGAGGTTATCCAGCCTTCCCTAGCTTAGCTAATACTACCGGCACCACAAACCCTCATCGTGCTATAATACAACCATACGACAAGGAGAACAAACCCCTCAAAAAACACTCACCTCACCTCACCTCCCCTTCACCCCCCCCTCCGCCTCCCGCACAAGGCAAACTCCACCCCCACTATACAATACGTGGAGTCGCAAACCACAAATCCGCCCAGCACACCCATGACTCGAGAGGCACCAATATTAAATTTTAACCGATCCCCCACACCGCTCCAAAAAAATTTCCCGAACCCCCCACTAATATCCACCAAGTCTTGGTCGGAATGATACCCACTAACCACCACCAAACTATAAACAAAGGCAAGATAGCTGTACTACCCCAATACTGTACTTGAATCTAGCCGGTGAACTCCAACACAATAAACGTCCCCCTCCCATCCGCCGACCGAGACAAAAAAATAAACCCGCCAAAGCACATCTGACCCAACTCTGTACGGTCCACAAAAAACCTTGGCAACATAATTTATCAGATAAGATAATATTAGCTTGTGATCGAGTGATTGCTGGTGTTGCCTCCAGTCATCAACAAGCCAGTTTTGCCTTCACGAGCGAAGGACCGAATGAACGGGGTTAGAAGAGTTGCCTTTGGATAGACCGGAGGAGGAGAAGGAAGGTGCCGTTGTAAAATGGCTTCCTGTGATTTGGTTGGATGGGGGTTCATTGCCCGTCACTCGGATAGCCTTGTTTACAGTAACTTATGCATCATGGGCTGAGAAACATGAGGGCCGAGAGTGCCTACGCTTGATGTACTGTATCGTAGTGCGGGCTAGGTAGGAGGAGGCACCTAAGTTTATTGAATGATGTGCTCGTCTATTCGTTCAACTCTAGAGAAAGATGAATTTGGGAGTCTGGAAGTTGAGTGCAGTAGGGAAAAGTAAAGATGCCTCACTCTTCTCTCCACTTTTTTTCTCTTTATCTCTTGGTTGTGTATGGGAGAGAGTCCTCACTTAGGCCCTTCTCGGATTTTCATGTGCCTCCAGGTTCTCGCAGAGGTTGGTGATGCTGATCCCGAAGTTTCTCTGGGGGCTGGGGTGCAGGATTTGTTGTTGGCGAGCCTCGGTGTTTTGTGGATGTATTGGGTGGGTGCCTTAGAGCTCGTATGGTAGTCAGGAGGGGGCAAAATTGGTCTTTTTTCCGGTCTGATTTAACTTAGTTTACTCTAGTGCGAGGCACTGTACGATCTACGAGTGAGCCCACAAGTTTCTCACACCCTTCTAGGCACTACCAGTTCTTAGATACGGTTCGCTTACCATCTCTTTCCATTATTCAGTAAAACAAATTGTGGTGAGAGTTTACAATGTCATATCTCACAATAGTTAAAACGGCTCTTGCTGTCCTGGCCTACTGATGCCTTTGGTGGGTATGTTATTGAGGCGCATGAAGGGGTATGAGAACATTATGGACGTGGGTGTATGTGCCAGTACTGTAGCGTGCTTTTTATATCATTCTGACCGACATCGAAATAGTCTCTAGTAGCGTAAAAGCACAAAGGATGTCCCCAACTATCCCCGGTAGTACCTTATCAGCTCACTAAAGCCCGGCTAGTCAATAATTTTCCCAATAGGCCAACCTCCCAATACCACTCCCCACGTCTCTAACAATACAAGCCTTCCCAACCATCTCACCCACTTTCTTCCTCTACCAAACACTTTTTGCCACGAAAGTGCTCCAACACCTCTCCCCTCCCCTCCCACAAGGTTGCAATCCCCTGTCGTTACAAACCCAATCAAGTGTTCCTCTTCAGGCGCGCCGGGAAGTTCGTTTGCCCTGTGATTTTTGAGTCAATGCCGCTTTCCACTTTTCCTTTAAAGCAGGGCTATTGGAGGGAAGGAGTATATGCATTCGGGGCGCGGGCGTGCTGCGTCGTCGGTAGACAAGCTTTATCGAGAAAACACCCGCAGAGAGGATCGTGGGGTGAAGGGTGGCTAGGGGTTTTGGTGCTGGTGAATTGAGGGCTGCGAGGATCTAACGGACCATGCCGGATGGGATGATCCATGGATGTGGTTGTTGGAATTGCTCCGAGCCGAGGGGTGGTTGCTCTAGGGGTGTCCTTGGATCGGCCTGCGGGGAAATATGTAATCCGGCACAATTGAAGGTCTCGAACATGATCTCGGCTGTGTTTTCACCAGATTTTGGAGGGTTAAGAGGCTTTAAAGGCCCAGGTCAGTTTATAGCCCATGGAGAATATTCTAGGCTGATAATCACAGGTCCGGTGGGAGGGAAGTAGTGATCTTCCGGCTCAATTCGAAGATATTTGAAAATTGGGCTGTGTCAAAAACGCTCCATGTGGTCCTAAAAGAGTTGTTAGAATTCTAGAGAGAAATGGGAGGCAGCTGGTGTGTGGAGCTTTAAAGGGTGGAGGTCTTTGGGTCCGCATCTAGGTAACTGTGTCACTGGTAGGGACAGTCTTGAGATCCAAAGCCTCCTCGTTAGATGCGAAAATAAAAATTGAAGCGCAAAACATTAGCAAGATTTGAACCTGTGCTCGGAAACGAAACAGATTTCTTGTCTGTTGCCTTAACCACTTGGCCACAATGTCTTGTTTATCGTACTTTGGTGGCTCAGTGAAAACAGGAAACGGGGGTATCCCTGCTCAGATAACCCGTCACCAAATAACCGGCAGAAACCCGGAACGCAACCAGAGGGACCAGGTCTTGATAAATTAGTATGAGGACAGAGCAAAAATAGAACCTATGATAATAAGAAATGATGTTTATTTCTCAAGGAATCTGGTCCTGGAGTACTGTATGACCCAGAATCCTCTCTCTTTCCAGATATGCTGATCTCCCGATCGCATTGGCCCTGATTCAGAACGGGTAGTTTCCGATTTTCAATTTATAGTTCGGGCTTTTTCGGCCCCTCTATACAGCACCTTGATTGATACAGCGGGGAACGCCTTGGCATAATGTCGGCTCAGAAACAGGTGCAATTGAGCCTTTAACCTAACGAAGATAGAATAAGAAACAAAAAAAACTCCCCTGCTGTCATACATTGAACATCTACTGGTTTTCTTCACATCTAAGTCTATGACAAGGCGTCCCACGTTGCATCGATCGAGGCGTTGTGTATAGAGCCGGAACCATACCATGGGAAGAAAAGGTGCCTCTGAAACTCCTCTAAATATTCGAGTATGGGTTTCTCATCACCGACAGCCTGATGTCCTTGGATGGGGGCTAGCAAATTTGTCGGAAAAGGGAGGTTTCGGTTGGCCTCATGTCCACTGACCTTTGGCTTTAGCAAGGAGACACCATGTGCGTGATTTGCGAACTCCTTGGTTGCTAGGTTTAGCTCTGATAAGCCCCGGAGCGCGCAATTTCTTACCGAGGTTCTACAAATGTTAGAATTGGTAGAGATTGTGTAGTATTTTATTTGGTTGGGAAGTTTGGCCATTGAAAATAATGGGTGCGGGGGGTAATGATCGACGATGGGGTTTTTACACAGCCCAGTGGAATGGCTAAAGTGAAGACACAAAGTTTGTATTATATTTAGCGGTGAAGAACACGATTAATTGTGTTGAGAGTTAGGAAAGGGGGGTACGAGGAAGGAGAAGAGTAGGAAGCGAGGGATGAGGTGGAGAAGGGATAGAAAGGAAGAAAACAATTACGGGTAGGGGAAAACTTTTCATAGACGTACCGCTGTAGTGAGGTTATTCCTTGTATTGACATTGGGCCTGGAACACGAGTGACGGAGGGTGAAGGGGAGATTTTCAGATATTTCGTTGCTTCTCGGATATGTAACTCCTGGAGGCCTTTAACTGTTCACGGGTAGTCGTGACCCAATCCAAATCCTATCTTGCCCATAGTTAAGCCTATCTTTCTACATGGCAGATATTCCCGCTGCGGTTATTGAACACCATAAGATTTTGTATATCTGGACCTCCACAAGGTGCCAGAACCTGACTCTAGACCGCACCATTTTACATGGGTTAGGTCTGCGATTGGCAGGGTAGCAGAATGAAAAAAAAGGGGAAAAAAGTTATACACAGAGGAATAATTTTGTTCCCCTTTAATTTGGAGGGTAGCTGCGATCTCCGAAGTCTACAGAGGCTCTCTTGCACCAAAACTGCTAAGCCAATCTGTGAGGATGATATCTTACCATCAGATCCGCTTTTCTCCATTGATCGCCCTGGGGGGGCACTGCTTTCTGGGGAAAGTCAAGTCTGAATAGTTACCGCTAACGAACAGTGACCGGTATTTATAAACCTATTTCTCGGAGACATATTTTTGCTTCTGACGCTCACCCATGGTGGGGATCCCTTCGTTCTCTCGCATCTAAGTAGAAAATATCTATTTTATATCCACCGGCCCCTCTATGTACTTGACAAGATCTTTTGCTACCTGAAAGTTACACCAGAGATGAAAAAATACTTCCAGCTAGTCCTTTGTCACTGCTAGATTCCCATTTACCTTGCCGTGCTGATTGATACCTTTCTTATAGAATTTTCTAGAATGCGAGAATAACATTTTCCGACAGCCATCTACTGTTAATATACATGCGACTTCCCCCTTTCAAAGTCATGCTTCTCCCCTGTGATCGGGTCAGCTTCCTAGAATGCTACACTGTCCTTGATCCTTTCTCACTTATGAGAGAATAGATGCTGCAGAGCCGATGTTGGGTTTGGGCGGGTCGTGCTGCTGATGAAATAACATAAGGCCTGCTCAGTATATCTTGGTCTTCTTTCCGAGAAGATGTATATGTAAACCAGTGGACATAAACTCCTCGTGACCACTGGTCTTAAATTAAGAATTCCTTTGGCAGGGAGCCTCTCATGTTCATCCGGATGCGGCCACTGCCTTTTTATCTATTTGGCTCCGAACCTAAATACAGCATGATAACTAGGGCTTAGCCATTGGTGTCATTATTTCTTAGGAATTGGGTATTGAGTTACTGATGGTATATGTCCTACTAGCGGATTTTACACTTAGGTGGGGAGCTAAGAAGATGGCAACAGTGGTGAGGCAGTGTTGGGGACTCCAGTATCGGGGTGTGTGTGTGGAGGTCTAGTGCTGAGTGGAAGTACTACACTAGAATGCACCTAGCTTTGAACCTATAGGCAAGGACTACATATTGGTATCGGTATCGTAAAACAAAGAGGTACACCCAAGAGAGCAAACCATCACTAGGGATTTTGACAGTCAAACCGGGGTTCTTTGCCACCTGGTAAGATAATTTCGACAGCCTTTGTAGGCGGTAGGGTACTACTATAGAATAGCGTCTAGGAGTAATAAATACCATTCATTTTGGGGGAATACTGCATCATACCACAATTATCTTTTTCACTAGCTAAGCCCAGTACAGATACATGTATGTATATTTGACTTCACTAGCATGGTATGTTATTGCAGGGCGGGATCACTCTTCTCGAGTGATAGTATGTGAAGCTGTAGCCTTTATATTAAGATAATAATATTATAGATCTGGGGCCGCTCTCATTAACTGTTCCATTGATCCCTGTGCTTTCTTAATACATATACCACACTATGTCACCCTCCCTCACTCTAGGAATGCATACGTATATGCCGGGCGTGCATCTCAGCGCTCCCATGATTTCTTTGTTTGCTTCTCGATCCAGTGCCTCGCTTCCCTTCTCCCCTTTTATTCTTCCGACATGAACTTCCTCTTCTCCTGAGCCAAGAGAACATTGGATATAAACTCCAATCTAGTTTGTTTCTCATAGCACAATTCGTAGTAGTCTATGAGAAATACCAACAGGGGGAAAGTTTTTACAAACTGTGTGTCCTAATTCGGTATCCGCACGCTGTAGCATGTGAGGCCTTTTATTTGCCCTCCCCGGCAGAGCGATCGAGGCATGGCGTCTTCTGATGTTTCAAATTCTGCCCTTCGCTCGGGGAATTTTTAATTTTTAGTTTACTGTCAACTAGGGTCAGGGTTGTTTAGAGAGTGATCTTTTGTGATTACGTTGGCCTGCTAGTGCTCTGGATTTTTTTTTCGGGGGAGGCTCTTCGCAAAAGGAGGGGAGTATAAAGGTTTTGAGAACTATCGGGTGCAGAAGAGGGCAAGCGAGTAGTTCCACAGGTTCAAAGGCAGAGTAGTCACCGGAGAAAGCAAAAGACTTGTTTTTACTTATTGAACAAGAAGACTATTGAGGGGAAAAAAGAAGAAGAAAAGAAAGAAGAGGAAGAGAGAAGAGAAGCGAGGATTTGAGAGGGAACAGGGGGGGGTGACGTAAGTGGTCACGAGGTGTCACTCGTAACTACAGCAATAGATGAGAGGAGAGCGCACCCATAACTACAGTTTCCAACAAAAGGGAAGAATACAAGGCGGTCTGGGAGGTATATGTGGATTGGACATCTCATTTCCTCTCGTCCTCTCACGCCCGAATCTCTCACCATCACCCCGGCCACAGAAGAACAATGATATCATGCAAACTATTAAATCCATAATCCCACCCTTCACCACACCTCCCGCACTAACTGCTACGGCAATATCTGAAGAGGAGGAAATAAGTAGCCATAATACACGAATCAGAAGTAACCAAGGAAACAGCAAAAGCAATAACAAACATCACAACAAAGAGAACACGTCCCGGACGTAGCACTTTTAATCGCTGGGGATTGACAGAAAAAAAGCAAGCAAGCAAACGCTGAGTATGAGAGGAGGAGTGAAGGAGGGAGGTTTGTGTGGGAGACAAGAAATACCGAAAGGCACACTAAGAGAGGGGATATGCACAAGGCATGGTGCTGTGGTAGTGGCAGTTGTGGTAGTGACAGTTGGTTGTCAAAAAGAGAAACGCCTGATTGGCAGGTAGATGATATGTAGACGCAAAGAAAAGGGGCGGGAGGAGGGGGAGGGAAAAGGGAGACAAAACCAAACGCCAAAATCACAGGTACGTTGGATGAGGTAAAAATGACACATTGAGGGGGAACAACGGTCTGAAGGAATAAATAGAAATGACAAGGGAGAATGGAGAACAAGGAAGAATAAGGAAATAGTCCTTTTTTACAAAGAGAGAAGGGGACACCATAGAAGCCCCCATCGATAAAAAAATAGCCTTGACTAATAGGAGGAAGAAAGTGTAGGTACAGTATAATAGTACAACGAATGGAATTCGTCATTCTCATCGTTCTCGTTTGCATAAAGGCCGTTCGGTGCATAATGCGTAGGTTGATGAGCAGCTGGGTAGGGTATCGAGTTGATCATATCGTCATTATCACCACGTGAAAATGAATGGATGAAAAAGGGGGCGCTAGTAAGCAAGAAGCAAGTACGAAAGAGCTAATATCTCCTGACAGCCTCACCCTCCCACTCCTCGGCCCCGTCTTCATTTCTCACCATGATTACTCCACCGCCACCACCACCAACGCGCTTGGGAGAATATCCATCATATCCCCGTCTATAGTACCCCCCATCGTTGTCCCCAGAAACACTTTCCTCTTCTTCACTATCATCACCGAAAGTCTGCCAATTCTCGTTGGAGCTGGTACTAGTGGTGGCAGTCCCGGTAGAGCTTCCAGAAAACATACGTGTGCTCTCAGTATCTCCATTTGATGACGAGGATTCGTGATAGCTTAGGCTCTTGGCTGGAGGCTTCGGATAAGCTTTCTGTCTTGGTGTTTTCTCGCGGTAATCCCTTTGATCGTCGCTGTCGTCGTTACCACCGAATTGAGATTCTGGGCTCACGCTGCGGACACTCATAACTGTGCTTTCACGGGATATGGCTCGGCCAGTGCTGGAAGGGCGCTGGGTCTCGCGCTCACGCTCGCGTTCTCTCTCACGATCTTTTTCCTGCTGTTGGCGGAGGTAGGGTGGGAGTTGCGGCGGGCCCATGGATTGGGAGGGGAGGAGTTGGCCCATTCTTGGGGCAGTTCCGAGCGCATTGTTTAGACCTGTGCGCTCAAGTTGCTTGACGGACTGAGAGCGGACAAGTCTGGTTGTGGACTTATCAGAGGAAGTGGCATCAGGGAACGATGACAGCGAGAGCGGTGCGCGAAGTCTGGTCGGGGTTCTAGAGCCGGAACTAGCGTTGCTAGAGGTGGAAGTGCTGGAAGTGGTAGTGTAGGGAATTGGAAGACGTGCGCTTGCCGCTGGAGTCCTGACACTATTAGATCTGCTGAGTGAGGCGGCCACACTTCTCCCACCCGATCTACCAACCGACGCGGACACAAGGGTAGGTCCTCCGGTAGGAGTCTTGGACCTCATAGGAGGACCACTGGGTGTTTTTGGCCTGGAGGGAGGTCTCGACTGTCCAGACCCTGCGGTATTAGACCTAGCGCGCTGGATCGAACCTGCAGCTGGCGGATTCCATTTCCCTGCCTTGGCAGTCGCCTGAGCTGGAGTGGGTCCTTTAGTCCCCACTCTCGACTGAAGAACGGGGCTCACTCTAATCAAGGTTTGCAAGTATGAATCTCCGTTAACCAAGAATGGTTCACCAGACTCAGCTTCCCAGTCCTCAAGAATCTTCTTCAGTTCCACCTCCACCTTTGGAAGTTCTTTGGCAATCCGCTTTCGCATCTTCTCCTCGCGCAGAAGACGGGTAGGGTCTCGATTTCCGGAGCCGCCACGGGAAACAAGGCGTGATGAATCACTTGCCAAAATAGCCAGTTGCTCGCGGTCGTTGACGAGAGAGCGGTGCTTATCGATCATGCCGATTATTGGAGCGCGTTCTTCTAATAGAAGCTGTAGACGACGAATTTCCATTTCGTGAGAAGTAAGTAGGGCATCAGTATAGACATCTGCGATTTAATTAGTTCTCGGCCACACAAAATCTTGAGCTAGGTGGCTTACTTGACATAGCCGGTTGGAATTGCATAATTTCATCGTCGGAGAAATATAGCTTATCCCAGAGATCTTGTAAAATCTGTCGGGCATCTTCTACAAATAATTGGAGGTTCTCGCGCTTTAGTTCCAGAAGCCTGTCGAGTTCGGCTTCAAGCTATATTTGGCCAAATCGTCAGTGAAGGTCAGAGAAGGGAAGCGATGCAATATTGCGTACCTCGTGAATAATCTTGAGACCGAAGCCTCTAGTTTGCGCGAGGCATCTCTTTCTCTTTAAAGGTTCTACACCTAGCTTGTCCCACAGCTCCTCAATCTCCTGTTTGAGGTCTCCAATCTTCTCTCTGCGTTTTTCCTTTTCATTGATAAGCCTCTCTTTCTTCCCCTTGAGATTAGCCATGTCGTCCAGCTTCAGCCCCAGTTTCTCGGGATCAGTAGCTCCGAAGTCAACTATCATCTTGTCAACGCCCGAGCCTGTTGCACCAAGCTCGGCATAAAGGTTGATTATGTCTTTCGCCAGCGAGGTAACATTGGCGACGCGCTTAGAATACTCATTGTATATGCGGTTGCACTCATTATCAAGGCGCTCGTAGTAAGCATATGATAGGTCAAATGAGGCAATGGATGAGGAATCATTGGCCGCTGGCGGTAAGGGGACCTTGATTATGTCAGACTCAAGGCGGGCAGCGTATTCCTCGACTGAACGTGCCAATTCTAATACAACCCAATTAGTATGCGATTCCGGAATAAGAATCGGGAGTTGTCTCACCCAGGACAGCATTGTACCTCTCCGCATGCCTTCCCTTGACATCTTCATGCTTGCCGCGGAGCGCTTCCAAACATCTAAGTAATGGCGCAGTGATCTTTAATTCGTCGCTAGACTTTTTCTTCTTGTCGTCGAGCGACTTCTCCATCTGCTTTATAGACGAGATGACCTTATTGCATTCTTCAACCAATGTATTTTTCTCTCTTTCTGCTAATTAGTAAAACGTAATCAAATAGCAGCAATTGGGGGTTTGGAACATACGCGATAACAGAGCGCATTTGGTCCTGTAGGGCTGTGTTTAATGCAGCGAATAAGCTCTCTTGTCGCCCTTCTCGATCGCATCTAGTTAGACCAATCTCATCAAAAAGGTCATGTAGAGTTTCCTGCGCCTTTGATACTTCCTCCATTAAAGAAGACTGCTGTTTGGTCGCCATAGCTGAAACGTTACTTTGTATTGGACTACCGGCGGCGCGTTATGGAGGAATGGATACTTTGTGGGAACAAAGCGTTATCAGCAGGTCGACTCTCTGGTCTGGGACGTTTATGGTAAAAGAATGTGATTGTTTGAAATAGAGAACAGAGTTAGGAGCTACCCGTTCTGTCCTACGAATTTGTTTGTTCACTTGGAAACCTTCTTGTGACAACTTTTAAGAAAAAAGAATAAGCAGAAGGGGAACAAATCTCATAAAACAGGTCGAAGGGGGAAAGGGAGAGGGGGGAGAGGAGAAAGGTTAATGGAGGAGGAAGAGGAAGTATCAGAGGTGGTGGAGGAAGAAAAAGATAGAGACTCCGTTTGGGACCCTTGGGGATAAAAAGGCTCGGGGTTTGTTGTTGTCGCTCAGACCTGTGTGACGTTATTGGTTGTCAGGGAAACGCTTCGTTTACGCTGCAAGGACAGGGCAGCGGAGCGAAGACCTTGTTTCAAGCAGAGAGATCTTTTTTAAGCCTCTCGGCTGATTAACATAGGATGTGCGGCTATCATATCGCATCACCCCGCATCCACAACGCCTCCGTATTTTGAGGTCTAAACCTTGGCCCAAGCTCCCTCACTTCTCCAAGAGCTATCATAACTGCCGAGAGCATCGCACAAGCACCCTCCACCTCCCCACCGCCGTTCCCATTATGATGCCGTTTTCAACCATGGAGGCTTCGGCCAGGAAACAGTTCGGTAAGCTCAGAGAATCCCCTTGATCCCTGAGATTATTATCATTCTCGTAATTCCGCTAACTATTCTCTTGGTTTTTAGATTTCGAAAATAGCCTTACTTTGGTCGATCCCACCAAAGATGGTATCTACGCTTATGACGATGCCGAACAGAAGTGAGCATTCTTCCTAATCCCCAAGTATCGATAGCAAACATTTAATAATCACATAGAACGCTGAGCGAGAAACGGCCATGGAGAGAAAACCCAAATTACTTTAAACGTGTCCGTATTTCTGCTGTTGCTCTGTTAAAGATGGTTATGCATGCTCGCTCGGGTGGTTCAATTGAAATTATGGGCCTCATGGTTTGTTTTCAGCTTTCTGTTGTACCGGTTCTCAGCCGCGCTCGCTAACAACTACCAGCAAGGAAAAATAGCCCACGAGACCTTCATTGTAACCGATGCTTTCCCCTTACCAGTAGAGGGCACAGAGACACGTGTAAACGCACAGGAGCAAGCTTATGAGTACGTGGGAGCTTATGTCGACTCTCAAAAGGCTGAGAAGCGTCCAGAGAATATCGTCGGCTGGTATCATTCTCATCCAGGGTATGGATGCTGGTTGTCGGGAATCGATGTCAACACTCAGATGAACCAACAAAAGTTCACCGATCCTTTCCTCGCAGTCGTTATTGATCCGGATAGAACTATATCCGCTGGGAAGGTGGATATTGGAGCTTTCAGAACCTATCCCGAGGGGCATAAGGGGAAGAGCGATGAGGAGGGAGAATACCAGACTATTCCTCTAGCAAAGATTGAGGATTTCGGAGCCCATACTAACCAGTCTGTCTATATTCTACCTGGGAACTAGTTCAATGCTGACAATGTGCAGGTATTATACTCTTGAGGTCTCCCACTTCAAATCCTCCCTCGATACCCACCTTCTCGACCTTCTATGGAATAAGTACTGGGTTTCAACACTGTCGCAATCTCCACTGTTTACCAATCGCGATTACTCTACAAAGCAGATGGTCGATTTGTCTCAGAAGATTCACAAGACGGAGCACTCGCTACTTTCCGGAGCTAGTAAGAGCAACAGATCGTCGCTGCTCGCTCCCAGTGTAACCAGCAAGCCGCACGCCGAAAGTCAACTCGACAAGGTTGTTAAAGATAGTAACAAGATTGCCTCTGAGGAAATCACTGGCCTCTTTAGCAGTGTTGTGAAAGACCGAGTGTTTGGGGGAGTAGATGTTGTCACCTCTGCAAGAAACCGGTCTTGAGAGTTCCAGTATGAGGCAGTGGGCTGAGTAAATTAGAGGTTTTGTTTCGCCCAGCAATGTGGACGGGGAAATGGCGCTCCTAGGCCAGCTTTTTGTATCCTTTATAGCCCTTAAGGAGTAGGCCTACTAGATATTCATCTGTCAGATTGGAATCGTAGAGCAAAATTTGCGACTGGGTGGTTTGGTGAGGTACTTTAATATTCTACGTAAGGCGGCTAGCATCAAGGGGTCTAGTTTGGTATATTATAGAGGTCAAATGGTCAAATATTTACAACCTACAGCACGCTTTGTCTCTAACACGCCAGCTTTCCTACTCCCTGAACCCATATCTACGCTGCTGTCAGCCTCAAGTATAAAGGATAGGGAAAGGGTACCTGCGTAGCTGCCCAAAATCAATATTGCCAAGCATAGGCCAACTACAATACTGGTGCCAGCATAAATATAGTCGTGGCCGGCTACTTCCTTGTTAGCGGTTTGTTTCCTCACAATGTTCCTAGAAACCCACTCCTCAGGCCTCGGGCTTCCACCACGAACGTGGACACCGTTGTCAAACACCCACAAAATCCATCGCCCAATCCCTTCAACACATCACAAGTATTCACTCTTGAGTGTGCATATCTCCCAGCCAACAGCCCAGCCAGCACCGCCGTGCCCAGTATATTCACCATGAAGGTGCCCAATGGAAACACTCGACACATCGGATTCCCCAACCGAGACGCCCAAAACCTTACGATAGCCCCTGGTGGAGAGAACACACAAGCGAACAGCACATCCCCCCTCCACTTCTTGATAAGCACTGCCATAATCACCGCTGCCACCCACATCCCGAGCCCGACTGGCATAGCTAGCGCATCGGTCCAACGAAAGGGCAACTTCCTCAAAAACCCCTTAGAAAAAACAGCTAAATGGGCCCCGACCTGTAGCCCACCTAATGATATCGCCAGAGTGCCAATAACGTAGGCTAGCATAGCCGCTACATCGTCTCTTATTTTCCGACCGTGATGGACCGGCGCGGTATTAGAAAGCTGCTCAAACGCGCCTAGGATGAATGACGAGAAAGTTGTTACGGAGCCGCAGTAGCCGGTTGCTAGGCCGATATATAGTGGCGTTGTTGTTTTCGTAGACGTGGGGAAGAGTGTATCGTCCTCCAGGAGGAAGCCCATAATTAGGCTTCCGGCGAATTGTGGCCAGAAGAGGGGTGGTAGAGGAGCTGCTTTGTAAGTTGTTATCGAGACCAGGCCGAGGCGGGAAAGGGTTCCTAGTATGGAGAAGATGATTAGGTAGCTGTGCAGTTGGACAAAGTGGGTTAATTGAGAAGGAGTGGGCTTTTGAGATGTAGGAGAAGGGGGGAGATGGGATGGAAGGTCCTCAATGTGTGTTGAGAGTTGGTGTTCTAGAGGTGGTGGAGCGATGGCTTCTGTTTGGCCAGCGGTGGTAGGGGGGTGGGTTCGACATTGCATCGATGGTTTGATGGTCTAGAAAGTCTGCTGGCGGACGCTGGAGGTTGTCTGTCTGTCTGTCTTGTCTCGTGAAGGAGCTCAAGGTAGAGTCCGATGAAGTGAAGTTTGTTTCTGTGAGGTTAAGCTAACCACACTTTGACATTTCGCGTGTGGTAGACAAACTGCACTTCTTAACACACGGAGATTGTCGAGATCCGCCTTTTGATCCTTATCTGCATGCCTTATCAGGATGCTCTAAGCGGTGTTGCAATTCATTGGCTCCCTTTGTTGGTTTTTCGCTACCGGTACCTTCCTTCCATCTCTTTCCCTCCACCTACCCTCTGTCTCTTGGTGTCCTTGTTCCTCTGTCCAGAACCTTTCTTCAACTTTTGAAACTCTTTAACCCTTACCTTCAATTTCCCTCCATCTGCCCACCGCCACACTACACCCCGTTCTCTCTTCTTCGTTATTTATTCCTCTCATCTTCCGCAGCTTTTTTAATTCGTTCTTCAGTTAGCCAATTCATCATGTCCTCTCTTCCCGCAAACGTTGCTATTTCTTCCCACCCTTGCTTCATTTCGAAGCTGAGTCTTCTCCGTTCGGCCTCTACACCTCCGAAGGAGACTAAGGCGCTCGTTCACGAGTTGTCCCTGATTCTTGCTACTGAAGCTCTTGGGCGCGCTCTCACGGTTGAGAAGACCGGTGAGAAGGGTGTTACCCCTCTCGGTGTTTCGTACGATGTGGAAAAGGTTACCAAGAGCATCGCTCTAGTTCCCATTCTCCGTAGTGGTCTCGGGATGCTAGAAGGTACGATAGGGTTCTTTCCTTTCCTTTATTATATCTCTACTAGCATTTGGTTCTAACAATCGTCACTTTTTATTAGCTTTTCAAACCCTTCTCCCGGAGCCAACTCCTGTTCACCATCTCGGCCTTTTTAGAGAGAAGGTAACCCTCCAGCCGGTAGAGTACTACAACAACTTGCCTACACGCGCCGATTCGTCCGAGGGTGATGGGAACTCCCCTTGTGACATTGCCATTGTTCTTGATCCGGTCATTGCTACAGGTGGTACCGCTGAAGCGGCGATTCAAACCTTGAGAGAATGGGGCGTCCCTAAGGTCTCCTCCTTCCATCAGCCTATTATCTCCACCCTACTCGTTACTAATTTCACCGCGCTATAGATCCTTGTTGTTAGCATTCTTGGCAGCGTAGAGGGTGTTACCCGTGCCGCTAGCGAAAATAACGGCGAAGGTCTCGATGTAGTTGTTGGAGCCATTGATAGGGAACTTGGCGGGGAGAATGGGGGAATGATTGTTCCTGGGTACGAACATTTCTACAATTCTCCTTGATATTATAACCAGCTTGGCTTACCATTCTTAGTGTTGGCGATATTGGCGACCGCTTATTCCTTACTATTGGCAAATAATTAATATCCTAACTTGATAGTTTTTAGTTTCGCTTTTGGTTAAAGCTAAAGCTCGGATCCAGTTGGGCGTGAAGTTCATTTTTTTGTGCTCATATTTTTTTTGTTTAATGTGAAAATGTGACTACGAGGAGGAGAGAATCTTGGAGTACAGTATGGTGCTATCATAGGAGGGCGACATTTTAATAGAAGGCATTTTTGAAAATTGCATGGTTACCGGGTTACACGAGTGATTGTTTGTGATATTCTTGTTGTGGTTGCGATATGGTGCATCCTGGTCAGCAATTATTCCGGGCAAGGGGCAGGGGGCTTGCAGATGGGAAAACTCGGGTGCGGCGGCGCCTTTGCGGTGCGGCGCACCACTTCCGTCTGCCGGAGTTTAACCCTTAACACCCCCTAACTTACCGCAGCCCAGAACCCGATGCATCACAGGCCTCAATAGGACATCTGCTAAGTATTTTATTCCACTTCAACGCCTAATACATCATCTCAAGCAGGTAAACATTTGTCGGGGCAGTATTTAGTAATTTGTATTAGGTTTCCCCTAAACCCCGTTTTTGATACTGTGCAATAGTGGCGGTTAAAAGGCCCTATATTCATTGGTTATTCGGTTTCTGTTCGGTAATCCCGCGAGTGAATTGCATCCCGCTCGGTCGGGAGTGATCAGTGCCTGGGCCAAAATACTGGTAAGAAAGGTACTGGTGGAGTACTTTGTTAGACAGGACCTCGCACTCTAATTATTCGAGAAGCAATTCTAGTCACTTTCCGACTTGGTACTAGTACATACAGGAGTGCACGGGCATGGACTAATGTACTATGGGTAGCTCTGGATCCGCCCGAGGGAGAGCTTTATCTGCGCTCAGGGACTAGATGCCGGTTCCACAGCGTTAGTGATTGAATAAGGCATAACCGATGGTATCCGGGATGCTCTCTCCGGATACAGTACTCGAGTAGTGGGCTGGCGATTTGCAGAGGGGATACGGATATTTTGATATTGCGGCTAAATGATGTGGTATCGGTTTCCTGGGCAACCAGCCTTCCTAACTCTGGGGGGATATGTGTGCACGATACACTACGCATGGATATCTCCAGGACTGCGATTGGATAATCTGGAGTGTGGTGTTGTATTAGTCTGCCCTTGGACACTTGGGGTTGGGTGGTTTCTTGGGAGTGGATGGTACATGCCATGCCTTCCATATAGTCTGTGTGCTGTTTGTGGGCAGAGTGCGCGGTATTCTACGTGGTGCTCTCATAAATAAACAAGTAGGTACCTGACTAATTCCGATGAGAGTCGGTAACTATTGGATACCAGGGCCCGATAGCACTGCCGGGGTATTATTGAAAATGTGGCCCATGGCGGTAATATGATATTCTCTGATGGTATGTCTTGCCCGACATTGGCATTTAATAAAGGAACATGCCCCCATACTTCCCCCCAAGGTGTTAGTTTTAAGTAGCTTAGCTGCACAATTTACCACAGTTAAGCACAATAGACAGTGCCCAACCGCTAACAATACAAGGCGGTATAGGGGTGCTGGTGTGGCAATGATACAAGAAAATCTGGGCCCACAGTATAATTTTTATAATTTTTTCCTCGTGGGGGTGGATATAGTCATGAAAGCGGCCGCGATGATCCCCAAATTCTCTTTGTTTAGCAGTCGAACTAGGCTATTGAATTGTTTCAATATATAGATGCAGGACGCCCTCTGATTGGTGCTGGGCAGGTAGATCTATCCTATTCGTGAATCTCCCGAATTGGAATTGTAGGCTAGGGTTACTGCCTACACAGCTGTTCAACAATGGAGCCAGCAGAGGGTGAGCCTTTCATCTTTCTGCTAGGAATAGCGGCCGTGGATCGGTGTGAACGCGGCCCGTATAGGAATCGTGGTGAAGAGGGGTTACTCTTAAACTTACAGCACTCCCAGGTGCTTCGAAATGGGGTCTTTGATTATCAGAACTATAGCTTTCTCGCTCATGCTCAACTGTGGCAAAACCTGAATTCACCAAGTAGCTAGCCACAGTCACACATAAAACTATCCTCCGCTTTGATGGAGGTCTGGTTTATGAGCAGGGAAATATGCCGTCGTACAAGCACCGCAAGGACACAGCTATGAGCCGAACTGTCGTCACGAGAAAGACCCGGGTCAGTCGCTGATAGGAAAGCTGAGATGTGTTCGATATTCGATGTATATGACAAGTGTGTTCGCAGAGGAGTGTAAGGTAAGAAGTCATACAGAGAAAGGAACGCAGCTCAGACTAGAGTTTGTGGTGGCCCGTATAGTGGGATCCTACCACACAACACCAGTCGCCGCCGCGCGGTCTGGTCAATAGCCCTGCTCACACCTACAAGTGTGCCCTAACCTAACATAACACGATGGGGTTACTCCATCACACTTCAGGGGGGTCCCTCACGTAAATTGTGAAATGATTTGCTAAGGAAACTAAGGGCACATACAATACGGAAGGAAAGAAAATGTTTCCTCCACTCACCCTCTGTTCTTACCTGGTTGCGCCTATCGCAAATCCGTGGACTATAGCGTGGGCGTTATCACAAGCTATCACTCGCCACTGAAGCACAATTTCTGTTGTTCGTATATGCTTTTCTGCTCCTCTCAAATATGGTTCCTTTCTCCTCTCAAATATTTCTTTCAGCCCTTTATGCTTTCATACTCGTTACTGGTTGACTTGAAAGCCTATTGTGTGTTCTTTCATTGTTCCTTTTGTTCCTCTCAGGATACTTCTTTGATAGTCTTTGTCTTTCCTTATTAGCAGAATATGGTGGTCATGGCTGAACTCAATTGCTGTATTATATAGCTGAGCTATGGCTTTCTTATTATTGAATGAACAAGCGTTGTCACAATACGAGATCTTCACTACTTTCTGTTATCACTTCTTCGTCCAAGTTCTGTGCACAAATTCAGATCACATATTACAACAATTTCTGTTGGAGCATCCTTCCATATCTGGCACGGTCGGCGGTGAGGGAGTACGTCAGCTGGTAAAGTGGCAGGTGAGGCGGCGGGTGAGGTTGCCTGAACCTGGGAAATTGTGGCTGGTGCTTTCCTGTATAGATAGCCGGGGATGTCCTCCCTTTGTTTCTCTCTCAATCAACAACAGTCTCTTCAACAATTTTACTCTGCCCGCCATATAATTACACCACATGCGGCCCTTTTGTGCGTCATACAAGTCCCCTCCAGGGAGATTGATATAAGAAAAGTGAGAGTTAACGGCTGCGCATAATAAGGTGGTATGTCAACCGATCGTTGTAGGAGGCCGGAGTCCCATGATACCCAAAAGTGTCCACCTAGACTAGCTAGCGGGATGGACTTCCTCCCTCCCACAAGTGCGTGCGTAATACCAGGGCTTACCTGAGCCCAAAGATACGTCAACGATGCGCCTCTGTCCAAGAGGAAAGAAGTCCAAAGAGCTTGTCCTTCATCTTCATGACCAGCAAGCGGAATGGCAAAGGGGGCTTAGAGAAAGAGCCAAACCCCTTCGGACCACATTGGAAATAGTGCAATACCAACGATACAATGAGTCTAGACACATAATAACGAGCTCGTAGTCGCAACGCGAGATAGCCAAAAGTAGTAATACCTGGTTGATGCTACTAAGATATACATAGGAGACTACCTCGGCGTTTGCATCGAAAAGAATAGGTACTACGCTTGATCAAAGCTAGATCGGCAATGAGAGAAGGGGAATAAAGGGAGAAAACTTGTGGAAATGGAGAAGACGGGGGTGTTGATAAATTGAGGGGGGGGGGGGGTGGAATGGTGTTTGGAGGGGATTTTTGGTAGTGGGTCTTTCCTGCAGGGTTTGGCCCCACATTTTTTGCGACCCACAAATTGGATTTTTTGCTGATTTTGAGAGTGGGGCGAAATTGTTTAAACTATCATTTAGGGGGTTTATTATGATCTGACTTAGGTTTTGGCTTAGGGTCTCTTTTTCTGGCGCTTCGATCGTTGGTGCTTGTACATAGAGTATCATAAAGTGCAGCATTTGCTTCAAGCCGTAAGTGCCTGGAAATAAGGATTAAAAAAACGTGTATCATAATATTATCATAGCAGAAAGTTTGTGCGTTTCTCAGCGCCCATAGGGCGTAGGGTCTCCAGGTAGAACTCTCTCATTTTTCTATGATAATAATAATATTAATATTATGATAGAATTAATATTTACTACTATTGGAAATAGATAGAAACTGTACATAGAAATCAATTTCCTGCACTGGAGGAATCTCCTAATAGATTTGAACAAGGGAAATCCTCCTACACTCCTGCAAGCTCTACTTTTCTCGTACACTTCCTGCCCCCCTGCCCCTCTGACTCCCAACCCTCCGGTCTCAGGGAACCTGATTCATATACATGGTATCATATAGCACCAATTTTAGACCCTGGAAGCCCTTAGAGGTAGCACTTTGTGAAATGAGAAACTTTTGAGAACCGGGTTTGACAGAACCGGTAACTCCGCAGTGGTAGATTCCTCCATTATAGCCAATGTGATTTTTGGTATCTCGTCGTCTTTCTCCTTTACTAATTTCTGGTGTTCTCTTTCCAGGCGCTCCAAATTTTCCTCATATTGATTCTGGAAGGAAATCGATTCCTCGTTCATGAATTTTCTTGCGTTGATCTCAACTAGTGTCATATTTTCCTGTGCCATCTGATCCTGAATTCCGATTCCTTTCACATCAACTTGTGGATGAGCTCCAATCCGGATTCTCTGGTGCCCAGGAATCTCGCGATAGAAGCACCTTGATCGATAAGCCCTCCCCAGAAATCCCCATCCCGGAGCTCTCTCTCGCGGCACTCCCCTAGCTCCGGATTGACATTGGACCACTGTGTGGTCGTGAGAAGCACCTTCCGCAGGGCATTCGGACCACACAATCTCTGAAACATCCTCGCGTACTTTAGGGAACGGTCATCCATGCAGACATCTGTGATGCGGTGGAGGTAGATGACACCAGACAGGAGCTTCCTGTTCCTATAGCTTGATGACATCCAAGCACAAATGTCCCCCAGGACCTCGGTATCGCTCTTAGCGGTATCATTGAAGCCCGGGGTGTCGACTAGCGTTATTTTTGCGCCCGCATAGAGAAAAGAGTAGGGCTGGACCTCGGCAGTGCCTTATTTCAGTCAGCGCTTGAGTCCAAATCCTCGGGCAGAAGAATATCTTACAGGAATAAAGACTGTCGCTCGATTCGATATCTAAGATACCAGAGACTTCTCTGATGAAGTAGCTTTTACCCACGCCTAATAGATGTCTTAGTTAATACACTATAGGTTTTGGGCATGTGTGGATGTTACCTGTAATTCCCATCACTGCGATAACCATTTCTCCTCCCATATCATCCCCATCTGTGATTTCCTGGAACCTGTGCGATGGCTGGTCAATTGTCTCCCACGGTGTTGAACCAGGATACCCGGGGGCTGGGGGAAATCTGGATATGTGTCTGTTAGCGGATAGCGTGGGTAGCGTTTCCTGTATAGGTAATTATACTCACGCTGGTAGGAAAGTTTCTGGAATCCTGTCCAGTATCTCTGCATCTGATCTCTCAGGTATAGCGCTCGGAGTGTTGTTTATGACAAGGTTGGCGATTGTATAGGAAATATGGTAGCTCCTGTTGAAAGAACTGTGGTTGTCGTTTTGGGAACGGGAGTTGTGGTTATGGGAGCCGGTGGTATTAAGAGAATTGTTATGATATTATCTCTTAAGGAGTTAAGGTTAGGAGGGTTGTAGGTAAAACTGCGCTTTTGGGGCATCTTTCTGTTCCTCGTTCTTCGGGATTTTGTAGTGGGTGGAGTTGGATGAAAGAATTCCAGAGAGGTAGAGGAAAGCGGGGTTGGTCACCGTTGCCCGTTGCCCCACCCAGAAGATGCAGGCCTGCTCCAATCATCTTTCCCGAACTTTGTGGAACTAACACCGCGGGCTCTGTTAGTATTCTAATGAAGTACTGTACTTTCTGATTATGTACTTGGGTGCTCGCCGCGCAGCCAAATTGAATCCGGAAACCCTTATGTAGAAGTGACCGCTTGGCTAACAGTGAGCCCACGCTGGGGAGCTTGGTCAGTGATCACATGCCATACATAAGGGTACCATACATTACAGAATTAATTTCGGTGTTGTAAATTACATAACTTGGAAAGCCATCCCAGACCCATAACATGGCTCACCCTTGAAATTAGTGTTTTCCAATATGAGGTATCATCCTCGGAAGCTTCTCGTGGAATGTTTGACATATTTGATGAAATACAGTCTGGGGAAGGGCTTCCCAAACCCTCACAGGTGCCTGTTTGGCTCCATATACCACAGCCTATTTTCTACGATATATAAAAGGACCTGGTGGTGGGTTAGTGGGAAGTTAGCTTAGGTTACACCGAGAAATAATCCCTGCCTTGTGCGAAAACACGCCCTCGTGCCTTGTAGAATAATATCACTTCGCATAGCGCTTTGGAAGGACCAATTTGTTGGCTTAGCTGTTACTACTATATGGGAGTATCTGACATCAACCATTATACTAAGCTCCGATACTTTAACCCCCAGCTAAGTTTCACACCTCATCTTTGTCGGCGCCGTGGGGTATGCTATTCTCTCGAGGATAATTGGAAGAATAAAGGCGGGAAAAGTAGAGAGACTGATATAAGGAATATGTAGGAGTAGGAATAGTTCTACTGTGGTGGGTTGTAGTGGGCTGATGAGGCTACTGGTACTCAGTCTGAATTATGGTGAGGCTCCATGTCTTGGAATGTAACTAGTGCTTGCAGCTATTTCGAGTATGAATGTTATTCCTGACCCCCGCAGTAGGTATCCCTGGGCTTTTGGGGATATCGATACATGACTTTTCTCGAATTGTACTGGTACTCACATATGATCAGGGATAGTTTAGTGCTTACACATGCAGACAACGGGGGGTGGGTGATGAGAGATATCAAGACTGACACCATAAGCCCAGTCCTCGTAATTGAATATTTCCCCCGGGCCCTCTCCTGGCGGGGTGCGGGGGAGGGGGCCAAAAGAGGAGCTAAACCCCTCCGGATCACACTGGAAACAGTACAATGGCAGCGATGCAATGGATCTGGACACGTGATAGCAGGCTCCTAATCGCGAAACAGGGTAGCCGAGATATAATAATCGGTTTCATAGACATGGCGGGGATCCACGTAGGAGACCACCTCCATTTTTGCATCGAAAAGAATAGGTACTGAGCTTGATCTATGAATAGATTAGGAAAGAGAGTAGGGGAAGGGAGAAAAACTTGTGGAAATGGAGAAGACGGGAGATGTAGATACATTGGGGGGCGGGGCGGGGTGGAATGGTTTTCGCAGGGGTGTTTGCGGTAGTGGACTTTTCGCAGAGTTTTTGTTCTACATTTTTGACTATCTGGGGGGATTTTTTCTGATTTTGAGAGTGAGGCGGAATTGATTAGGCTTTCATTTGGGGGGCCTATTATTGTCTGATTCAGGTTTTGGCTGAGGCTCTCTTTTCTGCCGCTTCGATCATTGGTGCATGGACAGCATTTATCTCAAGCCATAAGTGTCTAGAGGGGAGGATTAAAGAAACATCTGGTAGAAAATCTGTGAGTATCTGACCGCTGGAGAGTAAGGTATCCTGGTAGAATTCTCTCGTTTTACTAGAATTAATATTTACTAGTATTGAGGATGGGTGGAAACCGTACATAGGAGTTAATTTCCTGCCCTGCAAGAATCTGCTAATAGATATGAATAAGGAAAATCATCCTACACTCTTACAAACTCACTTTTCCGGCACACTTCCTGCGCCCCCGCTCCCCTGACTCCCAACCTTCCAATCTTGGGGAACCCGGTTCATACACGTGGTGCCATATGGAGAGGTAATATTTTTCTGAAAATCATGAACCTTTGAGAACCTGGCTTCGACTGGACCATTGATTCTGCAGCCGTAGAGTGCTCAATAATAGCCAATGTGATTGTTGGCATCTATCCCTTGATCAAAGATACCTGCCATTGATTTTGCACAAACCTCACCACTGGCCAGGATATTAAATTGATGGATCGTGATACTGATGAGGTCCTGCGCAAATCCCCTCGGGTCATCGATCTCGCAGACGGAGGGCTGTCCGATGCTATAGGGTGCTGATATAGACTTGAGGTGCGCTGTAACTGAGATATCTTTCGAAGCGACAGCGATCCCTGCCATTTTATTGCACCTCTCTCTTCCCCTGTTTCGTCAATGTTTTTCATCTCTGCTGCATGTATATATGCCCAGAGTTCGCAGGTCAGGCTCTGTGGAAGCCTGCAGGCTTCATGGGTGCCCGGCGGCGCCGGTAGTCTTTCGGTATATTCCATGTGACTGGCTAATATTTCTTTAATGGGTGGGTGATATCTGCAGATATCTGAAGGTATCCGCTTGATATTCTTGCTTGAGTCACACTATCACTCGATTTGTAACGACTAAATGTGACTTAGTAGGTAGCCAACGGAGGCTACGCGACAGCAAAACGACGCGTGCGAAACGAAACGAAACGAAACACAAAGAGTCAAGCAGTACTCATGAGTTCGATCACGATTGCGCAACTTAGAGGGGGCACTCCCTCTCATTCCGCTACTTGCTCTCACGCTCACGACTCATAACTTTAATGCCTAATTAACTAAACCTGCTAAGGGTAGAGATACGAACATAGATAAACCACAAGCTATCTTCCTATTCTTCCAGAGATCGAGACACATGTCTGTTCTCTTCCACGGATGTCCCCCCTTCTCTCCTGCAGACTCCCGTGCTAACAAAAGAAAGAGAAACATTACAAAGACGTTGCGCTTTTCATAACCTCCGCATTCCTTCCGACGCTGGATCGATCCCAAGTACATATCCGAAGGCTTTGTCTGAGTGAGAAAGAGATAGGCTGACCACAGGCTGCGCATGCCAAGCAGCATCAGAGACATCCAACGGTAAACGGTAATTCTAGCGACGATTTTGTCTGGTCTATTCGGTAAGCCCCCGGTGTTTGTTGACCCCCCATGTTACTCAAATCAAAAATCCTAAGATTTTATCATAATCAGATCTTACCACTCGAAAGAGTGCGGATGTCTGCGGTCTGGCCGGGCCTGGTTGGATAGGCCCTTAAGGTTGGACTGTGACCCGCGGTCCTGCCCGGCCACCCCCGAAAAAAGCCCAGGTCGGTCGGCCTGGACCTCACCGGACTGGCCGCTTGCGATGACTGAAAGTGCCAAAAACGCCATTCCAGGAGATGCAGCCTTTATCAGCCTCTTCTGAGCCTTTCTCTGCTCTTGTCGTAGGATATTTATCAGCACATAGTCTTCCTCGCCTATCGCCCTATGAATCTCTGTCTCCAAGTGCCCCGCCTCTTTCTGGTATTTCTGCTGTAGGGAAATAAATTCCTCATTTATGGATTTTTCCAAATTGGTCTGGGCCATTGGTTTATTTCTCATACACCGGTCGATGAGCTCCAATCCGGATTCTCTGGTACCCATGAACCTCGCAACAGAAGCACCCTCAGCGATAAGCCCTCCCCAAAAGCCCCCATCCCGGAGCTCTCTCTCGCGACTCTCTCCTTGCGCTGGGTTGACGCTGGACCACTGTGTAGTCGTGAGAAGCACGTTCTTCGGAGCATCTGGACCGCACAATCTCTTGAACATCTTCACATACTTTATGGGAGAGCTATCCATACAGATATTTGTGATGCGGTGAAGGTAGATGACCCCGGATAGGAGCTTCCCATTCTTATAGAATGATGACATCCAAGTGTAAATGTCTTCTAGGACCTTAGTATCGCTCTTAGTGAACTCGTTAAAGCCCGGAGTGTCGACTAGCGTTATTTTGGCACCTGCATACGGAAAAGAGTAGGCTTGGACCTTGGCAGTGCCTTGTTTCAGTCAGCACTTGAGTCCAAATCCTTGGGCAGGGGAACATCTTACAAGGGTAAAGATCGTCGCCCACTTCGATATCTGAGATACCGGAGACTTCCTTGATGAAGTAGCTTTTACCTGCCCCTAATAGTTGACTTAGCCAATACACTGTAAGCTTTGGGCATGTGTGGATGGTACCTGTAACCCCTATCACTGCGATTATGATTTCTCTTTCTGTATCGTCCGTGAATGGGGACCTCGAGTTTCCACTGCTCGGTGCATTGATCTGTTTTAAAAACGTGCTGTAGGGATTTTCTGGGACTGAGGAAAATTTGGGTGTGTTTGTATCGTTCGTTAATGGGGGCCTCGAGTTTCCGCTGCTCGGTGCATTGATCTGTTTTGAAAGTATGCTGAAGGGATTTTCTGGAACGGAAAATTGGGGTGTGTTTGTATCGTTCGTTAATGGGGGCCTCGAGTACCTGCCACCCAGTGCATTGATCTGTTCTTGTGCTGCGCTGAAGGGATTTCCTGGGACTGAGGGAAATCTGGGGGTGTCTGTTAGCGGATAGACTGGGTACCATTTCCTGTATAGCCAATTATACTCACGCTGGTCGGAAAGTTTCTGGAATCCTGCTTAGTATCTCTGCCTGTGATCTCTCGTCTATCGTGCTCGGGGTGTTGTTTATGACGATGAGATTATCGATTGTATAGGAAACACGGCTTCTGTTGAAGGAACTGTGGTTGTGGTTTTGGGAATCAGAGTTGTGGTTGTGGGAGCCGGTGGTATTAAGAGAATTGTTATTATCTCTTAAGGAATTAGGGTTAGAAGGGTGGTAGGTGGAACTACGGTCTTGGGACATCTTTCAGTTGTTTTGTCTTCAGAATTTTGTAGAGGTCCGCCAGAGGAGGTATTTTGGTGTTGGGTGCAAAAGTTCCAGAGAGCTGAAGAAAAGGGGGGATTGTCACTGTTGCCCCATCGAGAAGATGGAGACCTGCTCCAATCATCTCTCCCGAACTTTGTGGAACCAACATCGTGGCTCTGGCGGGTACTCTTAGTCTCCCCATAACCCGTCGAGACATTCCGGTCGTGTTTAAAATCAAGGACACTGGCCTATTTGAGTAATCGTGATAGAAAGAACTCTGTGTTAGGAAGTGGCGGAGTGCTCAGAATACCGCAAGATCCGCACTGCTCGGTATGACAGTGATGGAAAAGAGAGAGCCCGCGAGCTAGTGTTCCAGATTTTAAACACGAGCGGAATCTCTCGACGGGTTATGGGATACTTAAGCATCGTACCGGTACTTTCTCATTATGTACTCGTGCTCGAGTACTCGCGCGGCCGAATCGGAGCTGGGCACTCCTAAGTAGCAGCAACCGCTTGACTAACAGTGAGCCCACGCAGGGCAGCATACGGTAGTCGGTGACCACATGCGATACAGAGGAAAACCATATAATTAGAGAATTGGTTTCCGTGCTGTACTATGCATAACCTAGAGAAACCACCCCACACCCATAATATGTCTCACCTTGAAATTGGTGTTTTCCGATAGAGGTATTATTGGGGGTTTCTCATGAAATGTTTGATACTTTTGATGACTTCTCATGTCTTTACAGGTGTCTGTTTGGCTCTATACGATACTACCTATTTTCCACGGTATATACAAGTATCCGCTGGAAATTTAATGAAAATTTAACACAGGTTAGACCGCGGAATAATCCCTGTCATGTGCGAAAACATCTTCTTGTGCCTTGCAGAGTTACATTGCTTGGCACAGAGGTTGGAGGCGCCAACTTGTTGGCCTAGCTGTTACCACTAGATGGGAGTGTCTGGGCTGAATTCGGCAGCGCGCGCCCAATCTACTAGTACAAGTGCCCCCTAGAAATTAACGAACAGTTAATTTAGGTTAACCCGCAAAATAATCCCTGTCTTATACGAAAACAACACCCATGGCACTTGTACTGGAGCAGTAGGTTGACAGTGTACTCTAGTAGGTCTGATAGCGCAATTAACAATAACTTGGCAGCAGGGGCCAGTCAAGGCGCCGTCAGAAGCTTGACTTCCAGCGTCCGCTAATCGCATGTGAAACGCGAACTTCACTATACTAGGCTGATACTTCAATCCCCGGTATCCCGGTTTCGCACTTCATCTTTGTCGGCATCATGAGGTATGCTATTCCCTGCAAGGATGATTGGATAATTGAAAGAATAGAGGCGGAGAAAGTAGCGAGACTGATGCAGGGAACGTGCAGGAGTAGGAATAGGTCAACTGTGGTAGGTTGTGGTGGGTTGATGAGAAGGTTAAGGGTAGGCAATCGGAATTCTAGTGAGGCCCCTGGCTTTGGAATGTAACCAGTCTTTATAGTTTCTTCGTGTCTGGACATTCTTCCTAACGCTCGCAGTAGGTATCCCTGTGTTTCTCAGGAATACCTATACAGGTCTTTTCTCGAATTGTGCATCTACTCACATCTAATCTAATCAATCACAGCTTAATGCTTGCGCTTTCGGGTGGCACGGGGTATAAGAAGAGAGATGTTAAGACTGACGCTGTGAACTCAGCCATTGAGATGGAATATTTCCCGGCCCGCTCGCCTGGCGGGGAGGGCCGAGGAAGGGGTCAAAATGGGACCCAAACCCCTTCGGATCACACTGACAATATAGCAGTTGTGTAGCAAGCAAACAGTCGTGACACACGATAGCCAAAAAATGAGCATAATTGGCGGGGATACTCATTGGGGAAAACTCTAGTTTTGCGCTGAAAGAAGAAACAGATACTACGCTTGGCCTGAACCTGGCAAAAGAGCAAGGGAAAACGCGTGGAAGAGCTGGAAATGGGGAAGGCGGACGCCATTTATACATTTGGCGGGGGGGTAGGATGGTTTTGGCATGGGATTACCGACTGTAATTTCTGGCTATCTGCATGTGGGGTAAACTCGTTGTTTTCGCTGACGTGCATTTCCAAGTTTCCAATTGGAGGGAGTTTGGCGCGGATACAGGGTCGCTTATGATCTGGCTGGAAACCTAGCTCGAGCGCATTTCTGCTGTTTCTATCATTGAAACTTGTACAATGCCGGCGCTAACCCCAGGCCATATGTACGCGAAAACAGGGATCAAAGAGATATGCGGTAGCATGGGGATCTGCGCTTATCTGAGCCATAATACAGAATAGATTGCCCTTGCTTTTGGGTATTTATCCCCTGCCGTAATCCTTGACAAGAACATATTTACCCTCAAGCAATGAAATCTAGCAGTGATTATAAGAACTCGAATAGAAGAAAAATATGCTAGGACGTGGGAATTCCGCTTTCCTGCTCTACAGGGAGAGACGCTGCAAATCAGCCTCAATATTCGAATTTTTATGGTAGGTCATGTGATAAGGCCAGAATAGTACCATATCCAAATCCTAGGATGATGTAATCTAGAGTTTACGATTCCACCATTTATCCCCCTTTCTGGAAATCTCGCCCATCCGGAGAAGATATAGTACTCTAGGCTTTAGACTCATGGGATATCCCGGACAATAATCGTGAGTGCCCATATCAACAGCTATCTGGGGTGCCTGGTCCGCCCCGGCAGGGGGCCGGATTGCTGTACTCGAGTACTCGGATGCCGGGTTTGGTCCGGGAAAATTGTCCACGAATGGTCGTATCTGGTGTGTAACCAGATTTATCAGCCCTCAAGGAGAGGAAATTCGTGAATGCCTCACTATCTCTTATTCGCTAGAAAGGGTATCTATGGTGGTTTAGCCCATATAAGGGTGTTCACGGATTGACACCTCCACCCACCTATCTCGTCCTAACTCTACACTTGGCGGCGAACATGGACTCTAAACGCCTTGCCGTACTGAGTGCAAGGCTTGACTGGCGGGGTGAGCTATAGCCCAACAGAACGCAAGGTATCCTCGTAGAGTTCTCTCACCTTTCCGGGGTTCCTAATATTTATTCACTGGTGTTGAAAATAGGTAGGGACAGTACATAAGGGTAGATTTCGTGCACTGTAGAAATCCCCAATAGATCTTAACAAAGGATATCCTCTTCCACTCTTGCAAACACTAGTTTTCCCCTGCACTTCTCACCCCCCTTACTTCTAGCCTTCTAATCTTGAGAAATTTGGTCCATACACGTGGTATCGCACCAATTTTAGGGCTTACAAACCACTAGGGTGAAGACTGCGGGAGTCTAAAGAAAGCACCAAAGAATGAAGGAGCAAAGGTGTTATCGTGGTGGGCTTTAAGCGTAGCGGAGTATGGGAGAATGGTGGATTTGTTGGCTGCTCTCTCTCTCTTCTAGCTAATGACAGGACAGGAGATATCTCTCTCCATCTGGCTAACAATGAAAGACTCTCCAAACTCAACGAACTCTAGAGAAACATACTGAGCTGACAAAAGCCTGATCCCTAGTAATCTCAAGCAATACAGAACTATCTTGATATCTCGTGGTCCTCCATGAAGCCTATGTCCTGCGAGTGTGCCGACTCATGTATGCCTAATGACATGGGATGTGAAAGAAACACTATGGAACCAAATGCACGATACCTAATGCCCAATGGCAGTGGGTATTAACAAAACCAAAAACTAATACCCTATGCCGCTAGGCATAGGATATGAAAACAACAACTCACTGCTCTGTAAGTGCCTGGCCGCCGCACACCGCAAAAGCCAGATGCCCTATAACCGTATACCTGCATATCTGCGAAACTGCACACCGTATAACTACATAACCGCATTCCCTATAGGCAATTTAATAACTACTTCGTGAAAATGTAGAACTTTTGAGTGCCTCTTGTGATAGGGCCACCAGACTTAGGCCGGTAGGAAGCGTTGTTGTAAACAATGTAATTGTCGGTATCGACCCCTTGATCATAGCACTCTGCCAGTGACTTCGCCAAGAGGCTGAGAAAGAAAGTGCTACTTTGGCAATTGATCTTGATATAGAAGGGGTCCTTCTCAAATTCGCCCGTGTCATTAATGTCGTGGATTAAGCGCCCCTTGGTGGTGAACGCACCCAAGATGTGTCCAGTAGGCGAGACATCCTTTGCAGCAACGGCGATCACTGCTCTTTCACTCTTCTCTTTTTCTTCCTCCCTCTTCTTCCCCGCTTCTGCACGTTTTCTTATCTCGGCCTCACTCAAACTTGCTAACAATTCCCGTTCGGCTGTAGCCTTTTCCAGTTTCTCCCGAGCCTTTGCCTGCACTTGTGCCAATGTCTTCTCTATTTCATCCTCTTTCTCCGTTTCTGCATTCCGACGTTCTCTCTCTAGGGTCTCCAAGTTTTTCTCGTATTTATTCTGCAGGGAAATCAATTCATCGTTTATGAACTTTCCTGCATCGGTCTCTACCAGTGCCATCCCCTCTTCCACTATCTGATCCTGGATATGGAGGCGTTTTGGTTCCCTTTTCATCAACTTGTAGATGAGCTCTAATCCAGATTCTCTGGTGCCCGTGAATCGCTCAAGAGAAGCACCTTGAGAGATAAGTCCCCAGCAATCCCAATTCTGGAGGTCTTCTTCCCGCTGCAATCCTACCAGGTGATCGATGTTGGACCACTGAGTAGTTGTGAGAAGCACGTTCTGCAGGGCACTGGAGCCACACAATCTCTGGAATATACTGAGGGTCTTCAGGTGTAGGCCATCCACGTGGTCATCAGCGATGCGGTGGAGGTAGATGATACCGGACAGGAGCTTGTTCTCCTTATATGACCAAGTACAAATGTCTGCCAGTACCTCAGTATCGCTCTTAGTGGTATTACCGAACCCCGGAGTATCGACTAGTGTTATTTTTGCTCCGGCATACAGAAAAGAGCACGACTGGACCTCGGAAGTAGCTTGTTTCTATCAGCGCTTGAGTTGGATTTTTCCGGCAGGGATTAACTTACAAGAGTGGGGATTGCTGCCCGCTCGGACATCCGGAACCTGGGTACCAGAGACTTCCCTGATGAAGTAGCTTTTACCTGTGCCTGACGTTTGTCTTAGCTAATACACTGCCACCCTTGGGCGCCGTTGGCTGTTACCTGTGAGTCCCATCACTGCAATTATAATTTCTCTTTCTGGATCATCCGCCGATGGCTCAATGTTGGGTGACTGTATATCCTTATTGGTTTTCTTATGATCCACATTGCCGGTAGGTGGAAAGTGTGATTGGGGTGGATTATTTGTTGGGGTCTGGGCGAGAGTCGAATGGGGAGCGCTAGTGCCCTGATATTTAGGTGGGGGACCTTGAGGAATCGGTAGGTTGCTGAGTTCGGCATTGGATTGGGGTACTCTACCAGCCATGCCTGGAGCACTGGGGAAAGGGAGTGGTGGAGCTAAGTCATACTCTTCATGCATGGCAAACAGATGGTGGTCAGGAGCCATGTAGGGATAACTATGGGATTGCGGATAGCCGGGCATTGATGGATGGTGGAATGTACGGGGGTAGCCGGGAGATGGGGGGTGGCAGTGGGCTGGGCAGTAGCCGTGGGTTGAGGGATGGACGTGTGCTGGCGGGTAGCCATGCCTTGGTCCGAGGTCGGGTATCGGTGGGTCGTTAGGGATTTGTTGATGGTTGTGCATTTGCTGGCTGTCGGATATTAGTGGGATAGCTAACATCGCCGGGCTGCTGGAAGTCCCTGGGCTGTCTGACATAGGTCGGTTGTCTGATATCTGCGGGTGACTTGGCGGCCCGGTGCCTGTGTGGAGCGGTGATTCGTCTAGATCATCGTCTGAGTCTGAACCGTGGGAGAGTGGCGAGTGGAGGCGGTGTTCCGATGACTGGGGGCTCATTTCAAGACCGTGTATCTGTTCTGGTGTCTGATCTTGGGGTTCTGAGGTTTGAAGTCTGCTTATGTGAAGTGGAAGGAGAGGGTTCTAAGCTATGACACCAATACTTAGGAAGTAGCTGGGCTCAGTTTCCTAGGAGCTGTGAGGGTTTTATGGTACCGGTTAGCAGGAACCTGGGCGCTGGAAGAGTGGTTTGAGTGCTGAGCAACCAGGCTAGGATTCTAAATTTGGTCTGCTGCTGTTGCCTTCCTATCCCTTGGTCCGTCAGACGGTCAGAGCGCCCAAGAAAATCGGTGGAAAAGGCTTCAGTTTGAACCCCAGAGTAATTTATTTCCAGTTAGGGAAGGATACATCCCAGATCACTTTATTTTCTTGGCCAAATTTGCTATTTTCTTAACCAGTTTTCTTGGGCCTAACACTCGACGGACTACGGTATGGGATACAAACATACACTTAAGGTATCATGAAATTATTGGTAGTTATGGGGCGTGTAAACCTCGATAATATTGCCGCTAGAGCTTATACCACTGATCTAAGGGTGTTCCCTGAGGGAAAATCAAGAGTATATTGTTTCGATCCCGAAACAAATGGGTCAAAGGTTTGATCAAGTAGTAAAGCTCTAAGGTGGGGGAGCTTTTTATAATAATTTATCAAGGTGAGTGATTCTAGGCGGCTACGGTAGTCTGGCTCGGGAAGCCTGAATCAGTCCGGTGGAACCACTGGCGCCTAAGCAGCCGCCAAGCCAAACCCCAAAGTAGCCAAGGCCAAACCTATGATACAACAAGTAGAAACCAGGGTAGACGCCCGCAGATCCTGTACCCAGGCAGAGCCTCCAGGTTATTCAATATTTCAATTTGGACTGCATAACCGGCGGATGCCTCGGTAACCTGCAGAGATCTTTGAACTGCCTGCAAGATTTTCGCGGCCGATCACTCAGAATATGAGAACGAGAGTAGCACAAAGGGCCTGCTGTGATAGATTGCGCTTAATATACTCGTACATCGATGCCGTGGATTGGTCAACAACCACGATCTTCATATCCGCATTACACGGCCATAACCTTACTTTTGGTCACCCTGCGCAATTTTGTCAATTACCCTTAGGCCACTTTTGATGGAACAATAGTCCCAATACTTTCTCTAGCCTCCTCTTTAAGAAGGGGGTGTTTGGCTGGCAGTAATTTTGGTTTTGAGATCAAGTTTTTCGGCTAAGCGTGATTCCGAAATAAGACGTGTTTGGTTCGCCCAATTTAGATTTAGATTTGCAAATCTGGTGCTAAGCATATTCCCGAAATGTGATTTTTATGACATAGCGACCTTTTCTACGCTTTAGCAAATGTAGATGTTTGCACTTGAGTAAGAAGTGGAAAATTGGAAATAATTTTTGTAATTGTCAAATCTAAATCATAAAATGTTTGGCGCAGACTAGATTTCAAGCTTGTGCTTTTAGTCGTATCTGATATCGGGGTTTAACATGTGCACATAAAGACGCTCATTTATCCATAAGTGCGAAGATAGAATTAAGCTCAAGATATCCTTCACTGACATGAGAGCTTCCAGTGTGCTCAGAGTCCACAAATGGTTATAAGTGAGAGTGTGTGTCAACCCTGACCCAAATATGCAGAAATGGCTTCCTATATGTTGGGATCAGGCCTGGAACCGGTGTTCACAGGGCCAGGCTGTAGGCCCGGCCAAGGCAGTCCACTCCGGAAGATAGCTAGGCCGATATAGGCCGAATTCGGTCGGCCTACCAAAGCCTATAGGCACAGAGATTAGAGGTGAGAACGGATCGCATTAAGGGTATTCCAACCCCCTCCCCTCTTTCGAGTTTATCGCCTTTTGTTAAGAAGCAATAGCCGAAGGTAAAGAGGAAAAAAATCAATTACACAACGAGTGATACTCAGCCAACTCAATCAAGTCTCAAACGTTTACCTTCAGGGCCACCAGCACAACCCTATCCTACCATCATTCCCTCCTATTTTGCCTCATCAGCAGGAACTATGATACTTTAAATCCCCAAGCGGATAAAGCGAAACTGTTGTATTTTCAATGCTATTTTGTAAACTATTTACAGTCAACCCCCCCCCTATTGATACTGTGGGGCCTGCTATGGGGAACACTAGCTCTATTTTTTTGCTTACTGTTTATATAGCTAGCTACGGTAGATAGAGAGGTGAGCGATGGGTTTCGTTGTCTGTTGTGTTGCGCGGCCATGGGCGAGAGCAGAGGCTATATAAGCCCTTAAGGCATCGTGTAGTTAGAGAAAAGGAGGACGATCGTGAATACAACAACAGCGACAAGCGAGAAAGGAAAGGAGTGAGCCTTTTCCGACAAACCTTCGGGCAATTGAGTGCCTGCTTTCATCTATTTATCTACAGACTTCGGACGGAAGTTACTTTACTTTGAACGTTGTTTGACCGAATACTTTTTACTTTCCTTCTTCTCCTATCCGCTTTCCCATTTTCCCATTCCGGGACTTCTTTTTTTTCTTTTCTTTTCCTTCTTCAGGCGGAGTAGACCCCGGACGAAATTCTCTTTTCTCAATACCTGTGAAATAGTCACCATCTTACTGCGCACAGTTGATCCATGCCAACAACAGCAGCTATTTTCTACAATTAATTCAATTAATTAACTCATTATCTCCAGTGTCTTTTAGTGTGTTTTTTTCCCCTAATAAAACGAAATTGTTCTTTTATTTTTAATCGTCTTGGGTAAGTTAATTGGCAAACATTTACTGTGAATTTTGCTGTTGACATGGAGTGGCCGTTCGCTATGAGTGGGTCGGCCCAGGCTATATAGGTAAGGCCGGCCTACCAGGCAGCCGGGAAAGGCCTATATGGCCTATAGGCGGGCCCGGCCCGGCCAGGCTCAGGCTTAACTAGGGGTGCAGGCGCGGGCCAGGCTAGATCCAAGAGAATTTCGATGGCCGGGCCAGGCTTCACTAAACTTGACCGGCCTGGCCTGTTAGGAACACTGGGTTGTAGTGGGTTGGTGAAGGGGTTACTGGTAGACAATAGGAATTATGGTGAGGCCTCGGTCTTGGAATGTAACTGGTCTTTACTATTCCTTCAAGTCTGAACGTTATTCCTGACCCCACCGTGGGTATCCTTGTATTTCCTGGGAAAATTTATAGAAGACTTTTATCGAGTGGTGCCGATGCGCGCGTCTAATCCGGCCAACCATAGTTTAATGTTGTGTGCCCGGGTGGCAGGGAGCGGGAGGAAAAAAAAAGGCGTCAAAACCGGCACCCCTATAAACCCGGCCACCCTCAGAAAAATGGTTTTTTTCCCTTATCCTCATGCATAGTGATTTGCATAGGAGGAAAAAGTGCCAAACCCCCTTGAACTAGACTGGAAATAGTGTAATGTCAATTGGTATACATAGCAAGCTAGCAGTCGCGACGCAACTCATCATACCAGATTTTGGCTGAGAGCATCTTTTTCCGGAGATTTGATCATTGATGTTTATGTAATATTTGTCTCAGGCCATGGGTTCCCGGAAACAGGGATTAAAGAAATGTGGTGGGGAATCTGTGTCCATCTAAGCGCCATTAGCCAATATAACCCCCCTTGTTTCCGGGTGCTTACTTGGTAAGGGATTCATGACCGGGAGAAGGAGCCACCGACCACCAGCTCAAAGGGCACAAAAATGACTTTGGGGGTGCTGGGAAAGTTAGAGGGCAGTTACCGATGCCAGCGGAGGTCCAAATGCACAGGGCAGAAACTGTTTGAAGTTTTTATTCCGGTGTTTGGCCTGTTGTTGCTAGCCCAGCCACCGGTTGCCGTTTCCGCACACTCAATCTCACCCCAAGTGCAATCGTACAAGTATGGCGTGGGGCAAATGATGATAGGATGGTGGATATATGTCTCCGGCCTTAAGAATTCGGCTGTTGTTACGGAACCTTTGACTTAGTGCAAGAACTTAGAGGGAAAAGAAATAAAAGTCTGATAGGACTTTGGAATTGCCTTCTCGGGTATGGGGTAGAAGCACAGAGGGGGGTAGCCCGCAGATTTGAGTTTTTATGGTAGAACATGTATCTGGGGTAGTGTAGGTACAGAACAGTGCCAGTTCCCTAACCCAGGACGACATATTCTGAAAATATACGATCCCCCATCTCCCCCTTTTTCTCAGTCGGGGAAAATTTGGTAATCCGGGCTCCAGAGGCATGGGGTGATAGGAATCATGAGCGCCAATATCAGCCAGCATCTAAGGGGCCCTCATGCTCACTCATAGGTGACAAGGCTACTGTGCCCAATACCGCAGTGGTCCAATAATCAGCAAGGGGTAGCTAGGATATTAAAACACCTCATCAATGGGCGGACTGCAAGGCTACGGTGATGGGGCGACGCCTATCTCGGGGGAGTCAGGGTTATGGAGTCACATCCTTTGCGATTTGGGATCTAAAGTCCATTTCGGTTTTCTGGTCATGGGCTTTGTTCTTCGGATATGTTAGCAGAAAAGAGGAGGTGCGAGTTATGGCTCAATCGAGGGCAAAGTGTCCTAGGAAAATTCTTTTGACCACTAGAGCTCTTGGGCCCTGTTTTGCACGCCACCATTTCTTTAAAAATGCCATTTTTCCTAAGAACTTCGTTTCTGCTGAAATTTAAGCCTCTTTGGCTAGCAGGTATAAAAGGTTGCATATGCAGATAGTAGTTGCCATTCTGACAATTATAGTGGGGAGAGAGTCTGGCAGGGGGTCCTGCAGGTTGAGCTATAAAAAAATGTGCAATGTTGCGATATTTCACTTGTAATAAAAATGCCATAAAAGTCAGGAAAAATGACATTTTTCTTGTTTGCCAAACAGGGCCTTGATATTGTTTTCCCTAGCATTGAAAACGGAAGTGAAATGTACATGGAAACCGGTTTCCTACACTACTAGAATCCCTAGATAGATCTGAATAAAGAAATCCTCCTACACCCCTTCAAATACCTCTTTTACACCACCTTGCCTGTCCCCTTTACTCCTGACATTCCGGTCTCGAGGAACATAGTTCATACACGCGATATAACACTAGTTCAAGAGCCTATCCCAGGCAAAGCCTTTCTGAAAATGATAAACTTTTGAGAGTCTTGTTTGACAGAATCACAGGCTTTGCACTTATAGAGTGCTCCATCGTGGCTAATATAGTTATGAACCCCCATCCCCGAATCAAAGAATTCTGCGAACGTTTTCATCCAAACCTCGATCCCGGCAAGGATGTTAAATTGGTAATTGATCGTGATGTCGATAGGGTCCTTCACAAATTCCTCGGGGTCATCAATGTCGTAGATCAAGCGCCCTTTGGTGTTGTAAGGTGTGAACATGGATTTGAGGTGCACTGTAACCGAGATGTCCTTCGTATCAACAGCGATCACTGCCCTTTCACTCCTCTCTCTTTCTTCCTCTCTCTTCCTCTCGGCTTCTTCAAGTTTTTTCATCTCTTCCGCATGCAGATCTGCTAACAACTTCCTTTCAGCTTCGGCCCTTTCCAGTTTCTCCTGAGTTTTTGCCTGCTCTTGTGCTAGGATCTCCCTCATCTCGTCGTCCTTCTCCTTTACTGCTTTCTGGCGTTCTACCTCTAGGCGCTCTAAATTTTTCTCATATTGCTTCTGGAGGGAAAGCAATTCCTCGTTCATGAATTTTCCTGCATCGGTCTCAACTAGTGTCATATTTTTCTTTACCATCTGGTCCTGAATATCGAGGGGTTTCGGTTTATTTTCCATCAATTTGTGGATAAGCTCCAATCCGGATTCTCTAGTACCCATGAATCTCTCAAGAGAGGCGCCTTTCGAGATAAGTCCTCCCCAGAAATCGCCATGCCGGAGGTTGTCTTCACGGAACTCCCCTATCGCTCGATCGACATTGGACCACTGTGTAGTTGTGAGAAGCACGTTCTGTAGGGCATCGGGGCCACACAATCTTTGGAACATCCTGAGGTTCTTTAAGGAGCAGCCGTCCATGCGGACATCCGTGATGCGGTGGAAGTAGATGATGCCAGACAGGAGCTTATCTTTCTTATAGTTTAATGATGTCCAAGCGCAAATGTCTGCTAGGACCTCGGTATCGCTCTTAGTGGTATCGTTGAAGCCGGGTGTATCCACCAGTGTTATTTTTACCCCTGCGTATACAAAAGAATAGGGTTGGACCTTGGAAGTACCTTATTTCTGTTAGTGCGTAGTTTCAAATCCTCCGGCAGGGGGCTATCTCACAAGAATGAAGGCCGTTGCTCACTTCGACATCTAAAAGGCCGGAGACTTCCCGGATGAAGTAGCTTTTACCTGTGCCTGATACTGGTCTTAGCTATTTAACTACCTGTTTTGAATACTCCGGGGGGTTACCTGTGACTCCCATCACTGCGATTATGATTTCTGTTTCTGGATCGTCCATGGGCAGCATTACCGGGGTGGATAAGGGTAGCCCCGAGGGAGAATGTTCGGGGCTAGGATCGTGGGACGTGGGAGGTGTAGCTGGCGTTATGGTGTAGGGGTTATGGGGCTCCCAATGATCCGTATTGCCGACTGGAGGAATGTGTGATTGGGTTGAATTATTTCTTGAGGTCTGGGCAGGTGCAAAATGGCCACTGCCCATGCCCTGATAACCTGACAGGGGAAATTGGGGGAAGGGTGGGTTGTTGGGTTCGGTATTGGTTTGGGGTCCCTTGAAGTTCGGTGCGTTGAAGTGGGGTCCATTGCCGGACATGCCTGGGACGCTAGGGTGAGGGTATGGTGAACCCGCTCCATACGCTTGGTATTGTGTTGGCAGATAGTGGTAAGGCGCCATATAGAGATAACTATGTGGTGGTGGCGGGGGCGGTGGGTAGGGCGATACTGGTGGAAAATAGGATGTATGAGGGTAGCCGTGGATTCCTGGGTTTTCGTGGTTTGGTGGATAGCCGTAGGCTGGGCCGAAGCCATGCATTTGTGAATTGTCAAACATGAATGAGTTGCGGCGAGCTCCCGGGTTGTTGGACATGGATGAGTTGCGGCGAGCTCCCGGGTTGTCGAACATGGGTGAGCTGCGGCGAGCTCCTGGGTTATCAGACATGGATGAGTCACGGGGAGCTTCAGGGTTGTCGAATGTGGTTGAGTTGCGGGAAACCCCCTGGTTTTCTGGTATCTGTAGGCGACTAGGCCGTAAGGTGTCTGAGTGTGGTGGTGATTCTTCTAGATCATCATCTGATTCTGAACAATGAGAGAGTGGTGAGTGAGGAGTGTGCATTGGTGCTCGAGAGTCCATTTCAAGAGTATGTGATAGCTTAGGTAACTGATCTTGTGATTTTGAGGTTGAAGCCCTCTTCGACGGAGTGAAAGGAATGGGTTCTGAGTTCTGGATGCTTAGGGAGTAGTTGTGCTCCTTGCCCTAGGAGTTATGAGTGAATTTTATATTAGTTTGGATGGTTAGGTACTCGAGAGGTGGTTTATCAAGTCAGGGGGGCTTCTAAGAAGCTTTTACTGCAGCCAAGATTCCTATGGCATCCCTTGTGACAGTCAAAGACAACACTTAGGGAGGGCATCATCCCATCACTGCTCTCCGATTCAATAGGCATAGAACGGTATGGAAGTGGAAACTAGAGCCCTATGGAAGGTCAAACCTAAGTGGGTGGTGTAGAATTGCATAGGAAGTTTTCGCTAAATACCAAACGGCCACTACAATTCCTCCACGCTCTTCTGCATCTGTTCTGTGTAGTGTTTTCTTGCCCTTGTCAAATGAGGTTGGGACCACCTCTGTACTAACGTTCAAGATGAGCATCTTTGATGGTGAGATCTGGTGGAGGAGTTAATGTATGAACACTCCCTATTGGTTAAACCATCAAGGATATCCCCTTCTGGCAGAGAAAAGATGGTAAAGCGTTCACGAATTTCCTCTCTTTTACAATCAATAGGCATAGATTCCAGATGTACTGCGGGATAGGCGGGTTGAGCTGGCATGTCTCGGGATTGTACTGCTGTTTGGTGCCCGTATACCCCTATTGGTGGTGTCTCCATATTAATGAACTTGATGCATTATGTGCATATCAGAAACTATCTTCATTGGTAATGTTCACGGGCTAACCCTAGTGTCCGAGTACTCAAGCACAGCCTATCCTTACTCATGCATTCTGTGCATCACATACTGTAAGATAACCATCTGTGGTTGAGTTTGTTGCCTTTTTTCTTTTTTTCTGGCCCCGTGAGGGGGAGCTCTTAGCTATGCAGGAGTTGTTATAACATTATGCACACTTGTGTTGTAAGAAAAGTGAAGCAGGGCACTGGCAAACACCCCTTCGCAGGCAGTCATGAAGATTTTACGTACAGTACAGTACGGTACGGTGTTAAAACTGCGCCCCCATCACTCCGGTGCAGCACAAGGACCCGGTATTTTGTCGTGGCACAGAGCACGGACAGTTCGGGCTGATTTTAAAAAATTCTGGTGCATAGCAACAAAAGCAACACCCCAAGAGACAAAATGTGCGTTATGCACGGAACCTCTTGAAATGAACTCCTTTATTAAGAGGATGAGAGTCCACGAGCTGCGGATGTTCCTAGATATAACACCTATAGCCAAGGGATACAGTATTAGATGGTGCACCGGCCGAGATGCAAGTTCCAGAGTTCAGGATTTCTCGGTTGACTTGGCACATTTTCTGTTAAAACTAACCACCTTGCTCCAAACGGGAATCCAATAAGACCCAGAGGGCAGATGAGACTGCCTCCCTGTCCTATACTCGCGCGGCTGAATTAAAACCGGACACACAACCTGTATGGGAATTTCCATCTCGGGAGTCGGGCTTCAACTCGACAGCGCGGGTGCCGTACGCTACATCTCTCCATAACCATAGCTCGCGGTCCATTTAAGGTGCGGCGCTGCTGACAGACCAATGCGCTCTGATTGGCTCGGTTGTCTCAGCCTCGCACAAGCGAAAATTATGGGGTGTTTGGCGTGACATGTTTGGGCGTCCAAACCATTGTTAATAACAGGACTCTTTGGTAGATGTGAATTACAAACTGTGGTTTGCAGCAACCAGCATCAATTATTTGACCGTTTCTGACATAGAGTATGAGGCTCTTTCAACCAAGGTTCCGCAATCATGGTGTGCAGCCACCCAAATTTCACAAAAATGTCGCGCCAAACAGCCACTTAACCAAAAGGTCAGGCTTGGGTGTAAAGAAATCCACAGCTTACTGAGATTCATACGAGAGAGCGAGGTACCCGGATTATCGAGATACGGGACAGCCGGGTGTGAGTGTGCTGTACAGTGCATTATCGTAACTGAAGAGCATCATAGAAACCAAGCAGGCTGGCCACCATCGCGGTAAGATTGCTCTAACTTTCTAAAATTACTAATAGGACTGGATACCGATATCTGTTCTTGCTAACTAAGTGCTCAAGGTAGAACCACGGGTTTTCTAGCGCCTGGGGTTTCTAAATGCCCTATAATGGTCCAAATGGTTGCGGCGCGATTGTTCAGTGATGTCTTTACAGTACCAGCCTTGGCCTTACTTTCCAGCTGATCTAGTACTGCTGCATGATGGCAATGCACCACTCGAGTCGGTGGACATCGTGACGTCATCTCTTTCATTACCTTTGGGAAATAATAATCAGTGGCATCATTTTTTAGACCGATACTCTAAGAGGTTACTTTATTGACCGGTCTCGTATAGAGAAATATTAGCTAGCCTGAAGTTCCTGAGACATGAGATGCGGGAAGCTCGCTAGAATTCCACATTGGTTGAAGGGGTATTCGTTGTGAAAAAAAAGCTGATATTCAGCCGTCTGTTGAAACCAATAAAAAGAAAAATATGACCTCGCTACCATCGGAGGGCAACCCCAAGTCTCTAACATTCTAGTCTGAAGTTTGATTGTCCTGGTTAGGGTATTTTTGAGTTTCTGATCACGTCACAGGCCGCACTACTGGAGAACAACTAAAACCACTTAGAAGGGGCAGACATTCAGCGATCGAACGCCCTACTTCAGGGTCCCACCAGTTTTTAGGGATTTTTGCTGGTATGCCACATTGGTGTGTGCGAAAACTCTGCTCCGGCCCGTAGTCCAATGGTGCCACAGCTAGTGGAGTCAGGTTGTAATTATCCACTAAGTGTTATTTACTGAAATAAAGGAAGATTCGGCGCTGTTGAAACTTAAGAGCATAATACTGTAGCTACTTCTAAGAACATAGGTTTTATCGATGATCCCCAATTCCCACACAAGCTACATTCACAATCCTCTTTTGCTCCTGATTACCGGTATTGTTATTTTGCTTTCTTTCCCCAAAGCGAAGGGTAGTCAGACATGCATAGCTGAGAGCTCAGGGCATGTGCCATTAAAGCTGAAAGAAGTACTAAAGGCAGTGCAAAGAAAAGAGCAAAAACAGAAATCTCAAGGCTGGAAATTGGATTCTTGTTTTTTATGCAAACAAAAAAAGAAAAATTGAAGGGTAGCAGGATCGAGAATATAGCTTTTTGTGACAACCATCCCGATATGGGAAGATTACAAGTACGGTTGGTTATCAAGCAGGAGCATTCGTTCGGTCCCGATTTTAATACATATCCTGACACAGTGCGCGGACATGTGCTGTTCGGCATAGTACTCGGGCGCCGGGGTTAGTCCGTGAATAGTGTTTTGGAGGGGTGGGGATAGGATTTATAGGCCGTATCCACATGCGGTGGTATATACTCGAGGACTCGAGTACTTAGGGTGTGCGCAAAAGTCTGTCGAAATTCGCTCTCGTGGTCTGAGTTTGTATGCAAATGGGGGCCTTCAAGAACACATAATTGGTGGATTCCTTCATAATTTGGCGAAGGAAAAAAGTCTGTCGAACTCTTGGCACCAGCCTCGGGAAAATTCGGTCCTCTGAGTGGCCTAGAAGGCGTGGAGCCAACGAGGAGAGGTTCGGCAGACTTACCCACAACCTCCGGCACTCAAGTATGTTAAAAGAGAAGAAATTCCGTGAACGCATTAAAGATAATAATTGGCCAACTTTGATTTTCTAAGATGCTAACTGGCGAGGCTCGAATATTTGTCATCGAGCTTGTTGCCAATCACTACCTCTGCCCCGAGTAAGGTATCATGCGAGAGCTTTTGCATAATATTATGAAACAAATTCACTAAACAGCCAGCATTAACAATTGTCAACTACAGATTGGACCCAACCCTAAGAGCAAGGCGATTGGGATATCGCTTTTTCTGGAGGCATCCTGTTAAACGTGGTTGCGCATGGTAAGGTGCAGTTCTATCAAGTGCTTAACGCCATGAAAGGAGGCTTGGCACGCGCAATTCTCGATTGATACAAGACCGCACCAAAAAACCAAGCCGCCAGGTCAACATTCTCAAGGGCGAACTGGGGGCAGTGGACCCGGCTCGCAGCCTTGAGGGGTAATCTGCGCAGTCGGGAGGCTTAGAGAGACCAAACCGCCATCAACCCGGAAACACTGAAAGAAATTACACCGGAAACGCCGAAACGAGTGGATTAACAACACAGATTGAGTAGCTAGAGGATAGAAATAAAAAAAATGACACTATAGTAACTCAACATAGAGTAAGGTAATTATGATGGAAAAAAAGTGAAATGAAAAGTGAAAAAAGTTGTTGTCTTGGCACAGGGCGGAAGAGGAGAATTGGGCTCCTACATGCCTGAGAACCAGTAATTGAATTATACTCTAGAATGGAGGGCTCTTGTTTGAGATGGGGAAGACGGCGTAAACTGAGATTGAGAGCGTTTGGATGACCGCAAGTAAGGGACATTGCAACCAAAGTCAGGACGCACAGGAACCATGGGATACAGAAAATACGTTGCTTGAGTCAAGACGCAACACCTGTGAATCCGATGCAGGATCTGTTTTTCCTGATGCCTGGTAACCTATGGAGGTTTCCTTCACACCTGGTATCACAAACAATAGCACAGACAGCTTCTGGCAACACTATGATGATGATGAGAAATCTGATTCTAGGTGCTCTGAGCAGGATTATTTCCCCACAGATGACAACACCATCCTATGTGTAACATGTGTGCATGTTCTGGTAATGGTACACAGCAGTGGCAGTGCAGGATCTCCTATGTTTAGTTTGATTTATATATGATTGATTTGTTTTGTTTTCAGCTCTACGACTGTCCCTGAGTCAGATAGGCTCTCCTATTGTAAATGATGTTTAGTTTTCTTTGCTGGAAGTTTATATTTAGGATTCCGGGTATGGAATGGTCATGTAACACTGGTGGAGGCTGAGCTATGACTCGTTGTGCTTGCAGGATTATAGGATTCCAGTGGGTGCACAGCTACTGGTAATGATCGTGATTGGAGAAATGCTATCACTTAGGAGTTTGGTATTTAAACCAGTCTCCTAGCTAGCAGGAGACAGCAGATTTCAAAAGATCTTGAGTCTGAGAATACAGTTCAGTGAACAGCAATCCCTGAGTTCCAATTTATCCTTCCACTATTATCTTTTTAGCTATCAGTCTCTGGAAGCCTCTGTTAGCATCAGGGCTAGTTGCTTTATTGCCTGTCCTATTGTACTTTCCAAGTCGTTAGACTAGAATCAACCTGTTATACTCATATACTGAATCATCTCCCCAGGAACTGTTATCAATATCTTGGATATTGAGTATTTTGGTCAAGAATAGGCAACTGCGCACACCTTTATAAGTACAGCTATTTTGGGCAATTCTAGCATGGTTAGAAGTATCATCATCCTTGTAACTAAGACTCTGAGCCTTGTTTGAATACAGATACAACGGATATCACTTTCTTGTATACAAGATCAGGGTATCTACAATGTTTTACTGCTACAGGGATGATATGCTGATATCGCAATAGGTTATGGTATCAGCTGGCCAGGCTCGGTACTCTTCCCAGACTACGGCTCAAGTAGCAGTGACAGGCAGATTCTGCAATATCCTGTTAATAATAACACTACCTACTTCTCACAAAGCGTGACTAAGCAAGGTAGATTCTACATGACTAATAGTTATTAGTTATAAGTATGTTATTCTTTTATGCTATAAAGTCAATTGACTCATAGTATCTCACACTGGCATGACTGCACAATAGCGAGTCATTGTTTTGTTATAATTGGTTGATAGTTTTGATGACTCCTGATTCTGAGTTATATGATGTAATGACTTTTGCACATGACTCACACTATGAGTCATGGGTTTCACAAAAGTGACTCATTTGAGTACATGATTTATTTTATGGGTTTTGATAGTTAACAGTATATTGTGCAGTGACTGATATGAGTCATCTGATGGATCTGACGCTATGACTCACTTATGAGTCATAGAAGTTATGTAATGCGAGGTGATGAGTCACCAGTATTAGTGTCGTAAAGATGTCTATATAAGGCAGGCCTTTGGGCCTGAAAGATAGGATCTTCACGCAACCATTTAAGTACTTTTCTATACTTAGAAGTTGCAATATGATTCTCTTTTCTTTACACTATTGAATTCTACGAATACTCTACTGACAAGCTCTCAACACCCTTGACTGTTGTGAGAGTGAGAAGAGGCGCGCCGATAATATAGAACTATTGTGATAGTTCTATACAACGACAAGACTGTTCAGCACTATCTGAGTCTGATGAGATAATGGAACTACAAGACCACAACCCTGTTCTGCCAGTGTACTAACTAATAAGATAGTTGAACTCAAAGACCATAAACCAGTCCTGTACTATCTGAAGAGATAATTAGACTTCCAGAAATAGGTAAGAAGGGTCGTTACTTGTTGCATTATAACTCGAGAACTATAGGATTGTTACACTACCCAAATAATTCGCAAAATGTTCATATGCCAAAATTCAATGAACTCGGACATACCATCACCACTAATAGGTCTCAACAGTGAGTCTGGATATTACCCCCAGACCCTGAACTTGAAACACTGAATCGGAACATTCAATTGTACTCTGCTGATAGTGATTGGGATGGGTCATAGGATTTAAAGTGACGAACTTGAATTTAGAGGGTGTGGTTTAGGTGGGGAAGTTTAAGATTATACTAAGAGAGTTTTATTGTGCTGCTGAGATCCGAGAGTTGGGAGGGCATTCATCCAGTCGGAAGAGTTATTTGCAAGTGGGTGATGAATGACAGACCTGATATAAAGTGGCCACAATAGGAGTACATGAGAAATGGATAGGCTATTCCATTGATCTAGGAACAAAATGCAACTGTCGAGTATTGCTATTTTACTTTCCCAGCATGAAAGGAGTAGTCTTCAGCTATTATGTTGGGTTTCTTCTTATCAATTCAGGTTAGGAGAATGGAATAGATTCTGAAGGAGACAAAGGAGGCTTGACTGTACATGAGGGTGCAGCAAAATAGATGACCTTTCCCTAGTGTACGCAATGTCACAATTTGATGGTGTAGCTATAGGAATTTAGTACAGTGGAAAATCTGTCAAACACTCGCTGCCTGTCTATCAGATGCTGGTTAGGACGCCACCATCAAGTTTCATCACCTATTATAAATTTAATTTTTAGCAAGAGATGGTCAGATGAATCTGATTTAAGCTATATACTAGGCAGTATATTAGCAAACATGCAACTATTCTATTTTCTTTACACTCGTTCAACTTTATAAACTGTTCAGTGGACTGTTTCTGGTTGCTAGAGGGCCGTCTATAGGAAATGGGCCCTTAATCTGCTCTACTACTAGGCCAGGTTGTGTTGGTAATTAGAGGAAAGGAAGATCTCCAGCCTGCTGGTATTGAAAGTTTGCGAGCGAGGGCCTTCCAATATTTCAACCTACTGGACAGAACCTTGCAGTTTGATTGCATGTTGGCTGGCATGTTAGTAACCATCTGGTTCTTGATAAGATCAACCAGAGTTACTAAGTGGCTGAGGATCTGGAGCCCATTTGTCTACCCAGTCCTATCGCCCGGGTGACATTGCCCGGCCAATATCTCTGGCGTCGCGCTGTTACCCACTTGATCCCACCCCAAGCTCACATAAACGGCTCGCGCTCACTGGCACTTGCACCTCTTGCTGACAACTCTTCAGGAGACACCTCAATTGACTACCTCAGGTCAACTCCTCTCCCGCTTATTCTCTTGCGTTCACTTGGAAGACTCCGCTACAGGCAATTAGGTTGGTACTGAAAGGTACTGCTGTAAGATTTTTGATTCCTTTCTTAGTTACTTCTTTTGGGTTCTGACAGCAAATATAGACCAAAGCGATTCAAAACCCAATTGTTTGTTGTCTCCACCTCCCCCAAGTTAGTCAAGCCTGGACCTTCAGCACCTGTCTGGTTTCTTCCTTTACGTTAAATAGAAAGGCTAATATTGAGGCTGGAATCAAATCAGAGAATGCAAAGAGCACTGGCGGCTTGCTTAGATGGTGCGTGTAAGCCGACACCACTCTAGTGGGCAGCTATGAATAGGCATCCCGAGGTTGTGAGGGCTCTGATGAGGCCTCCCGAGATTGACCTAAACACCCACGACATTATTGGCCATACTCCCCTATATTGGGCTCCAACCAATGGAAGTGCGGAAATTGTCCTATGCCTTTTGCAACACAAAGAGCTCGACCCTAATTTTCCTGCTGACTGGCGCGAAACTCCACTCGCAGCCGTCGCAAGCGGGCAGGCTAGAAGTAATTAGGCTCCTGTTAGCACAAGGTGAGACAGTTGACCCTAATCTTGGGTCCAACGACGGATGGACACCTCTTCATTGCTCCGCGAAGCGAGGCCATGACAACGTTGTGATTGAGTTCCTGCGAAGAGACGATATCACACCAGACACCCAAACCTCACGCGGTGAAACATCCCTCATGCTCGCAGCGGATCGTGGACATGCACACAGTGTTCCCAAGCGTCCAGTCCGTCCTTCTTTAGCCTAGGACGGGACGGACGCCAGGTTTGAGACCTTCGGAGGGGACGGAAGCCCAGTTGCAGTCCGTCCTGACCTATGCCCGGGACGGACGGCCGGGCCCTATAGGTGTCTTAGTTTATGTTTCATTTTCGAATTTCATGAGCATTAGGTAAGTGTTATCAAGATGTGAAACATTTTTATTCTAATGAAGAGAAGCTTAGGCTCTACTATTATGTATCAAATTTCGCTATCAATCAACCAATGCTTCCAGTGATATCCGATCCTGGTTTTGAGCGCCCAGGCCCCATTCAACTTCCTTGACCTACAAGGGAGGCCCGTCCTTATGCAGGACGGTAGGTAACCTACAGGTGACGCCCGTCATTATGCAGGACGGTAGGTACCTACCGGAAGTTACCATTTCCAAAAAAGACTGCAGGGCCCGCCCGTCAACCTACAGTCCTGCGGTGTTTACAAAAGATGGACGTTGTGCCCGGCCGTCCTTAACCACCCTGCCCGGGACGGACGGGACTATAGGATGCCAGGGCCCTGGCGTCCGGGCGGGACGGTTGGGAACACTGCATGCACAAGTAGTCGAATTGTTGTTGGCAAGGGAGGACGTCGACACAAATAGCAAGAACTACAGGAGCCAAACAGCACTTCGTTTAGCCTCTGACTCTGGGTATATCGCAGTAGTGCGTCTAGTTCTTAGTCATGGAGCCATTAATCCCAATCAACCCGACTCGGATCGTTGTACACCACTTTTAAGGGCTGGGATTATGGGGAGGTCTGACGTAGTGGAGATTCTTCTGGAACGTAATGATGTGGACCCAAATAGGCCGGACTTCCTTGCCAGAAGACCTATCCATTCCGGTGTTCCCAAGCGTCCGGGGCGGCCTAAGTGCAGGACGGCCGTCTTTGGGCAGGATGGCGGGCCCCACAGGGTGAGACATTTTAGTTCAGGGCAGGGGGTGGACGGCGGGGGACTGCAGGGAACGGCAGGGGACTATTGAGGACGGCTGGAAAGGGTGAGGACGGCCAGGGACGGTGGTGGACTGCGGGGGACGGCAGGGGACGGCCGGGGACTGCAAGAGTGATGTCTCATGATGTGAAAAGAATTCGTTTGGAGGTGTATGATTTCAGCTTGGCTAGTACAGGAGGTCCAAGCGCCGGGACTATAGTCCCCTATAGTCCGTCTGGTCCTCACCTTCCCGGGCGTAGTCCGTCCTAGCACCCCCAAAAAGACGGACTATGAGCCGTAGTCCGTCCCGTCCTCCCCCGAAGACGGACGGACTGGACGGTTGGGAACACTGAGATTCCATTCCGCTGCAGTCAGAGGGGATCATGAATCTCTTCGTCATTTATTGAGAAGGACGGATATCATCCAGACGCCCCGGGCATATACGGTTGCACAGCCCTCATGATGGCGGCTGAGAATGGAAGAGCGGATATGGTCGAACTACTACGCGACAGAAGAGATGTCAATCCAAACGCTCTGGGAGAGGAGAACCAAACGGCGCTCTTACAGTAGGATTCTAATATCGATCGGACTAGTGTTTTACATACCTGCAGAGTCCAATCAGCCATATGGTATTCATGAATCCGATTGAGTTATAAAACAGGGGAATAAGTTAATGAGATATCAGATACAGATAATAAAAGGTTGCAAAGTCAACAATTGTTCAAAATAGAAAACAGTAACGGATGCAAACCGCACGATCCTCCAGATGCGGCAATAAGTGACCAAGTTTGACTTCAACCACTTTTCCTATCGTGACTCCACATTATCTACAGCAGCTATTCAGTATGTCAATCCACTTGAGGATTCCGCATTGCGAGAAAGCATTTGCGATTTTGATGTTAGCATGATTCCCGGTATACAAAACACTCCCAACTTGAACCTCCACACAATTCAGAGCACAGAGGAGCCCCATGATCACATCAGCAGCCTAAATATGAGTACTTGAGGTAGTGTGCCGAGTAGTCTCATATTCCGGCTCTTTGAAGTGGGGGAAACCGACCTGGGATATTACAGGGGTAATACCATGGTGGGGGACCGCGGGGCCCGACGTCCTCCACTTTGAATTGTCTGGAAATTTGGCTGGAGGACGGGATGGGACTACAAAACGTCGTCCGTCCTCGTCCTGGCTCAAGCCGGACGGACTGCCCCGTTGGGAACATTGGGTGGCAAGTCTATCATAGGCGCATTCCACAATCGGAGGGAGCATTCAACAGCAACTGTACCCCCAACCCTATAGGATGGTGAGGCACCACCTGTCGGGAGGTTGATGATATGGGAAGCCTAGTTCAGGTAGGTTTAGAGTCTGAATATGCATTCCGAGTGACGTACAAAGGGGTGTAATACATGTTGGAAACGATATCAAGCTGCTTGGCATGCCCTCCCGATATCTCCTTTGTTGTTTAGATAGCTTCCGAGAACGTGCTTGTTGTGGCATGTGGTTTTTTGGCTTCGGGCGTTTGTTTGTTCTCTCATTTGTTAGCAAGGAAAAGGGGACATTGGAGATAGGTTTCTGGGAAGATGGGAGGAGCTGATGATGGATATATACTTCTGTCTTGCCCCTAGTTAGTTGATGTTGATGCAGTCGTCGTTGAGCGTAAGCCTGAGGTTGTTAGTGAAAAGCTTTTCCCCGTCCCCGAGTGTGCGACCGCCTCAGTTGCGAGTTGCTCGGCGCCCCGCTCTGCTTCACCGCTAGTCACTCGCCGTATATCCTTTGGTTATCGCGGTGTTTAGCTTTCGCTATGGATCCAGGTCTAAAAATATATTCCGAGAGAGAAGTAGATTTTAGTCGCATAATAAAATCACAACAGGGAATTATGAGAGTGAGAGGATTGTCAGAGTTCACCGCACCACGCGAGATGCCCCATAACCCAAGGAATGGCTGAGCATAGCCTATGACTTTGTCGATCGAAAACAGGCTGACTGGATAGTTGGGAACACCGGGCATATGGCAGCCTCGTCCTCACTAACTTAGCAGCCCCTTGATTTTGAAAAGTCGGCGTGGTGGACCTGCCCGACCTCATGGTTGTTGTAGGCTACTATGGTTTACTTGTGATATCACTCCGATATTGTATACCTAGACAATTCTCCTCGTGGAGCGAGCAGCGCTGTATACAGCTCATTCATCTGCTCATTCCACTAGACTCGATCCCGGCTACAGCCCATTCCCATCAAACACCCGACCAGGCGTGGGGAGTTGATGTGGATAGAGTGGAAGATTCGTTAGGTCTGGGCACAGTTCTGCAACAACAGGAAGGAACAAGGGGGAGACGATGAAACAGCAACTAGTGGAAGAAATGAAACTGTAGGGACTACTCTGCTTCAAACATGATTTCGCGCACAACTGGAGAATGAAAATCTGCATATAAAGAAGGTAACTACGCCTTAACAGGTAATACTATCACCTCTTGAAATCCACACAATAGATACCTTGGCTATCCCAATAGAAGTTTCCCAATCCCGAAGGTATCTCGCTAGCTCTTCTGCCGTGCTAGCTAGTACGAAAAAGGAGAGTATTAATGTGGTGCGGACCCATCCATGGGCTGGACTGAATCCTCCAGCACCCACCACCCCGACCTAGGTTGCACTCTAGTCAAGTCCCCTCCACTCTCTACAGCTGAAGGCATCATCCCGACAGAGCCCGCAACCATAGTTGTCTTGTGCTCTAGTCCAGCCAGGCAGTCCTGAACAGTGACGGGAACTGTCACAACACCTTTTGGAATACTCAAGTGCTCGATCACTGGGTAGACAATGTCACCCAGGACCAGTCTCTGCCTCTCTGCAAGACTTACCTCCTGGTCATACGCGCTCAGGAGCTCATCTGTGTATTCCATCGTCCGTTGGCCAGTTTCGCTGAAAAAGCAGAAGGCAGTTATCCAGCCAGATAGTGTGCGCACGTTCGAGGATCCATCAGCACCCGCAGCGTGACAGGCTCGAAGCCAGAAATTCTTGATATCAGGGGAGGTTGGCTCGGTTAAGGAGGCGATCATGTGCTGGATGACGGGGACTAGGAGGCGTATCCATTTGGTCATCTCAGGTCCATACTTTGCGAGGCGTTGAACCTTGAGCAGGATTTCTTCCCAGTCAGATTTCTCGCCTTGGAGTGTGACCGAGGGAAATCCGCACGATATGCGGAGGACATAGTCAAAGTAGGTCTGCAAGGTTCCCATCATGATTATTGCAGCGACAGACTTATCCTCATCCGTTGTTGTGCTGAAATTGGGCATTATCAATTCTCTGAGCTGTGGATCCACAACATTCTCTTGAATGAGCTGCGTCATTGGCCTGCGCGAACTTGCCCATATCGATATCGTCGATTCGCTGCGGACCCGCATCGATTATGAGTTCTTTCTTGCCTTCATGAGCGACAAATTGCGTGCGGAGATGCTCCGAGTTCCCATTGACAAACATGTTGAACTGCGTTAGTATGGAAAGCCAGATATCATCTGGTCGTAAAACTAGATGCAGGTCCTGCTGGAATGCACGGATAATACCATTGACTAAGCCATTGCCGTATGGGATTATTGGAGAGGTTTCGGGATTGAGTTCGTGGAAAGAGGATTGAATGATTCGGCGCTTTTCCGTCGACTCCATCATACGCGTCTCCCGATTATATGTTTCAGGTGACCAGGTTCGTGCAGCATGTTTTAGCAGGTCCTCCGTTGAATGGACAGTTGGGTCGGTGTTGCGCCCGACGAGCTCAGGTGAGGGCTCGATAGTAACTGGCATTGTCGCTATCGTCGGTGGGTGGAATTCTTTTAAGCTTGACTTTGTGTTGGGGGACGCACGGTCGGTAATCAGTATTTCCAGCAAAACAGCACCCGTGGGGAATAGCAGGCGAGTGGAGCACGAAGGCCAGATCTAGAGGCGTGAGGTGAGAGTGAGCCGGTGAGCCTTTGGTACTACACAAGTATAAATGTCAGAATAAATGGCAAACTTACGATTCCAGAACAAAGCCCGCAATGGGACTATCCGGGGGCGTTCGTGAGGACGGGGGATGGGAGAGTTCCAAAGGGAAGGGGTTGTCTGGCAAGAATGAAAGTAATATCGATGGATATTTTATCGCGGAGGGTCGCACTCTGGCTAAGAGCACTTGCCTGCACCAGCAACACTTGAGGCCACCACCTATTAATAATCTAAGAGGGCGAGGGGGACCAGCAGCCGCAGCATGATTTGGCCAATGAGCGCTTCAAAACGACTACTATTTGTCAGGAAAGGGATAGTGTCATCCCCTTCAGGTGTTTCTTGGGAGAGAAAATAATGGTGTGAGTGGGGGTGACGAGCCAGGGTTCTCGCCTCCGCACCACACGACAAGGTTACCATATTACGTTATCCTGCAAAAGCCGGATTGATGCTAGTGCGGGTTTTCTTGAACCTGTCCAACCACCGCCGCCTGTATGTTTACTTGTATGGTGTCGGTCGTCTACTAGTATAATGTAGACCAACGGCGTTGGAAAATGTAATGCCTTATATAGGCAGGGTCAGGGGTGTTTTCTAATGAACTGGAATCTTAGAGGTCTGAAGTTCAAATCTCCTAATAGGTGTAGGTTATTTTAATTATTTTTTTTATTGCTCAGTTTTGGTGTTAATTAATGGAAATTCTCCTTGTTTAGAACTGTATCAATATCATCAACCGTGTGATTGATGTGGCCTGAAAATGTGACACAAGATTTGCATAGTTAACTTATAAAATACCCCTAACCACGGTTACATATGGCATTACATTTTGCAACACTGTTGGTCTACATTATACAGGTAGATATATATTTTTTTTGTGTAAAATCCTGTGAGTTTATTTCGTATTTAACTACAGGAAAACTCCGGCAGGCACCCTAAGGTATGGCCTAGAAAAACCATTAATATAACAAAAGAAACTCCATCATCATCTTCGTTGACAAATAAAAGTGTAAAACCAAAGTCTACGCAATAACCATAACATAAATCATAGTCATCAAGTGGTCATTTCCTCCTCTTCTCCTTCTGGCTTCTCATCCTGAGGAACCTTAGGGTGGGAGGGGCACTGTGCTGTGTGGGCGTCGTGCGGCTCTTGGCAGTTCACACACCTAAGTATGGTATGGTTGCAGGATCGGCCGTGTATACGACAAGTAGCAGTGGGACAGGTGTGGTTTCCTGTGGGATGTGGGGAGGCACACTATCAGCATGAAATTGGGTTGGTGCACCGGTTACTGTGGTGTCCATAGCCTTGGCATTTGGAACACTGGATGTGGGAGTTGAAGCGCAAGCGGCGTTCAGTTCTATAGGTTGATGAGAAAGCGGCAAGGCGTTTTTCAACGTAGTCAGATGCCCTGGGGCCCGTTATGCTGATTACGACGGTAGAGCCGGCTTTACCGGCCCTAGCGTCGTCGGTGGTGAGCCATCTGGGTTGGCTAGTGAGGGACAATCCAGTGTTAAAAGTGGTAAGCTCATTGGCTATCTCAGCCAGTGATTTCGAGGTAGGGATTCTGTGTACCAAAATGTGTGATACGGGGGTGTCGAGGTGAACGCTAACCGTTCCTGGTAGCAGGTGTAGGAATGTTCCCACCTTGCTGTTAAGCGAGGTGGCTTTGATTGATTCCATGGTGGTAAGGGTGACAGTATTCACCTAAAGGGAGATTGTCTGAACATAGGTTGCAGCTAGTGCCAACTTGATCTCATCTCTTAGGTCTAGGGCGGTTGTAGGGAGTGGCCCACCCTCGCGTTTAACGACAAGGCGGCGTTCTCTGGCGGTGATACCCTTCTTCAGTTGGGGCCTATTATTGCCAGTGGTTGCTGATTTTGCTGGGGCATTAGCAGCCCTAGCGGCCATGACAGTCTTTTCTTTTCTGCTCTTCCTGGTCACTGTGGCCCACGATTTGTGTGGCATGGCTGTGGGGAGAGTGAACAGGCGGGAGTCGGGGGGAGCAGTCCGCTCAGGGACTGTCACCAGTAGTGGGAGGGGTATCGGGGTGGGAGTGTCAGGCCGGGGTGTAGCATTCTTGAGGGTGCTAACTGCCTCGGTAAGGGCTTCGCTCTGTTCACTAAGCGAATCGATGGCCGTCCTGTAGTCCTTATGGATCTGATAGATCATTTCTATCATGACCACATTTTCTTTGCTAAAGGTGGTAGCCCCAATTTCCTGGTCCTGATTTATCTTATGAAAAAGGTGCAGGAAGTAGGCGCTTGGAGGGGCGTTCTTCAAGTACCTCTCATCAATATGTGGGAGGCTTGAGACTGTAGTGCTTCTTTGTCGCTTGAGCGAGGGGGGGCCTTGCGGCATGAAAATTGGGGACAGGGTAGGGGCGCCATCCTGAGTGGAGGAGCCCCTAGCACCGGTGGGTGGTAGGGGGGGGTCGGCTGCTTTGCCTTTTCCCTGGCCACTACGATGCGAGCCAAAGGGTGGGACAGAGGGATGCATGTGGTATTCGTGTAACCTGACAGGTTACGTTATGTGGAAATATCGAGATAGTGTACGTGGTGTTTCTGAAAGTGCAAATTGCACTTGAAGGGACAATAGGGGAGAGGAAGCATGATTATACAAGTAGGCAACCCCCACCATACTCGACCAAGTAGTTTTCAACAGCCTACAGGTACTTTTATGGTGAGTTGGCGTTCTTATGGCCCTCCTGTTGGTCCAGTTGCCTTAGTTTAACTTTGATTCACTCTAGCTCCAATCCAATCTATCACTTGGACCAGTGAGACACTCAGATTCCCTCCCTTCCTAGTTCGGGTATGGCTTAGTAACAGCATGGTCAAAATAATGAAATTCTAAGCACTACCCTTACAGAAAGATCAGTGTGTCAGGCAACCCTATATGATGCCAGCGACCCTCAAACCCTTTGTTTTTTTGCTAAATTGTAAAATTTATTTGCTTAATGGGGCCTATTAGGTGGTACCATATCTCTAAGAACAAACGAGATGGGTAAGACCGGAATACTGTATCGTAGACGGAGACGTGTCTAGGAAGGCTTAATCTACATGTGCGTAAAATTGTGATAAAGATTTTTCTAGTAATAACTTATTATATTGATAAGGTCTCTTCTCTGTAGCGTGATAATATTACGCTAGCGGGAATAGCTTACCTAATAAAGAGCAAGGTATATTGCCAAATAGGATGACCATATATGCGAACCTATGCTCCCAAAGTTATGAGCTTCCTAGAGGCATCTGGAAGATAACTCGGACTACTAGATGAGAGCACGTTTTAAGATATGTTTAGATGATTGGAACGATGTTTGGAGAACACTACTCCTCTTACTCTGGTCGCTTATGCATATTGCGGCATAATGCTTTGATAGCTGGATATCGGAACTGATTACTCCATATTCCATATTACTATTGGTATCTAGGCATTTGGACCGCATATTGATACATAGTCTATCATAACGAAGAGATCAAAGACTGTCTACTGGGGGAGTGGGGACACCCGCAGATGAAATAGCAGTTCGGGAGATTCTCTGAGTTGAGCTGGGCAAGTTTTCAGGGTCAAACGGTGTTCGTACTTTGTTCTGACAAACTGAATTGTTAAGAAGATACTTCTTAACTAAAGAAGCCGAAGTAGCATGAACATTAGTATAAATAGTAGGCCTCTCCCCTAGTGGTTGAAGAATCATCAAGCATAGGAGCAGAGACCTTAACAATATAACAAGTCAGCGAGTTATATTTAACTCTTTGATATTTGACTACTCTTTATTACTTTACCTTTACCAAACGATTATTAATGAGCCTTCCTGACAATTAATCTGTTGTTGCAAATATCCTTGGCCTAGTTAGCCCGGCATTCCTACCGTGTTAGCTACCCCCTAACAGATAATTTCAGTAAAGCTCAGGAGGGACTTCAATATTTATATCCCGCATCAATAGAATGTGCGTCCTACAAGTATCTACCATGCTAACTAAGTACGTGCTAGTCATTCAAAAAATCTTCTCATAGTGCAAACACCATTTGACCCTGAATACAATTGCCCCACTATTGACCTGTGGACTGGAGCGCTCTTGATTTCTCTGATGTGGCACCACCTCCCCGGCAGAGTTCACAATCGTTCTTCCATCAGGAGCAACTCAAACTAGTCTGCATGCTAGCCAGTATCCTCAACATCAGACGAACGAAGGGGCCAACTTCTTAATCTGACCTATCATAGTTGCAGATATCACTCTGTCCTTCTGCATAGAGGCCTTGGTTAGACTAGAGCTTGTGATCATGTCAGTGGCACAATTCTCTCATAGTCCTTCCTTACCGAATTGTCCTAAATTGTAATATACCATTGATGTGGGTGCAGTCATACTCTCATTTCATTCCAGAGTAGACACAACCAAACCGTCCCGTTACTCTAGTGACATACATTCCTGTGCCGTACCGCTATGTCTCTAACATTGTGCGACATTGACTTATTTCGCCCAGAACACTTGCACAAGCTTGCCAATGGTGCTCTCCCATATATTCTGTGAACAGCATCCGGTCGGGCAGACAGCCGCGACATATATGGTATTATGAGATAGGTTCCAATGATAGTGTCCTTTGCTGTTGGGACACTAGTACCACGCCGTCAGGTGTTGTCGAGCCGTCCCAACGCTGGGGCTGGAGGGGGGTGTTAGCTTCACTGGGTAATGGTAGGGTAACCCCAGGGTATACAAAAATGGGTGGAAAAGCTATGTTTTTTCCATTTGCCTAACAGTGCCAACCTCCGCTTCAGAGACCATGTGCCCCCCATTTTTACCCTAAAGTATGTCGGTCAAAAACATCTTGCACAGGCGTAGGGAAAACAAACCATGCGACATCACTCTGATTGGGGACCAACCACACATTTGCCCCTATCAAGTACCCACATCTTATCAAAAAAGAAGCAAGAAGTAGCATGAAACAAGACTGGTGTAAGGGGGTCTTGACACTGGACTTTAGTCCAAGGCACACAACGATATGGAGGTCCTAAACAATGACTCTCATTTAGCGTGAGGGTTCGGAGATAACATTCTCAAGACAAGGCTAATCGTGTAACAGTAGATCAGGTTCAGGGTTCGTGGGTTCTTGGCGTGGGTCTTGGATATCAGAATAGAAGATGTTATATTCTGAAGTACAAGAGCCGTGAAAGAAATACCAGGTAGCGTAAAGAGCTAAGGAGATAGGGGGGGAAGCCCCCTTCATATAGAAGAAAATCCTAGCCTGTCCTTTTGCCGCCTGACTCATACCCTAGTATGAGTCGCATATCCGCATAACTAATAAAACAATACAATTTGTGGTAAACCTTGCAAAGGTTTACCACAGAGCAACTGTGTAACCAAACAAAAAACACCAAAGTTATCCCAATGCGTGTCTCATCAGGCAACCGTGAGAACCGGTAGGAGGTAATAAGCAAAACCCACACCGTATATCTTCTAAAAAGAAGGTATCCACTGGTAGATACTATCAAAAACAAGAAAATCAAACTGGTGAAATCACACTTCCTGCTTGTGCTTTTGAAGGCCAGGACCCAAGACAGGGCCAAGAGGTGCTGGGAGGCAGAGGTCTACCGGGTAACCCAAAACATCTCATTGTGAGAGGAAACAACCTTGGCATATCAGATCCCAAGTGATGTAAGAACTAGCTGTTCGGACAGTAACCCTGGAGGCAGCGCGATAGCAGCCATGTTGCCAAGATTCGTGCCCAGGATGAGGGCATACAATTGGTCCAGCGGAAATAACCCACAAGAGGTACTAGATGGTAGTAACCTCATCATGGCATCTTGACCACATGCCAACTGCGAGAGAGAGAACTTTTTGTATAGCAGTACAGTGCCAGCCTTAAGTGTGTTTAAAGTCCGACAAGAAAAGAAAAGGCCTCAGGCTTATCAAACCCCAAAAGGGCCAGCGCGGGGTATTGTGACACTGGTGATGGTTTTTATCCATGTCTCCACCTTTCCTAATAGGAAAGTGAAAAGCTGTGTCGGGAAAATAGTGGAACATATTACCCTAGCGGGAATAGCTTGCCTAATATTCAAAAGCGAGGTATATGACTTCATAGGATGACCATCCATCCGAACCCATGCTTCCAAAGTTATGAGCTCCTCAAAGGCATCTAGGAGACAACTCGGAACACTGGATGACAGTAGGTTTCAAGATATGTTTAACTGATTGGAACGATGTTTAGAGAATACTACTCCTCTCATTTTCTAGTTGCATATGTATTAGCTGCATGATACTTTGATAGCTGGATATCGGAACTGATCACTCCATATTCCATATTACTATTAGTATGTAGGCATTTGGACTGCATATTTATATATAGTCCATCATAATAAAGAAATCAAATACTCTCTACTGGTGAAGTGCCAGTGGCACCCTGAGATGAAATAGCAGTTTGGGAGATTCTCTGAGTTGAGCTGGGCAAGATTTCAAGGTCAAATGGTGTTTGCACTTTGTTCTGACAAACTTAATTGTTAAGCAAATACTTCTTAAGTAAAGAAGTTGAAGTAGCATGAACATTAGTATAAATAGTAGGCCTCTCCCCTGGTGGTTGAAAAATCATCAAGCAAGGGAGAACAGACCTTAACAATATATCAAGTTAAAACAAGTTAACATGCGAGTTATATTCTAACTCTTTGATATTTGACTATACTTCATCCTTCTACGTTTAACAAAATGATTACCTATTAGCCTTCGTAACTATTAATCCGTTGACTCAAATATCCTCCGCCTAGTTAGCGTGGAATCCTACCATGTTAGCTACCCTGTAACAGAGGAGGAGCTTGGCAACCCTCAGACCTTTCCTACAAAATACCTGTACTACTAGTACAATACCCCCTATTATTTAGTCTGGAAACATTAAACAAAGTAAACCAGAAATATTCAATTTGCTAGAGTTAGCGATTTTTTTAATTTGTAAAAAGAATTATTTATGTTGCTTGTGTCAGTTAAAATTCATTCACAAAGTCTGCATCTGGGGAAACTAAGAGGAGCTTTGCCTGCCAAGAGCACATCCAAGAAATCGCCATTTGCACAAATCACATTTTCCTGTGCCTAACCTTTCTCCAAGACTATTTTTTAAAAGTCTTAATAAATCCACCTATTTCTAGTTTATTTTTAAGTAATATTTTTGTGATTTTTGTGATTTTTCCTGGTAGTGTTTTATTTCATAGGAGTTGAGTGTAACTTTCCTGACAATGGGAGAAACATTACTCATACTGTTGGCTGGCATTGTAAATCATTGATGGTATTTTGTAGGAAGGGGCCGGGATTTGCTGGTAATATGTAGAATACCTTTAGAATACAATATGGTTGGCGGTCAATCCTTTCGGATACCATCGACAGGGAAATACCATTGAGAAAGTGAAACCTTGACAGGGGCGACCCACATTGCAATGAACATCCGGGTCTTTTTACACATTCAAGCCTGCCAGTTTCTTTTTAAACAATGTAAAGAAATTGAAAAAAGATAACAGAAAAAATAAAAATTTACTTCAACCCTACTAGCATTTTTCTAGAACCTCTTACAATTATTATTTTTAGACATTTTCTAGGGATTCTTACCTTGGAAAACTTTCCCACAGCGCCATTCCGAGGGTAGAGAAATAAATATAAGACATTGACTGCATTTACTCTTTTATCACTTTATTTGTTAATTTTTCTTTGCTATTTAATGGTGGCTGGAGAGGGTGGTGGTTCCCTGCAATGTTTTCTCTTTTTCGATGGTATATTTCCCAGTTGATGGTATCCAAAAGGGTTGACCGCCAAGCGCATGATATTCTAAAAGGTTTGCTCAGTATTATACAGTCCGGTGACAAAAATATTTCCGAAACATGAAAAGTCTCTCCACGCTTGCCTCTGCAACACTGATATTTTCTACTCTCCCACCCCAACCACCTATAGAGAAAATACAATAATGAATCAGGAGATTAAGTACAGGTAGTAGAAAACCTATAAGTAAAGAGAATTGAATTTTTCTTTTTTTAGTACTTGGTATACCAACCATTTGCTGCAATGACCACACAAACTCTAGATGGCATACTTCTTCACAAATCCTCCAGATATTCTGACTCCAATGTATCCCATACTAGTGGAAGAACTTCAGCAAGCTGTTTCCTAACTCTCTCTGGTCCACCTTTGGTGTCCCCAATACCAGGGTACATTTTCTGCATTTTCTCCTTAAGTCGACGTCAAAGATGTTTGATTGGATTCATATCAGGTGAATACGGTAGCCATTCCATCACTTCCACTCAATGCGCATCATGCCCTTCCTTTACCACCCCATTCTTATGGACCTTAGAGTTATCTTCCATGAAGATAGGCTCCGCACCAGTGGTTTCTCAGACTCTTTGGAGGACAGGGGGTAAAGGATTCTCGAGGAGATAGTGGTAGACAAATCGATCCACTGACTTGACAATTAAAAGCACCAAGTTCCCCCGGTATGGGCCCCAAAAGCACCTCCACACCATCAGCTTCACTTCCCCTCCCTTTTCATATGTTTGGATACGCTCCTTATCGCACTTTTCATATGCTGTATGGAAAACCCACACAGTTAGTGAATCCTTGCTCTTTTCAACACTGCATTCATCGCTCCATATTACTCGCTTCCAGTCCTCCTCAGTCCAATCTGCATAGTGTAAAGCCCAGCCCAAGCGTTCAGCAGCATCGTCCTCAGTCAATTTTGGTCTCTTTTTTGCTTGCCATTTTTTAATGCCTTCTTTTGCTAAAATGCGCTTGACTGTTTATACGCTGACATTAGGAACCACAGATTGCGTTACCTCATGTAAAGCCTAGCTTCTGTTGGCTTTGGCTGCTTGAAGTAGGTGCTGCCGATCTCGCCCAGTGACTTTGGAAGGGCGGCCTGGTATGGGGTGATCATGGTGGTCCCTTGTCTGCTGCCACCTCTGGATGAACTTGCGCACCACCGAGTCTTGTCTTGGATATGTCAACTGTGGTAAAACTTTTGCAACACTCTGGTGCACCTTCCATAGTCCCATAATTTCTCCTTTCTCAATATCTGAAAGGTGTCCAATTCCCCGAGTCTTCTCTTTTATTCTGGGCAGCATAATGTGGATTGAGGTTGTGGGTGGTATTGCGGGGTTGCCAAGCACGATCAGTTTTCGGAAATTCTTTTGTCCTAGTACTGTTGGTTTTCTCTTTTTCTTACATCCCGTGCATGAATTCTTTTAAAACGCTGTACCACTCTGGTGGAAGCCAAATGGGGCCACCAGATGCCCATGTCAAAGCTGCCTGAGGCTCAGGCAAAGCCTGGAGATTCCTAAGCAGTATGCAGATATTTGTGAAGAACCTGCGGGTTTTCCGCAGCGAATTACTCACAATAAAGGGATAAAACGCGCAGCCTCGGGTATGGATTCAATTGACATACATCAATATCCACACTACACGACCACGATCCTACCTCCAGTCCCTTTTCGCAATTCTGCTAGTGACCCTTCCACCACTTCTAGTGAATTAATATTAGCCAGATGGTTCCTCTAGCCAATCCCATGCTAAATTTTCACCTTTTCTGATTTGTATACATAAGGGCGCCTATTTCCCCATAAGTGCCAAGATGCAATTCAGATCAAGACATCATCCATTGGCATGAGAGCTTCCCTAAAGTCAGCACAGGGCAATGGGTAATAGCGTGCTTGGACTCTGACCCTAATAGGGATTCTGCTAAGACGGTCGTATCATGAACTATGATACTTGTTGCCAAAGCAACGACACTAACTATTACAAATTTGTATAAGCCTACTGTGGCTCAACTTTAATAAAGTCTGACCAGTCTGAGTACATGGAATTATGAAACAAAGGGCCTGTTCGGTTCACTTGGTGTAACCGATCCATCGATTGAGAGTCTATCGAATTTTCGTTGTTTTTCTATAGATTATTAATCCATGGAGTTTTTAACCTCAGTGTGCTTAGTCAGGTAGAATTACTAAAATATTTCCGGTTGCATGACAGCCTAAAGTGGGTTCTGTTACATGTAACAGAGGACTAGAAAAGTAGATAATTGGGTAGTGTTGCACTCCAGGCATCTGAATCCATGTGAAAATTACCTCAAGAAGTAATTGTTTTTTCAATGGATTTCAGCGATCATGGCAAAATAAAAGAATCTAAGGATTGCACAACCGAACACACTTATTTTTCACAATCCATGGAGTGGGGGTCATCTCAGAATTTTACATTGCAACCGGTGAATCCATAGAAAAAATTCACCAACCGAACAGGGCCAAATTTTGCTCTCCAGAGAAAGCTGATAGCGGCGGCATGCTCTAAGTGAGATAGTGGGGTTAACTACATGATTGAAAACAAAATAGTGGTCTTTGATTATCGCGAGTTCTGGAGATTTGAGAAGTTAGAAATACTTTAAGCTACTTTCAACTTGAGAACTATCCGAACATCTTTTTTCTTCTTGATTCTCCCCAGGCCTGTTATTCCTCTCACTGTATCTTCCTTCTATTTACGATAGACAGCACACAAACCACCAAACAAGGAATTTTTCTTATGTTAAGAGTGTCTTCTCTGGCCCTCCAGCCATTCTGCGAACATCTAGTTCCATCTCTTATCTTGTACTTTATGAATTAGATCGGGAAGAACCCCCTGCTGCAGAATATATGGAAGAACCCGAATTAGCAACATATTCTCCCTCTGCATCAAATGCAATTCTAACCCCCATCTCCATTACGCCAATATTGTTGGAACAAGAGTGTGTTTTCTCTGAAAACAAAAGAACAATATTGGACTCAAGTCACATACTCATTAGCGGAATGATTCAGTCAACTCAGTCTCTCCAAACTTGGTAGTCCACTTCCCTGAACTTGTGCAGTCCTATCCGAAACACCCCTTATGCCCATCCTCCCCCACCTCACATTTACTCACCTCTCACTTCAGCGACCAACTCTCTCTATTTCTCATCCTGTATTCTGATAGTTATACTCTAATATATTCGAAATCTTTTATTCATTCACTAACCCAATCGGTTCATTGGGTTAACCTGAGCTATCTTTTGTTTGAGTCGGTTTGGTTAGGCTCAATCTTCTTTAAAGTAATTTACGGCCAGGCCGCTCTTCGCCGGAATGTCGCTCACCATGGCAACCACATGAACATTAAATATATATTTGATTATCTGCATACATTGTACTGGTAAGATAATGAAAATTTGTTAAATAGTACTTTTGAATATGGAGATTCAGAATCTGGTATTTGAATTTGATAATAAAAGACTCTGCCCCTTGTATATTAACTTTAGTCCGAACTGATTCAAATAGCATTCTTTCTACAATAGTAGTAAAGAAAATTGAAACCAACAGCAAATATGATAGTTTAAGCATCTAATAAGATCTTATAGGGCTTGTATTTGATATCAAAAGTGTTTTATTATTGGCTTGTAGCTATGTTGGAAGATGCTCAGACGGTAAAGACAAGAATAGCGAAATATATACTCTATAAACTGGATACTATGATATGTGCTATTGGGGTTTACATAAGATTTCAATACTTTCTGATATACTTCAATTAAGTAATCCTAGATATGATATAAACTTTCAAGGCAGTTGATTAAGCCTTGCAAATTGTATTCAATGTTTATTGGAAAGTAATTTCGCAGGAAATAATACACTTTAGCTACAACCATGAAGGCTACATATGCATGATCAGGATAAAAGCTGAGTTATGATATCTGCTAATATATTTAAAGCTATCTAACAAGTGTTAGTGAGATTGGGTATTGGGGTTTGGAGATTTTGCATCTGAACTTCAAAAACACAGAATTTTGCTCTTGATATTTAGTGTTTTTGGAGTTCAGATGCGAAATCTCCAAATCCCAATACCCAATCTTACTAACACTTATTAGATAGCTTTAAATATATTCGTAGATACTATAACTCAGCTTGTAGTCTCATCGGTAATATGTGGCCTTCAGGGTTATACCTTAAGGGTATTATTTCCTGTTAAATTACTTTCCAATAAACATGGAAATCCAATTTGCAAGGCTTAACCAACTGCCTTGAAAGTTTATATCATATATAGGATATCTTAATTGAAGTATATCAGAAACTTGAAGTATTTGAATCTTAGGTAAACCCCATAAGCAGATATCATCTTATCTGGTATAAAGAGTATATATTTCGCTATTCTTGTCTTTACCATCAGAGCATCTTCCAACATAGCCACAAACCAATAATAAAACACTTTTCACATCAAATACTAGCCCTATAAGATCTTATTACATTCTTAAACTATCATCTTTGCTGTTGGTTTCAATTTTCTTTACTACTATTGTAGAAAGAATGCTATTTGAACCAGTTCGGACTAAAGTTAATATACAAGGGGCAGAGTCTTTTATTATCAAATTAAAATACCAGATTCTGAATCTCCATATTCAAAAGTACTATTTAACAAATTTTCAATATGTTACCAGTACAATGTATGCAGATAATCAAATATACATTTGATGTTCCTGTGGTTGCCATTGTGAGCCACATCCCGGCGAAGAGCCGCATGGCCGTAAATTACGTTAGGCTTAGGTTGGCACCTTTTTCAACTCGAGCTAACCCATTAGCAGGCTTGAATGACGGCCTGTGGCCCATATCTTAGCCCTTGATCTTGAGCAGTCGATGTGTTGCGCCTGGCCGGCCTTATTGTTGTAGTAGGCTACGGCTACTATTTGCTTGTTGGACCACAGTGATATTGTAGGCGTAGACAATTCTCCCCGTCCAGCAAGCATCGCTACATAGTGCTCATTAATCTGCTCATCCCACTAGATGCGAACCCGGCTACCGCCCATTCTCGTCTAGTTTTTGCCTGGGTCTTGGCAGCCGATGTTGATTGAGTGGAAGAATAAAATTCGCTAGGTCTTAGTACAAGTTTGCAACAATAGGGAAGAACAAGCGCGAGATAATGGCACAGCAAGTGCCAGCAACTAGTGGAAGAAATGAAACTGTGGAGGCTATTCTGCATCGGACATGATTTTGCACATAACTAGAGAATGAAAGACTGCAAATAAAGAACGTAAATGTATCCTAACGAACAGGCGATACTGTCACAGTCTGAAATCCAGACAACCCTTGGTTATCCGAACATAAGCTATCCCAATCCCAAAGGCATACCCGCTAGTTAAGTACTTCCTACTATGCCAGCTAGTAGGGAAGTCTCCGAGTATCAAGGTGTGTGAATCTACCTATTACCCATGGGCTTGACTGAATCCTCAAGCATCCACCACCCCGACCTAGGCTGAACTCTAGTCAAGTCCCCTCCACTCTCTACAGCTGAAGGCATCATCCCGACAGAGCCTGCAACCATCGTTGTCTTGTGCTCTAGTCCAGTCCCGTAGTCCCAAACAGTGGCGGGAACTGACACAACGCCTTTGGGGATACTCGAGTGCTCGATTACTGGGTAGACAATGTCACCCAAGACCAGTCTCTTCCTCTCCGCAATGCTTACCCCCCTGCCATAAGTAACTAGCTGCTCATCTGTGTATTCCGTAGTCCGCTGACCAGTTTTGTTAAAGAAGCAGAAGGCAGTTATCCAACCAGATAGTGTGCGCACACCCGCAGATCCACCAGCACCGACAGCATGACATGCTCGAAGCCAGAAATTCTTGATATCAGGGGAGGTGGGCTGGGTGAAGGACGCGATCATGTACTGGATGACGGGGACTAGGAGGCGCATCCATTCTGTCATCTCGGGGCCGTACTTTTCAAGGCGTTGAACCTTGAGCAGGATTTCTTCCCAATCGGATCTTTCGCCTTGAAGTGTTACTGAGGGGAATCCGCACCCAAACTCGAAGCCATAGTCAAAGTAGGCCTGCAAAGTTCCCATCATAACTATTGCAGCGACAGACTTATCGTCGTCAGTTGTGGTGCTGAAGTTCGGCATTATCAATTCTCTGAGTTGTGGATCCACCACATTCTCCTGAATGAGCTGCGTCATGGCCTGTGCGAGCTTGCCCATATCGATATCGCCGAATCGGTATGGACGCGCGTCGATTATGAGTTTTTTCTTGCCTTCATGAGCGACGAATTGCGTGCGGAGATGTTCTGAATTCCCATTGACAAACGTATTGAACTGGGTGAGTATGGAAAGCCAAATATCATCCGGTCGTAAAACCAGATGGAGATCCTGCTGGAATGCACGGATAATACCATTGACTAAGCCATTGCCGTATGGGATTATTGGAGAGGTTTTGGGATTGAGTTCGTGGAAGGAGGATTGAATGATTCGGCGCATTTCCGGCTGCTCCATCTCACCTGTTCCCAATTATAAGTTCCATTTGACCAGGCTGGAGCAGCATGCTTTAGTAGGTCCTCCGTTGAATGGACAGTTGGGTCGGTGTTGCGGCCCACGAGCTCGGGTGAGGGCTCGATAGTAACTGGCATTGTCGTTGGGTCTGTGGGTGGAATTCTTTTAGGCTTGGCTCCGTTTCGGGGGCCGCACAGCGAGTAATCAGTATTGTCCGCAAAATAGGGCCCGCGGGGAGCAGCAGGTGAGAGGAACACGAAGACTAGAGCTAGAGGCGTGAGACTGAATCGGTAAGCCCTTGGTATCACACAAGCATAACCTTGAGAATAAATTGCAAACTTACGGTTGCCGAAGAAGCTCGCGATGAGACTAACTGGGGGCGTTCGTGAGCGTGGGGGATGGGAGATTTCTGAGGGATGAAGGTTGTCTGGCCGTGGAAAGAATAAAGGTGATACGGTATCTATGGATGTTATATTTTAACGGAGGGTCGCACCAAAGCTACCAATGATAGCCTAATATGAGGACTTGCCTGGGCCATCAACGCTTCAGGCAACCATCCATCTACGAGTATTTGTTGTGTAACAGGGAGGGAGGGACTAGGCAGCCGCACCTTGATGATTTGGCCAACGGGCGACTACGAGTACTATTTGTCAGAAAAGTGCCAGGATCATCCCCTTCAAGAGCTTCCTGGGAGAATAATGGTGTGGGTACAAGTACTCGTACATGTACTTGTAGGTGTGACGAGCCAGCATTCTCGCTTCCCCGCACCACACGATAAGGTTACAGCACTCGAGTACCGTACTCGAGTACAGTACGGTACTCGTACTCCGATGTGGAAGTAAAAATCGGGTGTGCTAAGGACCTTATTGTTTCTATCTCACCGGAGGTGTCCTATATATACACAAACTCGACTCTACAGAAAAAACTCTTCATCCAGAACATCACCCACAGCCCCTCCTATCTTTGTTCCACCACTCCATCCACGCCACACCTTCAAAATTTCCCGAAACTCATATTTCCTGATTCCCTTTTTCCGGTTTCCTCCTCTCACGCAATTTCACTCATCTTCCATGATCCTTTACAGACCTGACACCGTCTTCTGTTTCCTAACCATATAGTGTGACACCGTTGTTCCAACTCCTAAAAAAAACCTTAATCTCTAACCTCTGGTCGTCCCTTGTGCCAATTCCTAAAACATTCCAAAAGTTTCTACTTCATCTAACTCCTCAACCAAACATACTATCGCTCTTCTGATACCATATCACTCAATCGCACAACTGTCTTCAAACCAAATTCCGCTTGGCTATGTCCCAACAGTGTTCCGACTATCTCCCAGGTATGGAATTTTCGTGAGTTTCAACAAAACTAAGGCGACTTAGCTAACGGGAGGGCAAAAAGAACACCAACTTCACATAGTTTGCTACAGTTTAAACATAGGCGGTATTGGTTGGGCAGGTTCAAGAAAATCTGCTCTAGAGCCGATCAGACTTTTGCCGGATAATTATGGAAGTAAAAATCGAGCATCGCAAGGATAACACTAGAACCTCGGGAGTTTCACAGATTAGGAATTAGAAGAAACAGACGGGCACCAGGAGGTTGAAACCCAGAGTAGTTAGTTGCTTTGAGCTGATTCCTTAATACTATCGTGGAAAAATTGTGTAGGCCTTAGTACGATCTTGGCGACAAAATTCGTGGCCCCCCCCCCCCACGTTTTACACCAAAAATGGCTGATTTCGGACTCTCATAACTCATCCCAAAACTGTATAGATTTAATAAAACAAAATATAGTGTAGGCAATTGCTCAAACTCTCTAGGTAGAAATTATGAGAATTTTCTCATTCTCCTGTGAGAGTTGAGAGCCGAGGGTCGCCACTGGACGCGGCCGCAATGCACCCTCTGCACGGGACTCTGATACAAAATCAGAGGTATGTTTTTCCCATCAGCATTTCTAGTATTGCACCATGGGCATTAACTAACAGAGCTTGTCACATATAAATGATAATATCTAGATGAGTCTAAAGACTGAGGAATTTTAACATTTTTTTTGCAAGGCAATTGGCTGTGATTTTATGAGGTGAAGATGGCCATTTTTGGTGTGAGAGGTGGGGGGGGCCACCAATTTTGTCACCACTCTCGGACCTCAACTAGTCTATTCCTGCTGCCTAGTACATATACGGTATGTACTTGTATGGTATAATACCTGGGCAAAATTAACCGCCCAGCAAGGGATCGATGGCAACGAAGCCCTCCTCCTCATCTACCGCTTCCAACACCACTTGAAGGAATTTCTCTAGATCGATTTCTACTATGTATTCTACTATGTATTTACATTTTTAACTCGCACCCTCTTTTTTGGTTTACAAGATTGTGGGGTTGGTGGGGAAGTGCGGTTGTCATGGCCGAAATCCCTCCTGTTCCTGGTGGGCGGTTAATTTTATCCAGGGACAATATTATCGGGGATGATCGGTTACGTCTGCCAGGTTTTAGTCCGGGTTCCTCCATACCGGTACCGGTACTGAGGTATGTCCATCGTTCTATTATTTTAGCCAGCTCAATACGGTACCTCTCCACAATGACAGGGACCCCAATAGACTCTCTACCGGACATAGACTAATTTCTTGAAGTTTAACTTTGATTTGCTTTAACTCCAATCCGATTTCTACCAGATCAAATGGTTACCCTTGTACCGATGGGGCACCCAGATTCCGCTCCTTCCATACCGTAACCCGATGCTATGGCTAAGCAATTTTCTACTAATAAAAGCCCTGTATTCCACGAGTTCTGCCGGGAAAGGTGACAGGGCCACGCCCGAGTTGGGGGGGAGGGGGGCGGGATCTGCATGTCTCATCCGTTGGGGGGATAGTATAATAGCCATGTGATACCAGGTAAATTGGGATATAGTGTTGGTATGTACAGCGGAAAGATACCTTATTCCATGGGGGCTACCGTGATCGAACTTATGCTGCCCCACCATAGTTTTCCATAGTCGTGAGATAGCAGCACCGGGTTGTTAAGCCTTTGATACCGATTATATCATCCTGTAATGTGACGGTCTGTGTTTTCATACCATCCAGTTTTTGGCCCCCAAGGTAGTGGGGAGACCCCGATGCAGAATTTCCAATAAAGAATTATAACAACTGTCAACACAGGATTTCAATCTAGCTTTAGATCTACCATAGAAGCAAGAGATATCGAGCAAAAGACTTTTAAAAATTTAAAATGTTGATTTGTCCTGATGCTTTGTTTAACCTTTGGACCTTTATTTGCCGGTATTCCAAGAATACAAAGCATGTTTAATCCTTTTGTTGCAATGTTTCTTTCGCTTTTAGTCGGGTTGGAGGCGATTTGGTCAATAAGCCTCCCGGGGTGTAGGTTACTTCATGACTCGTTTGGTCCAGGGGACTGCGTGACTTTCTCCTTTTCTTACACCTGGTGCATGAATTCTTTGTCTGCCATTGCTGATCTTTGTCCGAAATGCCTCACTGTATCTACTTGTACCATGACCAGCGATCCCAAGCGGCTATCCGGACCAGGGTTCCGAATAGTCCGACCGGTCAAGTCTTGGAGGCGGGACCGGGCTGGCGAGTCCTGGTGATGGCGATGACTGGACCCGGCTAATTTGGGTGGTCCGGTCTGGTTTGGACTGGTCCCAGACCAGTCTTTATAAAAAGATCGCATGAGTCTGAATGGCACGAAGGCCAACACTCGCTAAGAATAGAAGTATAGCTATAGTAGGATCTTAAAGTCGCTTGTCACGCTATGAATCAACAGCTCCTCAATACAAGTTGATAGAATATCCTGGGGAGGATGATATGCGGTGGAAATACGATTACCTGATGGATAAGTCGTATCCAATACCAGTATTGTGGCATGTGGTCATGTAATATCACTCACTTAGTAAACTAAAAATGGTTCGATACTCAAGAACCTATTTTCG
>Ga0307509_10000372_pt1 | contig 75616 bp, 63 predicted proteins | sample 10_EM_MG_FD_202245 | JGI IMG/M metagenome (GOLD analysis project Ga0307509, IMG submission 202245) | Populus trichocarpa ectomycorrhiza microbial communities from riparian zone in the Pacific Northwest, United States - 10_EM | ecosystem: Host-associated > Plants > Roots > Unclassified | place...
CACTCAGACAGAGGCAATGTGGCGTGTCTGGGGAGAGGGGGGTGGATGGAAGTGACGATGATTTCTCGTGGTGTTGAGATTTCAATCGCCGGAGGTGTAGCGGAGACGGAGGATGTCTAACTACTGTGACCGAGTCCTCTACTTATAGACTCTTCACGCCCATAACCCTAACCCTGGTGTCTCATAACTTGAGTCACACGGTCCTTATGACTCATAATGAGTCATGCCCGAAATCCATCAGATGACTCCTATGAGTCACTGCGCAACGTGCCTTTAACCAATCATAAAACATAAAACATATCAGGTGCGCAAAGTGCGTCACCTGTGTGAGACTCGTGACTCATAATGTGAGACTCGTGACTCATAATGTGAGACTCGTGACTCATAATGTGAGTCACGCGCGAAAGTCATTACATCATTATGACTCACAATCGTGAGTCATAGAAACATCAACCAATCATAACATAACGATGACACACAAGTGCGAGTCATGTGAGAACTATGAGTCAACTGACTGCATAGCGTGAAACATAAACATACCTTATGACTAATAACTATTAGTCATATGAAATCTGCCTTGCTTAGTCATGATTTGTGACAATAACGCATTCCGGAAGTCCGGGGTGGACCCATAATTGGTCGGTTGCGTTGGGAATCGGGCCGCAGCTGCAACAGCTGGTGGCAAAGGGATCTTAGCAAGAGGGAGCTCCTGCGACAGGGGGGAAACCAAAAAGGAAGAAGAAGGCGGTAGCGAAGGCCACGAGCTCGAGGGCACCATGGGGTCCGAGGCAGGGGGTGGTTCACTCCCGGAGCGTGTCAACTGGGAGGACGGAAGGGAGGAGGGAGGAGCGTAGGACTCAGTGCCGGATCCGGACGAAGAGTGGAAACGGTGGTAGAGCCCAATCGTAGTAGCTCTGTCGAAGCGACACTCTGGCGAGCATCCGCGGGCAAGAAGAATTCCTTGAGAGGCAGCCTCCACAAGGTCGAAGGACTCATGAGCGAGCCGAGAAATCAAAGCACGAACTTCGTTGTCGTGAGCACCATTACGGCACTCGGGGCGATGGGTAAAGGCAAGGCAGGAGTAGTCCCCACCAGGAGCAAGATAGGTAGAGTGGACGACCGGCAAAAGGCCGATGTCCCTCATGGGGTTGGAGGGAGGAGGAGAAGAAAGCGCCATCCCGAAAACGGGGGAACAGTGTATAAACGACCCAAGTAGGTCGTAGGCAGTAAATCTTCCCGAATAAAGTCGATTCAACGGCCAGAGGCCAAAGTAAAAGCCCGTAGAACGAGCGGGGAAACAAAAAACCACAAAATGTAAACTATCGCAGACGTGACAAATCGATGTGATTGGCTAGAGCGAAAGGTGTGGGTGGTTAGGAAGGGGTGGGGAAGACATATCTAAGGTGAGTTCCTTCTTCATCGGAGCGAGTATGAATTATTGCTGATGGTTAGCAAATTAGTTCATTAGTGATCGATGGCCTGTGTGATGGACCTTCTGAAGAAGACATTGAAATAGCGATGTTCTACTGCGACTTCCATCACCAACAGGAACAAACAGCTATCATCATCATGGGAGCTATCCTTAAGCAGTTGTTGATTAGAGAGACCATAGTGGAGAATGTGCGAAGGGCATTTCAAAAGGCGAAGAAGGAGGTTGGCGGTCGAGGACTGCGGCTTCCGGATATTATACAGATGCTGAAGCAGGCTCTTACCACATTACCCCGAGTTTTCATCTGTATTGATGCGTTGGATGAGTGCCTTCATAAGCATCTCCTGGACCTTCTTGTGTCGCTGAAGGATATCCTTCAGGAGTCACCGAGGACCCGGATATTTTTTACTGGGAGGCCTCAAGTTGAAGTTGATGTTAAAAGGTATTTCGCCACTGGCGTCACAATACCCATCAGCCCGGAGACGCATGACATAAAAATATATCTGGAGAAGAAGTTGGAGATGGACCCCGAGCCTCTAGCGATGTCGGATGATTTGCGGGAGGATATCCTGAGAATTATCCCGGAACAAATCTCGGAAATGTGCGTGCAAGAGTCCGCAGTTCTCACTTCGTGCATAACCTTAGATTAACTAACCAAGGCTTGTAGATTTCTCCTTATTTCGCTAACCATCGACGCTATCCTGGAAGAGGCTACCATCTCCGCGAGAAGGAAGAAGTTGAACGAGATGACTAAGGGCAATCATTTGGGGGACGCCTACGCGTCAACCCTTGCACGGATAGGAGCGCAGAAGGGGGCCAGATCCAGACTTGGGATGGAAGCCTTGATGTGGATATCGTATTCAGAGCGACCGTTACACGCTAGCGAGCTATGCCACGCTTTAGGAGTGACGGTAGGATCCGCAGATCTGGATCTGGGGAACGTCCCCGAAATTGGAACTATCCTGGGGGGTGCTTTGGGGCTTATTATAGTTGAGGAATCCTCCTCTACTGCTCGCCTTGTACATTTCACTTTGCAAGAGCATTTATCGAACCATCCGAACTCATTTGAACGACCACACTCGATGATAGCGGAGGTTTGCTTAACGTACCTGAATTCCCAGTGTGTCCGAGAACTTTCACCAAAAACCCTTAGTTCAGTCCCGTCCACAGTCCCCCTTCTTAAGTATGCTTCTTGTTATTGGGGAAAGCACCTGAGGAGGGAGAGGACGAAGAGTGCGACACAGCTTGCGCTCCAGCTACTGGATGGGTTTGAAGAGCATATATCCTCTCCACTTCTCTTTCTACATAATTGCAAGCAGCCAGATTCGTGGGACTGGGCCCCCGAGACGCTCACCCCTAAAGCCTTTACAGGGCTCCATGGAGCGGCATCTGTCGGGATCAGTGAAGTGGTTACTGATTTACTGGCGACCAAGAAATGGGATATTAACGCGGGGGATATCGTGGGCCGAACGGCGCTTGCATGGGCGGCTGTGGGGGGGCACGAGGATGTCGTGAAGATACTATTAGGGCAGAATGAGGTCCATCCCAACGCTGCAGACGCCGAATACGGTCGAGCACCACTCTGGTTGGCTACGAAGGGCGGATATGAGAGAATAGTAGAGTTACTATTGGAACGAGAGGACATCGATCCAAATATTGTAGGCATGTGGGATGGTCAAACACCGCTCTGGTGGGCAGCGGAAGGCGGGCATGAGGGAATAGTAAGCTTGCTATTGAAACAAGAAGATGTCAACCCCAACACTCCCGACATCGTAAATGGGCGAACACCCCTCTGGTTGGCTGCGATGAGCGGGTATGAGGGAATAGTAAAGCTGCTATTGGAACGAGCGGACATCGATCCCAACATCCCAGATACCGAATATGGTCGAACACCCCTCTGGTGGGCTACACAGCGCGGATTTGAGAGAATAGTAAAATTGCTATTGGAACGTGAGGGTATCAATCCCAACACTCCAGACACCGAATATGGTCGAACACCCCTCTGGTGGGCTGCGGAGGGTGGATATGAGGGAATGGTGGGGCGGCTATTGGAACGAGCGGACATCGATCCCAACATCCCAGACACCGAATATGGTCGGACGCCGCTCTGGTGGGCTGCACATCGTGGATATAAGGAAATAGTAGGACTGCTATTGGAACAAGAGGATACCGATCCCAACACTCCAGACACCGAATGTGTTCGAACACCCCTCTGGTGGGCTGCACAGCGCGGATATGAGAGAATAGTAAAATTGCTATTGGAACGTGAGGGTATCAATCCCAACATCCCAGATACCGAATATGGTCGAACACCCCTCTGGTGGGCTACACAGCGCAGATATGAGGGAATAGTAGAGTTGCTATTAGAACGAGGGGACATCGATCCCAGCATTGCAGACACGTTATATGGTCGAACACCACTATCGTGGGCTGCTCAGCGCGGGTTAGAGGGAGCTGCGGGACTACTATTAGAACGAGGAGACATCAATCCGAACACTGCAGATACCGAGTATGGCGGAACACCGCTCTGGTGGGCTGCACAGGGAGGATATGAGGGAATAGTAAGATTGCTATTGGAACGAGAGGATACCGATCCCAACACTCCAGACACCGAATGCGGTCGAACACCCCTCTGGTGGGCTGCGGAGGGCGGGTATGAGGGAATAGTAGAGTTGCTATTAGAACGAGGGGACATCGATCCCAGCATTGCAGACACGTTATATGGTCGAACACCACTATCGTGGGCTGCGCAGCTCGGGTTAGAGGGAGCGGTGGGGCTACTATTGGACCGAGGAGACATCAATCCCAACACTGCAGAAACCGAGTATGGTGGAACACCGCTCTGGTGGGCTGCACAGGGAGGATATGAGGGAATAGTAAGATTGCTATTGGAACGAGAGGATACCGATCCCAACACTCCAGACACCTCATATGGTCGAACACCGCTCTGGTGGGCTGTGGAGGGCCGGAATGAGGCGATAGTGAGGTTGCTATTGGAACGAGAGGACATAAATCCCAACACACCGCGCCTCGTAAAAGTGAATCTTTTATTCGTCATTATTTCCTCCTTAATTTTTCTTTTTTCGATATAGGAGATGAGGGCTGCACGGAAATAGAAGAGAATTTAGGTTGAACTTAGACACTTTGGAGGAAGGATACGGAATGTAGGTTTCACTGCTCGTATTTTGCCCATTCTCTCGCACTCGACTTCGCTCTTCAGCTAAAACTAAAGTAACTTTAGAGACAGGTGTACAAAGTAAAACGCAAATACCACATCCTGATCCTTCTATGGATCACCACCACGCCTCCCCCGATTTTCCTTCATGCCCTCGTTCCTCCGTACACTCCCGTCGAAGCACATCCGTCCAATATCTTTTCCATTCTCTTCTTCTTATTGGTCCTTCATTATCCGCCATTTCATAGATTGTTGCCATAATATTACCCTATATGCAGAGCCGATTTGGGCAAACTCCTTATGGCCCTTTTTTCGCCACATGAAATCGAGCTCATGCACAAAAGTGAATTAAAATTTCTCCTGGGAGCTCCCTGGCGGTTCATGGTGCATCATCTACAGTAAATCCTCTTCTTTTCTTTTCTTTTTCCTTTTCGCTTTTTCTCGTGATTTTTATTCTTATTTTTTTTACGTTTTGAACTTGCATAGTTCAGCACCATTTATCTTCTATTGTTGGACTAATCATTTTCTTCGTTTTATTATTCACTGAATTTTTATTATTTTATTTTTAGAATACTACATCATAGCAATGTATTATCTTTCCCGGTATTTAGTGATCTGCCCCTCATGATGTTTGTGCAGTACACAAGATGATGGCTGTTCGATGATATGAATTATGGGGTCCCCTGCTAGATATTGAGGTCGCCCGGGTCATTATTAGGACATTCAGCTGGGGAACAATAGCACTGTGCCGTACTTGGTGTGTTCTGGTTTATTTGACCCCACTGAGCCGGCACCCCACTACTAGTACAGCTAACCTCAATCACCGGTAGTCTCCTACCAAACAAAACCTTTCCTCCACCCCTTTCCCTCCCAACAGCATCAAAACCGCATACTTTTTTCACCAATCCTATTATACCTGGATGAATAGCATAGACCTTTAATGAATTATACTTCGGATATCCATCACGGGGTTATTTGATGTCATCTGAGAAGTATTCAATGACAGGGCATCGCTTAAGTGGTATGCTTGCAGGAAAAACTTTTGGGTACCCTCATCAAATCTTTGCCGAGGTTTCTTGGCCTAGCTACTGGTATGCCGAACCAGCTAAATCCGCCTGAGGGAGGTTTTGCTATGTACAGTACGATACGACTGTCATGATGGGAATATGTGCATATTTTGTGGCTCATTATGTTGAAACAACATCAGAACACAGGTTTTGCTAAGAACTCGAGTGAGTTATAAAAATTGATCTCGGTTGGGGGGTTTTCACAGTGTTGGTAGAAACTACTGATCCCTATTGCGAATCACCGATGCTTTGTGATGTGATACCGGTATATCATGAACTTGGCGCATCAGGAACAACGGTTACATATCTAGAATTCATCATCTCTCGCATAAAGGACGAACAAGAATAATCTAGAAGTTGGAGAACGAAGTAGGAGATGGGAGTGAAGTAAAGAAGTTAGGGTGAAGAGAATGGAAGAGGAGAGGAAGGGTTGGGAGTAGAAAAGGGGAAGGGGAGGAAGTGAAGGGAATGGAAAAGAAGAGATAGAGATATGATGAAGAGAGAAGGGGTGCGGCGAATGTTATGAAAGAGAGGCCGAGATAGGAAGATGTTGAAATGTGGAAGTTTTTCCGAGTTATGTATTTAAGGACGCTTGTTTCCCTCCTAAGTGCAATGATAAGAATAAATATCAAAACATCCTCCTCGGATATCAAGCCACCAGTTGCGCAGACAGTTTTTTTTGACTCACTTTAATCCCTATTCGTCACCTACAGGTTTTTGTCACGCTGATTGAGTACGGTACTGTAGCTGAGATAAGCGCAAGTTACCGGCTCTCATTCAACCGGGAGAACACCTCAGCCGGCTTGGGGTTAAGGGAAGCGCACTTTCAGTTCGAATCAACGAAAGCTACAGTACCTGTATTTACTCGCTTCTCGAGTAGATCCACTATCGGGGATCGGGGCATGCGCAACAGGAATCACCATACCGGTACTCAGACACAAGAGGCTTAGCAGGGATAGGTTAGCAGCATTGCCGTCATAATACCGGTTGATGATACTGTACGAGTACATCACTGGTTCAACCCGCTCGAGCTATCATGCCTGAAAAACACTATGGCTTTTTGGGGCCTTCTATCTCTGATTACTGAGATCAACGGTGGTGGATTTAGCGGATACCGTAGCGGAGTATATACGGTACCGGTACTGTAACTGTCAATATTTTCCCGGCTTCTCTGCTAGTGCTGCCTCGCTAAGGGGCCCCGGTCTTACAGATACTCGAGAAGTGAGAGTCACTACAGTAGACATAAGACTTAGGGAAGTCTTAGTTAGCAAAGGCTAAGCGAGAACAATTGGACAACACCCCCCCCCCCAATGGAGAAAAATCACGAACGATACAGAGTACTGAATGTGTTCTTGTTTCTCTACCACTGAAATAATACCGGTATTTCATGCTTAATTAACTTTTCTCTACGGTTGCAATACCATTACCCTTATCTATCTTTTGCTAAATACTGGCTGGGGGTGCGGTGACCTCCTGTCTTGGTATTTAGCAATCACGAAGAGCTATGTCTACTTGAGTAGTGGTTACAGATGAGCCGCGTTAAATTTATTAAATCAGCCCTAAGAAAGGGAAGCCAAACGATATGGCATGCATCCGGTTCGATTATTCAAGCTTTGATGGTAGGTAGACCTCCTAACTGGTACCAGTACACTGGACTTCTTCGGCTGAAGGGAACCGGAATTGCGCACCACTACAAGTGAGGAAACCAGGTCTTGGTCGAGAACCACGGGTACAGCATCATAATACATTAACGGTAGAGAAGACGCAACTAGAATCCGAAAAATGAATCCGTGGTTGGGATACTGTAGTTTACAGATAGCCGTGGGAGGTTGGGCGTCTTGTAAAGTAGTACCGGCACTTAACCCATGAAGTTATTCTAGTTTTTGATGCGACAATCTCATATTCTCCCAGCATAGGTAGGCGATGATTCAACTTTAATCAATAGTGCGATGTGCATTGCGATAGAGAGTCTACATGGTGGATTCTTGGGCTATATTTCATATAACACTTGAGTCCTCTATCCGAATATCAGTATCTATGAGTTCTGTGATCTTGAAGTCGGATCTTGGAGGCATTGATGTGCTGGTGTTTACTCAGCAGGAGATGATTGGGCAGTAATTTTAGCGGTTGGAGCCGCCCCCTCTTTTTCTCAGCCCGGCTATTCCAAATTCCGTAAAACCTCCAATATCGCTGCCACAACTGTGTATAACAGATCTACGCTTGACTAGGACTTCGGACATACTATGGCCTACACAGCACATTCGCACAACACCTCCTTTGGTGACAGTAATATCAACTGCAATAACGTAACGAATAATGACAACAAGATTGTCAATGTGAATAATGTCATAGCCGATGAGAACCCAGAAATCATGCTGTGGCTCTCGCCGCTGGACCCCAAAGGAAGGCATCAGGATGTGCGTACCGATAGGCTCGATGGTGTGGGGAGTTGGCTTTTGGAAACAAACGAGTTTCGGGAGTGGAGGAGTAACGAAGGTGGAGCGGATAAGGCTGTCTTCTTTTGCCACGGGGATCCTGGAGTAGGGAAGACGTATCTAAGGTAAGTTCTGGCATCCGAAGCAAGCATCACCGCTGATGTTCAGCGATATTAGTTCGTTAGTGATCGATGACCTGTGCGATGAACCTTCCGAGGAAGACATTGCAATCGCGATGTTCTATTGTGACTTCCGCGACCAACAGAAGCAGACAGCTACAAACATCATAGGAGCCATTCTTAAGCAGCTGTTAGTTAGGGGCGAAGTGTTGGAGGACGTGCAATCAGCGTTTCAAAAGGCGAAAAAAGAGGTCGGGGGTCGAGGTCTGCGACTTCCAGATATGGTGCAGATGTTGAAGCAAGCTCTTGCCACATTACCCCGGGTTTTTATCTGCATTGATGCCTTGGATGAGTGCATTCCTAAGCATCTACTAGAGCTTCTTGGGTCGCTGAAGGGCATCCTTCACGAGTCGCATAAGACGCGAATATTTTTCACCGGGAGGCCTCAGGTTGAGACCGAAATTGCGAAATATTTCATTACCGGTATTATAATACCAATTAATCCAAAGACGCACGATATAGAGAGATATTTGGAGAAGAAGCTGGAGATGGACACCGAATGCGATGCGATGTCCGATAGTTTACGAGCGGATATCCTGAGAATTATCCCTCAAAGAATCTCTGGAATGTGCGTAAGGAGATCCGCAGTTCCCACTTTATGGATGATCCTATATTAACCAACAATGGTGTGTAGATTCCTCCTTGTCTCGCTGTGTATCGATGCTATCCTGGGAGAGGTCACCATCTCTGAGAGGAAACGAAAGTTGGAGGAGATGACCAAGGGCAATCATTTGGGAGATGTGTATGCGACAACCCTGGGCCGAATAAAGGCACAGAAAGGGAGCAGATCCAGACTCGGAATGGACTCCCTGCTGTGGATATCGAATTCGGAGCGACCGTTACAAACTAGCGAGCTATGCCATGCCTTAGGGGTCAAGATAGGGTCTACAGATCTAGATGTTGAAAACGTTCCTACAATTCGAACACTCGTAGGATGTTCTTTTGGGCTTATCAGGGTCGAGGAATCCTCCTCCACCGTCAGGCTTGTCCACCTCACTTTGCAAGAGTACTTATCAAATAACCCAAACCTGTTCCAAAGTCCACACTCGATGATAGCGGAGGTTTGTTTGACGTACCTCAATTTTAGGTGTGTCCGGGAACTCCCGCCAACTTTTGGCTCGGCCCCACCGACAGTCCCCCTGCTTGAATACGCTTCTTATTATTGGGGAACGCACATGGTAAAGGGGGAGGAAGTGGGGAGTGTGACTTCGCTTGCGCTCGGGTTACTGATGGGGTTCCAAGAGCATATATCTTCTCAACTTTTCTGTATACATTATTATAAAAAGATATATCAGTCCCACTTGATTATTCGTGGTAATGCCTGCTTTACAGGGCTCCACGGGGCGGCATCTCTTGGGATGGGGAAGATAGTTACTGCTCTATTGGCGATGAAAGAGTGGAATATTAACGGAAGAGATATTATGGGCCAAACTGCACTGGCAGAGGCAACTGCAAGAGGTCATGAGGATGTCATAAAGATACTATTACGGCAGAAGGGTGTCGATCCCAACGCCGCAGAGACCAAAGATGGTAGAACACTGCTCTGGTGGGCTGCTCGGGGCGGGTATGAGGGAACAGTAAAGTTGCTATTGGAGCGAGAGGATATCAATCCCAACACTGCAGATAGGTATGGTCGAACACCGCTCTCGTGGGCTGCAGTGGGTGGGTGTGAAGGGATAGTAAAGTTGCTATTGGAACGAGATGTCAGTCCCAACACTGCAGATACCCAGTATGGACGAACACCGCTCTGGCGGGCTGCGCAGCGCGGGTATGAGGGAACAGTAAAGTTGCTATTAGAGCGAAGGGATATCGATCCCAACACTGCGGACACCAGTTATCGTCAAACACCGCTCTGGTGGGCCGCGCGGCGCGGGTATGAGGGAATAGCGAAGCTACTATTGGAACGAGGAGATATCAATCCCAACACTGCAGATACCGGGCATAGTCGAACCCCGCTCTGGTTGGCTGTGGATGGTGGGTATGAGGTAATGGTAAAGTTACTTTTAGAACGAGGTGGTATCAATCCCAACACTCCAAACACCGGATATAGCCAAACGCCGCTCGGGCGGGCTGCACGACACGGGCATGAGGGAATAGTGAGGTTGCTATTAGGACGAGAGGATATCGATCCCAACACTGCGGACACCAGATATCATCAAGCACCGCTCTGGTGGGCCGCGTGGCACGGGTATGAGGGAATAGCGAAGCTACTATTGGAACGAGAAGATATCAATCCTAACACTGCAGATACCAGGTATAGTCGAACCCCGCTCTGGTTGGCTGTGGATGGTGGGCATGAGGGAATTGTAAAGTTACTTTTGGAACGAGGCGATATCAATCTCAACACTCCAGACACCAAAAATGGCCAAACGCCTCTATGGTTAGCTGCAGAGGGTGGATATGAGGGGATAGTGAGGTTACTATTAGGACGAGAGGATATCGATCCCAACACTGCAGACACCGAATATGGTCGAACACCGCTCTGGTGGGCTGCGGAAGGCGCGCATGAGGGAATAGCAAAGTTACTATTAGAACGTGGGGATATCAACCCCAACACTGCCGACACCCTGAATGGTCAAACGCCGCTCGGGCGGGCTGCACATCGTGGGCATGAGGAAATAGTGAAGTGGCTATTTGAGCGAGAAGATGTGGATCCCAACACTGCGGACTCCAAATATGGCCGAACACCGCTCCTGTGGGCTGCGGTGAGTGGACATGATGGAATAGTAAAGATGCTATTACAACGAGAGGATATCAACCCTAACACCACCGACACTGTATTTTGTCGAACACCGCTCTGGTTGGCTGTGGAAGACGGGTATAAGGGAATAGTAAAGTTGCTATTAGAACGAGAGGATACCAACCCCAACACTGCAGATACCAAATACGGCCAAACACCACTCTGGTCGGCTGTGGAGAGCGGGCATGAGGAAATAGTAAAGTTGCTGTTGGAACGAGGGGATCTCAATCTCAACACTCAAGACACTGAGTATGGCCAAACACCGCTCTGGTTGGCTGCGGAGGGCGGGCGGGAGGGAATAGTAAAGTTGCTTTTGGAACGAGGGGATATCAATCTCAACATTCCAGACACCGAATATGGTCAAACACCGCTCTGGTCGGCTGGGGAGGGTGGGCATGAAGGAATAATAGAGCTGTTGTTGAAACGAGAGGATATCGACACCAACACTGCCGACATCGAATATGGTCAAACGCTGCTCGGGCGTGCTGTGAAATGCGGGCGTGTGAGAGTCGTAAAGTTGCTATTGGAACGAGAGGATCTCAATCCCAACACTCCGGACACCGAATATGGCCAAACACCACTCTGGCTGGCAGCGGAGGGTGGGCATGAGGGAATTGTAAAGCTACTTTTGGAACGAGGTGATATCGATCCTAACACTCCTGACACCGAATATGGCCAAACACCTCTATGGTTGGCTGTAGAGGGTGGATATGAGGGGATAGTGAGGTTACTATTAGGACGAGAGGATATCGATCCCAACACTGCAGACACCGAATATGGTCGAACACCGCTCTGGTGGGCTGCGGAAGGCGCGCATGAGGGAATAGCAAAGTTACTATTAGAACGTGGGGATATCAACCCCAACACTGCCGACACCCTGAATGGTCAAACGCCGCTCGGGCGGGCTGCACATCGTGGGCATGAGGAAATAGTGAAGTGGCTATTTGAGCGAGAAGATGTGGATCCCAACACTGCGGACTCCAAATATGGCCGAACACCGCTCCTGTGGGCTGCGGTGAGTGGACATGATGGAATAGTAAAGATGCTATTACAACGAGAAGGTCTCAACCCCGACATACCTGACCTCACTGGTGGAACTGCCCTTGAGCTAGCTACGTCTCAGGGACATGCAGAAGTTGTGCACTTGCTCACCGAACCTAAATCCTCCCTGCCCACCCCAATCGATACTGAAAAGGTTCCCGAGCCCTCCTCACCTGAACCGTCGATCTCCCTTTTACCATCGAAGCTCCTTCCCCCCGTCACACGACCCCTCCTCGCAATGGCGGCTCCTTTCTTGGTCATCATTTCCTCTATTTTTCTCCTCTATTTTCTCGGTCTTATCGGGCCTTCCTTTTCAGCCCTCATTACAAATTTACAATCATTTTATAGATAATTGTTATATTCTACATGCGGAATGGATATAGGCAAAAATGGTACTGCTCTTTGCTCGATACATAGACTCGAGCTCATGCGTGAGTAGGAATGGAAATCAACCCCGGGAGTCTCATGGTGGTTTATGGCACATCATCTGCATCCTTCTCTCTTCCCCCCTCGCCACTTCTCGTTTTTTTCTTTCCTTTCCCCCCCCCAGCGCAACCCAACACCCTTTCTCTTTTGTTATTGGGCGACTTGTCTTTGTTTTCTTTCGGGGTTTTTTCTTCTAGAATACTATATCATCGCAACGTATTACACCTTTTTGTAACTTTAGTAGTCCGCCGTTTGCGGTGCATGATACAAATGCTGGTGCATTTTGGGTGGTATGATTTATCGGGCATCCTGCTGGAAACCTAGCATTCTCACCAGCCCCCGCCCACAGTGTCAATAAAAAGGGAAGGATGACGGGCCCTACCTTCGATCTTGTACCTGCGGTTCACCACCAGGCATTCACTTTACTAAGGCACCTGCTTTTTGGGGGCTCAGCAACAGCGCTTGGTAATAGCGAAGTTCACAAATCGCTCTGCCGAACCTCCAGCCCCATTAAGGGAGCAAAAGAAAACCATTAAAGAGCTGACGAATATCGGAAATGGTAGAGCAAAGAGTTCACCATCATGGCAGGGGGTAGGTTAGTTCTTAACCTACGACTGCTTTCTTCTGGGTGTTTCAGGTACAGTATGCTGTGGAAGTGGGACAGGCCATGAATTCCCCAGCGAGATTCTAAGCTCACTACCATGTGAGTTATTATATATACTCCATGCCTTTTTAATTCTTCTTAGTTGGCATTTGGCCTTCCAGAGATGGAGACGAACTTAGACTATTCTCTCTTTGTTCATTTTTTTCTATTTTACTCGCTAAGTTAGGTGGTTGGTAGGGGCCGGGGGATCCCCGGGGAAGTGGGATGTTAACTAATTCTGTTGACCAAGCACTGGCACCGGAAAAGTCAACCAGAATCCAGCCTCACTAACTGTTGAAAATGAGTTCATGCTGCTCGTCATGCTCTAGCTAAGGTTTCTTTTCTTTCGTGAGAGTTCTAAAGTTCGGAAGGAGGTTTCTTTTGATAAGAAGATGGAAGTATGGACAGTCAAAGGAAAACATGAAGGCCTTCGAGGTGAAGGCAGAGCAAGGGCCCAGCACGGTATGGAAAGTGTAGGGGAGAGCGAGACCTTATGAAGGATCTTTTATCAGGCGATTACACAAAATATCACTTTCTTTGCTACCACAGGGCCAGGCAAAGTGATGGAGAACATGCATAGGGGAAAGCCGATATCGGTGGTGATCAATGGGGGGATGGGGATAACTTCCCCCATGGTTTCCATATATACTCCTATCTTTATCGTTGGTTGAGCAAGCAAGAAGAAAACTACGTTGCGGGATTTCCACTCCTATTGCCGTTCGGCGGTATACTTTTCATTCTATCCAATACTAACCACTAGCGTTACGATTTAAATAGTGTCTCAAGATACCTAAAATGGTAAGTAATTATATGTTCTCATGGGTCTTATAACCTCTTTGGATGGTAACTGAAAAATACCAGGTATATCCAGAAAAAAGAACACCTTTTCACACAACTGCGGGGTCATGCTGGCTTCCGGCCACACCCCAAAACATTGAGCAACAATAAAGGCTGAACCTTCAAAAGCCTTCTACCGGAAAACAAAGTTCAGACTAGTTCACTAAGAATTTCTGATCCGTGATTACCTCCAATGTGTAGGGAGGGATTCAAACACTCCTTGTTCTACAGTAATACCTACCTGTTCCTTAGCCATTAAATTATCGGAACTTATTTATAGTTACTTTCCTTCTAATTCCAAATCGCATCTGTTGTTTGCCATGTATTTCTCCCAATATCAAAATACCATACACCATAATACCCCCACACTATCCAATTACTGTTCAGCTTGGACGGCAGAATGTAACCTCTCATATTGTTATATTTATGCTCAAGGATTACTGCAACTTATTATACCTATCCTTGCCTTAGTGGTGAGTTTTCCAGTTTTAGAATCTTCCTCAATGGCAATCCATATGTGTATTCTCCTAACCTTATGGATGTAAACTAAGGCGTGGAATTATAGAATAGCCCACTTGGCCTGTAATGCCTGGAGAAATGGGAGATCATGGAATATCACTTTGAAACATGACAAAATCAACCAAACAACGAATGAACACTCATGTTTTTTTGCAACATCAACCAACAAAAATAATTAAAAAATAATTTAATATATATCAATAATCGAAACTTATATCATTAGCCCTAATAACAATAAAAAGCAGAAGAAATCAAATTATGATGTATCGGTTGTGTGGTAATGATTTTTTGGGGGGGTTTGTTGTAGTGAGCTACCCGCAGGCGATGGGTTGCCCGGGTGTTCGGTTAATTCTGTCAACGCAAAATATCATGGGATTAATGGTGTCAATGGTGTCAATGGTGCTAATTTTTAATTCTGTCCTGGGAATATGCACGATGAATAAAAATATTTGATCTGGCTCCCTGGCACAGAGTAGTCTGGGTTGGGCTGGGCATAGTCTCTTCCCACCCGCGGAGTCTCGCTTTAGGCAGGTGGGGCTGATACGCAGGTCATTGAAGTGGGGGAAATACGCGTGGTTACATAATCGGCAGGAACCTTGACACCTTTCGGAGCCTCAGCACTTTCTTTCTTCATCCTCGCTAAGTTTAGGGCAAATTCCGCAGAGCCTCCAATGTCGCTAATTTGTCGATAGCATACTCGAGTACTGGTATTTACGTTCGACCCCCACTCGGACATACCATACTCGAGTAGACTACGCAGCATATCCGCACTTAGCCAGTGCCGGTAATGTCGATTGCTATAACACAAAAATGTCCTATTGGGGGATAGCTCGGAAATTATGTAGTGGCTCGTCCCACTCGAGTGGGGGAGGGCATTACGACCTGTAGACCGTGAGGCTGGATAGTGTCGGGGATTGATTGGCTTTCAGGAAGAAATGAGTTTCGGAAGTGGAGGAGTAATGAAGATGAAGCAAATGAGACTGTCTTATTTTACTGCCGGAATCTAGAAGTGAGGAAGACATACAGTATCGTATCTAGAATGGATGACTGGTTACTCCGGACGAAGCAGGAATTATCGCTCTTGGCCAGCGATATTGACTCACTAGCGGCCGATAGCCGGTGTGATGAGCTGGGTGGGGAAGATATTGCGATCGCAATGTGCTACCGGTATTGGGACGACCTAGCCAACAGGAGCAGACAGCTGCCGACAGCATGGGAGCCATCCTTAGGCAGCTAGTGGTTAGAGGGGTCTTGGACGACAACAATTAAAGCAACGTAAATATGGCTTCCGACTAGTAGTGCGCATAACCTGGGAATGAGTGGAGTAGTTCGCTGGCTCGTCTATAACTTATCTAAACGGTAAAGACAGGAGTAGATATAAATTATGACAAAATCATCCTCCTATCCTTCCATTGACCACTCCACATATCTAGTCTCTTCTGGGTATGTCCCCTTTCTCCTGCGTACTCCCATGCTAACAAAGGAAACGCATATATCATGAAGATTCCATGGATTAGCACCTTCAGGCATCCGACACTTTCATTCATCTTTCGGCGAACGTATCAATCCCCCGGCGCAGCTCCGGAGCCTATCTGAACAAGGGAACAATAGCCTGAGCATGCAGAGCAACACCTAACGACATCGAACAAGGGCAAGCGCTGGAGTAGGAGCAAGGGTCACTTTGAAAGACAAAGATGGGGGCCGGCGACCGGAGCCTGCGATTTCTGGATATGGTCGCATTACCCGGGCCTTCATCTGTTTGAGTCATGAGATGCTGCTCGGTATGCTCAAGTTGTTGTTTCATTGCTCGAATTGCTTCCGGGAACGCGCTGAGGCTTCGGGAATGCGCTTAGGTTTTGGATCGGTGCATCTTCTGTGAGGAAAGTGGGAGAGCTAGAAGGGAGAGTGAAAGAGTTGGATGCCTGGGGGCTACGGATGATGGGCTTTGTGTTCCTTTTGTTAACCCGGGAGTACGCGAAAGGGAAAGGGGGGCATACACGAAAGAGAATGGATATGTGTGGTAATCCGTGGAAGGATAGGAGGACGGCTTCGCTGTGATTTGTATATACTCCTGCCTTTACCGTCAGTTAGTGAGCGATAGATAGCAGTGAGGGAGAGGAGAACCGAAAACTTGCCCACTCACCCTAAGTTGTGCGCTGGCGATCGTATTTTTTTGTTCTGTGAACTCTTGGTGTTTCACTCGGTTGTCGTCGTCGATCCGCTGATCTGTTTAAAATTAACTTTGTTGATGCTAAGCATTGACTGCTGTCTCTCACGCGAACGAAGGATATGCTCGCGGACTACCGAGGACGCGAACACTTGCTCGGTGGACTTTAGATTAAGGCCAAGAGTAAAAGACATTTGACCACCCGGCCACTACTGTTAGTGTTATACGTATCGGTCTCAACAGGATGACAGAAAAAGATATTTAAAGGATTTGGAGATGGACCCTGAGGTGATTGCGACGCTGGATTGCCAACGGGTGGACATCTGGGGAATGATTCTGGAAAGAATGCTCAAAATGCGTGTGTCAGCATCTAGAGCTTGGCGAGTCATACGGTATAGATCCCTCCTAAAAGAACATTGTTGCAGCAAAACTAAGTATGATGCCGAACGGTGAGGGACAGCTCGCAACTTTGTCTTCCGGTTGTCATCTCCCTCTGCCCCCACGGTAAAGACAAGAGTATATAAAAAATAAATCATCCTTATCATTCCATAGGTCGCTATACATACCTATTTCCAATTGTGAATGTTCTCAATTTACTACATGCTTAAGTTACTCCCGCAATAACAAAGGCAGAGAACACTCTCTGCAGTGGCCGGACAAAAGAGGTAAACTGTAAAAACCCCTGCTTTCCACCCATTCTATTTGACTCTGTATTCAGCGGGCTCAATTATGTTATTCAACTGGCTTTTCATGAAGGGCATTCCCGAATCTCTGAAATTTTCTAAAGCAACGAGGCTCCGATCGGAGTATTCCCAACAAAGACAGAAGTTGAATGACGTGACCAAAGCAGCCACTTGGGGGATATGTACGCAGCAACCCTAGCCCAAATGGAGATCGAATCTGAGTGGATCCAAGCTGGAATAGAGGACCTAGGGTGGGTATCGAATTCAGAGCGCCCACTGCACTCTAGAGAGCTATGCCATGACTTAGGTGTAAAGATGAGATCGGCAGGTCTAGATCCTGAAAACGTCCCCAAAATTCGAGTTCTCCTTGTCTATATTTTGACTTCCCCCAAAGAGTGGAGAGCTAGGATCTTTATTATGAGAGTGCTGACAGGATCAAACTTGTGCCAAGAATGAAGTCTAAACCCTTCTAAAGGGGATTTCGCTAAGTTATACAGAAATTCCATGAATTGAATCTCGAGTATTTCACTTGCATCTACTGGTGTCCTCCTAGTGAATTATATTGCTCAAAGTCACTAAGTATCTTTTAAGATTCCCGAGTGTTGGTTTCTCCCCAATCAGGTCATTAGCCGTTTGGGATCTGGACGTACAGTACCGCCGTGCGGGATCCTGTGGCCAAGTTAGGGCGATATGGTTGACTTGTGTTCTTGCTCTTTGCGGAATGGTGGGGATGCGTGGGACCTCAGAGATTCATGAGCTATGGGTATTATCTATGAGTTGTCCACAAGTATTAGTAATATTGCCGGCAGATTTATTTCGTCTTTGGGCGGTAAATTCTTCATTTCGCTGGGGTTAGCCGGAAAACCAAGTGTCGACCTACCCTAAAGTACCTGCTACTACTTTCCAGGCCTTGCCTCGGGTGCTGCCTCGCTGAGGGCGCCCCGGTCTGTCGGTAGTGCAATGAGCTATGTTAAATTTATTGAATTAATCCCTTCCTAGATAAGAACGGAAAACAAAAGTTCTTTTCCCAGACCTCGCTAAGAAGGGAAAGCCCAACGACCTAGCAAAACTTACAGATCAAATATTCAAGTTTTTATGCTAGGCAGACCTCCTGTTAGTCGCACACTGAACTCCTTTAGCGGAAGGGAGCCGGGAATGCATACAACTATAAATGGGGATACCAGATCTTGGCTCAAAGCCACGAGTACCGTAAAATTAATGGCAGAGAAGACGCAACTAGAATCCGACTGCTCTACCAGGGAGTTGAATTCGCGATTGGAACACTGTAGTTTCCTGATAGTTGAGGGGAGTGTATTATACTTAAACCGGGGGGTTATCATGTTCTAGTTTTTGATGAGACGGTCTCATGCTCTCCATGTATAGGTACGCGATGGTTCAACTTTAATAAATAGTGTAAGATGTATTGTGATAGAGAGTCTGCATGGTAGATTCTCGGACTACATTTCATACAGCGCTTGAGCCCCCTACGCGAATATCGGTGTCTATGTGGGTTCTGTGATGTTGAAGCCAGATCTTAGAGTAATCGATGGGTTGGTGTTTACTCAGTGGGAGATGATTTGGTAGTATTTAATACTTGTAATTTTAGCGGTTGGAGCCGCCCCCTCTTTTCTTCAGCCCAGCTATTCCAAATTCCATAACACCTCCGATATCGCTGCCACAACTAGATCTACGCTCGACTAGGACATTGGACATACTATGGCCTACATAGCACATTCGCACAACTCGTTTGGTGACAGTAATGTCAACTGCAATAACGTAACGAATAATCACAACAAGATTGTCAATGTGAACAATGTCTTTGCCGATGAGAACCCAGAAATCATGCAGTGGCTCTCGCCACTGGACCCCAGGGGAAGGCATCAGGATGTGCGTACCGACAGGCTCGATGGTGTGGGGAGTTGGCTCTTAGAAACAAAGGAGTTTCGGGAATGGAGGAGTAATAAAGGTGGACCGGATAAGGCTGTCTTCTTTTGCCCCGGGGATCCGGGAGTGGGGAAGACATATCTAAGGCAAGTTCTGGCACCCGGAGTGAGTAAGAATCATCGCTGATGGTCAGCGATATTAGTTCGTTAGTGATCGATGACCTGTGCGATAGACCTTGCGAGGAAGACATTGCAATCGCGATGTTCTACTGCGACTTTCGCGACCAACAGAAGCAGACAGCTACCAACATCGTAGGGGCCATCCTTAAACAGCTGTTGGTTAGGGGTGAAGTGTTGGAGGACGTGCGGACGGCATTTCAAAAGGCGAAAAAAGAGGTCGGGGGTCGAGGTCTGCGACTTCCAGATATGGTGCAGATGCTGAAGCAAGCTCTTGCCGCATTACCCCGAGTGTTTATCTGCATTGATGCGTCGGATGAGTGCATTCCTAAGCATCTACTAGAGCTTCTTGGGTCGCTGAAGGGCATCCTTCAGAAGTCGCATAGGACGCGAATATTTTTCACCGGGAGGCCTCAGGTTGAGGCTGAAATTACGAAATATTTCACCACCTGTGTTATAGTACCAATTAGTCCGAAGACGCACGATATAGAGAGATATTTGGAGAAGAAGCTGGAGATGGACACCGAATGCGACGCGATGTCCGATAGTTTGCGAGCGGATATCCTTAGAATTATCCCTCAAAGAATTTCTGGAATGTGCGTAGGGGGATCCGCAGTTCCCACTTCATGTATGATCTTATATTAACCAACAATGGTGTGTAGATTCCTCCTTGTTTCGCTGTGTATCGACGCTATCCTGGGAGAGGTCACGGTCTCTGAGAGGAAACGAAAGTTGGAGGAGATGACCAAGGGCAATCATTTGGGAGATGCGTATGCGACAACCCTAGACCGAGTGAAGTCACAAAAGGGGAGTAGATCCAGACTCGGAATGGACTCCCTGATGTGGGTTTCGAATTCGGAGCGACCGTTACATACTAGCGAGCTATGCCATGCCTTAGGGGTCAAGATAGGATCAGCAGATCTAGATGTTGAAAACATTCCTTCAATTCGAACACTCATAGGATGCTCTTTGGGGCTCATCGCGGTCGAGGCATCCTCTTCCACCGTCAGGCTTGTCCACTTGACTTTGCAAGAGTATCTATCCAATAATCCGAGCCTGTTCGCAAGCCCACACTCGATGGTAGCCGAGGTTTGTTTGACGTACCTCAATTTCCGGTGTGTCCGCGAACTTTCGCCAACTCTTCTTTCGGCTCCACCAGCGGTCCCCCTGGTTAAATACGCTTCTTATTATTGGGGCACGCACGTGATAAAGGGGCAGGCAGCGGGAAGTGTGACTTCGCTTGCGCTCAGGCTACTAGTGGGATTCGAAGAGCATATAGCCTCTCGACTGCTCCTGCTGCATTACATGGAGGGTGTGCGTTGGTCGGAGAGAGGTTTCAATAGTAGTGGTTCCTGTAGTGGGTTTACTGGTCTCCATGGAGCTGCATTTCTCGGGCTGGGAGCGGTAGCTACTGCTCTATTGGCAATGAAAGAATGGGATATTAATGCAAGAGATGCCATGGGCAGAACGGCTCTTGTATGGGCAGCCGTGGAAGGTCATGAGGATCTCATAAAGATACTTTTACAACTGAAGGATGTCAATCCTAACATCGCCGATGCCGGATATGGCCGAACACCGCTCTTGTGGGCTGCGCAGCGCAAGTACGAGGGAATTGTAAAGTTGCTATTGGAACGAGGAGATACCAATCCCAACACTGCAGACACCAAATATGGTCAAACGCCACTCGGTTGGGCTGCACAGCACGGGTATGAGGGGATATCAAAGTTGCTATTGGAGCGAGAAGATATCGATCCCAGCACTGCAGACACCGAATATGGTAAAACACCCCTCTCGTGGGCTGCGCGGGGCGGGTATGAGGGAATAACAAAGTTGCTACTGGAGCGAAAGGATATCGATCCCAATACTACAGACATCAAATATGGTCAAACACCCCTCTGGTGGGCTGCGTGGGGCGGGTATGAGGGAATAGCAAAGTTGCTATTAGAGCGAGGGGCGGGTATGAGGGAATAGCAAAGTTGCTATTAGAGCGAGAGGATATCAATCCCAACACTCCAGACACCGAATATGGTCAAACACCCCTCTGGTGGGCTGCGTGGGGCGGGTATGAAGGAATAGCAAAGTTGCTATTAGAGCGAGACGATGTCAATCCCAACACTCCAGACACCGAATATGGTCAAACACCATTCTGGTGGGCTGCGCGGGGTGGGTATGAGGGAATAACAAAGTTGCTATTAGAGCGAGGGGATATCAATCCCAACACTCCAGACACCGAATATGGTCAAACACCACTCTGGTGGGCTGCGCGGAGCGGGTATGAGGGAATAACAAAGTTGCTATTAGAGCGAGAGGATATCAATCCCAACACTCCAGACATCAAATATGGTCAAACACCACTCTGGTGGGCTGCGCGGGGCGGGCATGAGGGAATAGCAAAGTTGCTATTAGAGCGAGAGGATATCAATCCCAACACTCCAGACATCAAATATGGTCAAACACCACTCTGGTGGGCAGCGCGGGGCGGGTATGAGGGAATAACAAAGTTGCTATTAGAGCGAGAGGATATCAATCCCAACACTCCAGACATCAAATATGGTCAAACACCACTCTGGTGGGTTGCGCGGGGTGGGTATGAGGGAATAGCAAAGTTGCTATTAGAGCGAGAGGATATCAATCCCAACACTGCAGACACCGAATATGGTCAAACACCATTCTGGTGGGCTGCGCGGGGTGGGTATGAGGGAATAGCAAAGTTGCTATTAGAGCGAGGGGATGTCAGTCCTGACACTGCTGACACCCTACATGGTCGAACACCACTCTGGTGGGCTGCACAGCGCTGGTATGAGGAAAATTGAAAAGTCGTTATTAGAGCGAGAGGATCTCAATCCCAACACTCCAGACACCGAATATGGTGGAACACTACTCTGGTGGGCTGCTCGGGGTGGTATGAGGGAATAGAAAAGCTGCTACTCGAGCGAGAGGATATCAATCCCAACACTACAGACACCCGATATGGTCAAACACCACTGCCGTGCGCCGCCGAGGGCGGACATGAGGTGATAGTCAAATTATTATTAGAGCGAGAAGATATTGATCCCTACATACCGAGCCTCACTGGCAAAACGGCCCTTCAGCAAGCTGAGTCCCGGGGGAGATAACAAAGATATCCCGGAAAACTCCTCAACCGAGCCATCGACCTGTCTTTCACCATCGAAGCTCCTCCCCCCGCCGCAAGAATCCTCTTTGCAATAGCGATTCCTTTCTTCGTCATTATGTCCTCAATTTTTCTCTTCCATCTTTTCGCTCTTAATGGCCCTTCCCTATCAGCCCTTTCATTGCAATCGTTTTATAGATAATTGCTACACTACACATGCGGAGCGGATGAGCGCCAAAATGTCACAGTTCTTTGTTCGACACATTGACTCGAGCTAATGCACGAGCATGAATGGAAACCAGCCCTGAGAGTCTCGTGGTGGTTTATAGCGCATCACTTACATCCTCCTCTTTTCTTCTTTTTGCTGTTTCTCGTCATTTTTTACTTCATCTCACTTTTACAGCTTGACACCGTTTGTCTTTTATTATTGGGATACTTGTTCCCCTCATTTTCTCCGGGTTTTCTCTTGTTTTTATTAGAATACTATATCTTTGCAATGTGCTCGAGTAACCCACAACTTGGGGGGATGAGGGAGGAAGTTTGCTCGTTCGTCTCTGGCTATCTAAACGGTAAAGACAGGAGTAGATATATATTTTAACGCAATCATCTTATTCTTCCGTCGACCACCCCATATTCTAGTCTCTTCTAGATATGTCACCTTTTCCTTGCGTACTCCCATGCTAACGGAGGAAAGGGATATATCATAAAGACTCCACCGATCCGCTTCCTGCATCCGACACTTTCATTTTTCTTCCGGCGAATGTATCAATCCCCGGCGCATATCCAGAGCCTATCCGAACAATGGGACAATAGCCTGAGCATGCAGAGCAGCATCTAATGACTTCGGATAAGGGGAAGCGCTGGGGCAGGAACAAGGGATGTTTTAAAAGGCAGAAATAGAGGTCTGCGGTCGAGGTTTGCGATTTCAGGATATGGTGCACATGTCGAGGCAGGCCCTAGTCACATTACCACGGGTCTTCATCGGGAAGTCATGAGATGTTGCCCGGTATGCGCAAGTTGTTGTTTCATTGTTCTCATTGCTTCCGGGAATGGGCTTAGGCTCCGGGGATGGGCTTAGGTTTTGGATAGATCCATTCGTTGTAAGGAAAGCAGGAGGGTCGGAAGGGAGAGTCAAAGAGTTAAATAGTAGGAGTTTCTCTCTTCCATTTGTTAGCCCTGGGGTGCGCAAAAAGGAAGTGGGAATACGCGGAAGGGAATGGATATGTGAGATGATCCATGGAAGAATCGAAGGACGGCTTCGCTGTGATTCTCATATACCCCCGTCTTTACCGTTAGTTAAGTTAGTGAGCGATGGATAACAGTAAAGAAGAGAACAGAGAACTTTCCCGCACACCCCTGAGTTGTGCGCTAGTGGTGATATTTTTGGTTCTGTGAACTCTGGGAGTTCCGTTTGGTTGCTGATCCTCTGATCTGTTTAAAATAATCTGTATTGATGCTTTGGATGGGTTTCTTCCTAAGAACTGACTGCTGCCTCTCGCGCGAACAAAGGATATGCCCACGATACAACCGAGGACATGATCACTTTCCCCTGGGTGGCCTTAGATTGAGGCCAGAAGTACAATACCCTTGACCGCCCGGCCTCTAGTACCTACCAGTCTCGAGGATGACATAAAAGATATCTAAAGAATCTGGAGATGGATCCTGAGCCTATGGCGACGCCCGATTGCCTACTGGTGGAAATCCTAGGAATTATTCCAGAGAGAATGCCCGGAATTTGTGTATCAGTATCTAGCCCCTGTTCCATGTATGATTTTGGTATATCATGGTTGCTAGATTCCTTATTGTTTCATTAATTATCAACACTATACCGGGGGAGTGATGAACGTCGGATCTAGCGCAGGGAAATATGCCGCCGTACAAGCACCGCTGTGACACTGCCGTGAGGCTGCCGTCGTGGGAAAGACCCGGAACGAGGTGTGATAGGAAATTTGAGATGTGTTCGATATTCGATGTGTAGGACAAACGTGAAGGTGAAAACTTAGAAGGATGATGTACTCGTACAAGTGCAGAGAAAGGAATGCAGCTCAGACTAAATACAGTTTGTGGTGGCCACTCACACAGTGGGCCCCGGTGGACTTAGTTTAAAGTCCCTGTGAGCCCTTCCACTCAGCTGGTCTTTCACCACCCAGGCCTCCCCCCGAATTCCTGGCCACTCCTTGTAATATCATGGCGATTCTTTCCTCCATTCTCATCCCTCTTTATTATTTCTCTCTCGTTTCCCCGCTCTTATCCCTATTTCACTCCTATCAATTTATGGATGATTGCTATATCATATCCTAATTTAGGTCATGGCGGGTGATCTGCACTTTCCTCTCTCCCCGCATTCTTATTTTCTTGCCCCCCGCCAGGTTTTAACACTATTTATCTCTTTTATTAAATGCCACGTTTTTTCTGTCCCCACCCCCCCGGTTCATTTTTTCTAAAAAAACAGAAATGATAGCAATCTCTTCTAATTTACGGTCAGTGTTTATAACATAATCTAAGTTATCCCTCATAGCCTAAGATGCGTGGACGGAATTAACCACTCAACAACGATTGATAGCGGTCCATCACTCCTCATCACTCGGCACTTTCAACACCACCTGAAAATAAATTTCTAAATCAAATATTAGTTTTTACTATGTATTCTACTGTGAATTTACTTTTTTTTTCTTTTCATGATATCGGGGTTGGTGGGGGCTGTTGTCATTGCGGGAGTTTTTAATGATGGTTGATGCACGGTTAATTCTGTCCATGGAGAATACAGTATGAGTACTTTACTGTATCGTGGTAACATGCCAAGAATTTTAAACCAATGGCTAAAGCCATCATTCTAAGTCTCAGTTCATCTTCAGAAATTGTGAAAATAAATTGGAAAAATACCCAGTGGCCTTGGGTTATTTTTCCTATCCTTACTTTTTTTAAAAGAAGATTATTTGAGTTAATTAAAGAATAAAGAATCTACTGGCACAGTCAATCGGTTGATTTCTGTTGCTGTGAGAAGCATTTTGGATGATATGCCTGCTAGGGATGGTATCGGAAAGGTATGCACAAGAATGCATGGTATTAAAAAGGGTTTCTCCATTAAAGTAGAACTAGACACGGTGCCCGGGGTCCTAGAGGTTCTTCTCCAAACTATTTTTAATCTGTGTTCCAATCCCCTTGGAAGATTAGAACACCGAGATCTTTATCTTGCCGACAGTAATGGGATCTTGTGCTAAGCATCAATTCTGATCTCTCCTAATGGGAGTTTCCCTGTAGTGGTATAATACTCGAATGCAGAAACTCGAGTTTGAATTTCGCTAACGTATTTGACCGGAAAGTGGATTGGACGGGGAAGCAGATCAATTAAAAATGCACCAGAACAGCAGAAAGTGGGGAATCCCAATTGTTGAACAATGCTAGGAAGGGGAGATTTAGAAGGGCAAGAGACACTCCTGATAGCCTATCGTAGTAGATGTGCCCTTGTTTGAGCTGAATCCGGAGGTTTTATTTGTCGAAATTTCCGCAGTGAGGATATGCCCAGTACAAAGTTCACAAAAAAGCTGATTCACTTCTGCCTCTGATCCACTCCCCGTGTTGACCGGTGCTGAGCGTTATAGTCCACTAGCGGCAAAGAAGGTGCGACCGCCCGCTATGGGCTGCTTATGTAATCAGTCTCCACGGTTTTAGCTCCTGCTCGCTTAGGATATTTTTTTTTGCACTCGATGTATACGGAGGTACAGCGCCTAAGTTTTGTATGTTCCAAGCGAGTTTTGCAGTCCTGACCCCCTGTGGAACACACAAAACTTAGGAGCTGTACTTGTACCTCCGTACTTGACCCGCCGTAATGCCACAGCCCTACCACCAATCTAACTCTGGAAGTTACCAAATCGATTATCAAACTTTGTGTTCCTCTCTTGCGCTAGTCAGTGTAGAAAACATGGACACCTTGGAGATAGATACTCGCCGATTGGAAGGGACCCTGCCGCCACAGGTCATTTCACCAAGGCGCGATGGCTGGCATAACCAAGCAACATCCCAACAGCAGTATCATGGCACCCTCTCGGAACAGGTAGCCTTCCCATGGCGAGGTTTCTGCTCGAATGATCACAGAGACGGCAATGTTGGTTTCTGCGGTCCTGGTATTTATGGTTCTGGGCCGACGCAAGACACCCCGCCAGACGACAGCAGCTTCCCCCTCGGGCGGAGCTCCCATTATGGAACTGTGGGCTCGTATGGTACTCTGGAATCGTATAGTAGTAGTAATACTTGCTACTCCTAACCAGGGGGCACAGGTTCGGGCAGTATCGATCTTATATCAATACTCGAGTAGAGAGCGGCAGGTAAGCACATAAGCTCCTATCTCCTGTCTCTTCCCGAACACTTGCACCCATAATAGGGATCTAACCATCTGCTCACCTTTTGATCTGATAGTTCCCTAGAGATCTCCATAACTGGTCTACCTCTAGTAGCCTCCCCTGACGAGTTGGCTGCTGCTGCCTCTAGCTCTACCCTATTCTACTACTACTAAAGCGGCTCGGTCGCCAAAGCCGCTATATACACTACCCACCCAACCGACGGCTACTTCGACTATAGTCCTAACCACTCACAATACCCGGTTAGACAAGAACAGCGGCTAGCTAGTGGTCCCCAAGACTAGGGACCTTACCCCGGCCTAAACGCTGGTAGTCTGGTGCTTTCCCCCCTCCCCCTCCCCCATACCAGTGTTCTCAACGGGGCAGTCCGTCCGTCTGGTCCAGGACCAGGACGGGCCACATTGTGTCGTCCCCCGCCGTCCCCCGCCGTCCTCCACCACCCCCGGCCGTTCCACAAAGGCACCTGCCGTCCCCTACCCGAAATTGTCTCACATCGTGGGGCTCATCGTCCTTCGTAATGACGGCCGTCCTGCAAGTTCACGGACGAGGACGGACTACATTGTGTCCCGTCTCGTCCGGGACTCTTGGCAGTCCCCCCATCGGGCCCTACCGGGGCCCTGGACGGTTGCGAACACTGCCCTATACTAGCCTACGTACTACGGCGATGAAGGAGGCGCAATAGCTGATCACCCAAACTCGAATCCCCATGTACCGTATGTTGTGGAGTGGCATTTGGACGCCGGACCGATATGGAACGACATCAGAGGACAAGTGGGGAGCACACCAGGGGCGGACACGGACCGAATTGCCCAGTGAAAGGCTGCAAATGCTATACTTTGAATTTCACGAGGCATGGTAACTTCGGGGTTCATTGTAGGAAACTACATGGAATGAGCACTGATGAGATAAATACCTGTCTCAGGGAAAGGAAGTATCGGAAGATGCCCTAGATTCTCGGTGGGGCTGAGTGGTCGTGTGGCAATATGGTGATGCGAGAGTGCGGTAGTGAAGGGCGGTGGTGGTGTTGGATCAAGGCATACGGCAGTGGTGGAGTAAGGGGAAGAAGAAGAGGAGGGGGGGGGGATACGATGGGGAAGGGGGAATCTGTTCGGGAGCCGCCCTCTTGCTTGTACGACCTTGGCAGTGGGAAGGGTTCGACAGACGATTTGGGGGAGGCTCTATTGTCGTACAGGTTGCGACCCTGTTGGCTGGCTGTGGGTTAGCATCTTTTCTCTCTTGTCCTCTTGCTTTTTAATTTCGTTGTATGATACAGTACTTTCTTCTCTTTTTCTTGTGCAGGTAATTTTACGAACCGTGCTATACGACCTAACCTATTTTTATTCCTCTCCCCTCCTATTTTTTTCTGCTTTTCTTTTTTTTTTTGCTTGCGAAATGAAACGACTGATTCCCGTAGGCTAAACACTATGGATCACTCGGGGTTTTTTGGGGTGAGGTGAGATTCCGTGAGAAAAATGTAGTTATCCTAGTTTCGGACAAGAAGGCCTCATGTTCTATCGCTAATTGTGGGCAATTTTGAGAAATACTATGAGATGCGCGGGGGTACGGTACAAAATTTGCATTTGATTCTTGTGCTACATTTCATGCGCAGCACTTGAAGAACTGGTTGTTTCTCCACCCCAGCATCCAGCTTCGGCGCTGTGTCGTTGGGCGATCTCCTGTCTCATAATCATCCGTGTTTGCTTGGTGGGCTATGATTGGGTAGTAATTTTAGCTGTTGGGGCCGCACACTGCTTTTTTCTTTTTTAGCCAAGCTAGTGAAAGCTCTCATAAGACCCCCTATCGCTAGTAGTTGTCATCTCAGCATACCTATCTTCGACCGACGGTTTGGACACACGATGCGCTTCACATTTAATTTGAACTGGTTCGGCAAGGGTAACAGCAAATGCGGTGCCGTAACGAATAGTCATAACAACATAGTCAATGTGAACAATGTCATAACCGATGAGAGCCCGGAAATTATGCAGTGGCTCTCACCACTAGACCCTGGAGGAAGGCACCAGGATGTGCTTGCCGACAGGCTCGATGGTGTGGGGAATTGGCTTTTAGAAACAAAGGAGTTTCGTGCGTGGAGGAGTAATGGAGGTGGTGTAGAAAGGGCGGTTTTATTTTGCTACGGGAATCCGGGGGTGGGGAAGACGTATCTAAGGTAAGTAGCCAGTTCATCCGACAGAGGGAGGAGTTATCGCTAATAGCCAGCAATATTAGTTCATTGGTGATTGATGACCTGTGCGATAGACCTTGTGAGAGTGACATTGCAATCGCGATGTTCTACTGCGACTCCCGCGACCAGCAAAAGCAGACCGCGACCAACATCATAGGAGCCATTATTAAGCAGCTGGTAGTTAGAGGAGAAATGCCAGAGCACGTGCGAGCGGCGTTTCGAAAGGCGAAAAACGAGGTCGGGGGTCGACGTCTGCGACTTCCGGATATGGTGAAGATGCTGGGGCGGGCTATTGCCGCATTCCCACGGGTTTTTATCTGTATTGATGCTTTGGATGAGTGCATTCCTAAGCATCTACTAGAGCTTCTTGTGTCGCTAAAGGGTATCCTCGAGGAGTCACCGAGGACGCGGATATTTGTGACTGGGAGGCCTCAGATTGTGGGAGAGATTACAAGGCAATTCACCACTAGTGTTACAGTACCCGTCAGCCCGAAGATGCACGACATAAAGAGATATTTGGAGAAGAAATTGGAGATGGACACAGAGGGCCATGCGATGTCTGCTAGTTTACGAGCGGATATCCTAAGAATTATTCCGCAACGCGTCTCAGAAATGTGCGTAGAAGAACCCAAAATCCATCTCATGCATGACCCTATTTAACTAATAATAACCCGTAGATTCCTCCTAGTTTCACTCACTATCGACGCCGTCCTGGGAGAGGTTACCATCGGTGCGAGGAGGGGAAAGTTGGCCGAGATGACCAAAGGGAAGCATTTGGGAGATGCGTATGCCACAACCATAGCACGAATGAGGGCGCAAAACGGGTGCCGATCTAGGCTCGGAATGGAAGCCCTGATGTGGGTATCGAATTCGGAGCGGCCATTAAAAACTGGCGAGCTATGTCATGCCTTAGGAGTAGAGATAGGATCCCCTGATCTGGATCTCGAAAAGGTTCCTGGAATCCAAACTATCCTGGGATGTTGTTTGGGGCTTATCACGGTTGAGCCATCCTCCTCTACTGTCAGGCTTGTCCACTTCACTTTGCAAGAGTATTTATCCAATAATCCGAACCTGTTCCAGAGCCCACACTCGATGATAGCGGAGGTTTGTCTGACGTACCTCAATTCTCAGTACGTCCGAGAACTATCGCCAACTATTCGTTCGGCTCCGTTGATAGTCCCCCTAGCCGAATATGCTTCATATTATTGGGGCAAGCATGTAAGAAGGGGGGAAACGGAGTGTGTGAGTCCGATCGCTCTCCAGCTTCTGGTTGCGTTTGAAGAGCATATATCGTCTCAGCTGCTCTTCGTACTTTATTATAATGACATATATGGGAGGGTCCCGTCTACTATATGGCGTGGCCCGAAGCCATTTACGGGGCTCCACGCGGCGGCAATATATGGGATCGGGGAGCTAGTTACAGCTCTCCTGACGATGAAAGAATGGGATATTAACGCAAGAGATACCATCGGTCACACGGCGCTTTCGCTAGCAGCTCTAGGAGGTCATGAGGATGTCGTAAGGATACTATTGCACCTAGAGGACGTCAATACCAACACCGCTGACACTAAATTTGGTCGAACACCGCTCCTGTGGGCCGCGATAGGTGGACACGAAGTAATTGTCAAGTTACTATTGGAACAAGAGGATATCAGTCCCAATACTGCGGATATCGCACACGGCCAGACACCCCTCGGATGGGCTGCACAGCTCGGAGGTGAAGGAATAGTAAAACTACTATTGAAACGAGGAGATATCAGCCCCAACACTGCGGACACTCAATATAGTCGGACACCACTCTGGTGGGCCGTGCAGCGCAGGCACAAGGGAATAGCACAGTTACTATTGGAGCGAAAAGATATCAATCCCAACATCCCAGAAATAAATGGCCGAACGCCACTCTTGTGGGCTGCAGACCGCGGGTATGAGGACGTGGTGGAGTTGCTGTTAGAAAGAGAGGATATCCATCCCGATGCTGCAGACACCGGGTCTGGCCAAACGCCACTCTTGCGTGCTGCGATGGGTGGACATGAAGGAATAGTAAAGTTGCTATTAGAACAACAGGGTGTCAATCCTAACACTGCAGACACTATATATGGCCGAACACCGCTCTGGTGGGCTGCGCGGGGTGGGTACGAGGGAATAGTAAAGCTACTATTGGAGCGGGGCGATATCAATCCCAACACGACAGACACCGAATACGGTCGAACGCCGCTTTCTTGGGCTGCACAGAGCGGGCATGAGGGGGTAGCAAAACTACTGTTGGAGCGAGGCGATATCAATCCCAACATGGCCAATACTGAATATGGTCAGACAATGCTCTTATGGGCTGCGAAGCATGGGCATGAGCGAGTAGTTAAGTCGGTATTAGAATGGGGAGGTATCAATCCCAACACTGCAGACACCTTCTATGATCGAACGCCACTCTCGTGGGCTGCAGAGAGCGGGTACATGGGAATAGTACAGTTACTATTGGCGCGGGGGGGTATCAATCCCAACATTGCAGACAGCAGATATAGTAGAACGCCGCTCTGGTGGGCTGCACAGGGGGGGTATGAGGGATTAGTAAAGCTGCTATTGGAACGAGAAGATATCGATCCCAACGTTTCAGACACCTTCTATTATCGAACACCACTCTTGTGGGCCGCAAACAATGGGTCTGAGGGAATAGTAAAGTCGCTATTGGAGCGAGAGGATCTCAACCCTGATATACGAGCCCTCAGCGGTGAAACAGCCCTTCAGCTTGCTGCGTCCCAGGGACATGCAGGAGTTGTGAAATTACTCTCCAAGCGTAAAGGCTCCCTTCCTCTTCCAATAGATGCTGCGAGGGCCACACTGCCGAAAAGAGACACCTTTAACGACGATAGCAAGAAACAAACAATCCATCTCAACGATGAGGAAACTAGCGAAGGAACCACCGAGCGCCCCTCACTTAAGCTGCCCGACCCATTTCAGCCTTTGAAATGCACCTGTCCTTCACGATTGAAACCCCTTCCCACTGATACCCGCCCCCGTCCGTAATAGCGACCCCTCCCTTCTTCATTATTTCCTTCTTAACCACCCTGCCCCACCTTCCCGCTCTTACCGGTGCTTCCCTATCAGCAATTTCACCATTGCCATTTCATAGGTGACTGCTATATTATACATGCTGGGCGGATGTAGGAAAAGCTTTTCTACTCTTCGTTAGATACATAAAAGTCAGCTCATGCGCGAGCATCGATGGGAATTAGCCTCGGGAGTCCCAAGGTTACCAATAGCGCATATCCTATATATTCCTCTTTTCTCCTTTCTTTTCCTTCTCGTTATTTTTTTCGTCTCATTCGTATACTGGTACAACACCGCTCCTCTTTTTTTTTTTACAAGACCAATCCTTTCCTTTGCTTATCTAGATCACTCCCCCCTTAGGATCCTATATCACAATCATGTATTATATCTTCCCCCCTGGATTTTCCTTTTAGCACTCTCCCCTCACAATGTATCATATCGCTTTGGTAACCTTTGGATAAGAACTCAGCAATATCACCAACTTCTCACCCCTGGCTTCCGATAGCGATAACGGGGCGATAATGGGGCCTATCGGCAATCACCTATGCATGACCTGGCACTAACTCTACTGACATACAAAATCATAATCGCGGGATCTCTGAACCCGCCCCCTATAGCATGAGCACAAGCGCTGGGTGATGACCCGATTAGGCACAGCCCTCTATACAACATCCGAGGCCCCCGCGGGGGGGCGAAAATGAAAAGAAGAAACCCCTGACAGAATGAACGAATATCCAAAATGGAAGATAAGTAGAATGAGCGCCATCACAACAGAATATCAATTAGTTCTTGGCCAGGCCCTGCTTATTTCCGTGTGTTTTGGGACGGTATACTGATGGAGGTTTGATCGGGCTCAGGGAAAACTGCCGTCGCAGAAGCACCACCGCTATGAAGCCACAATGAAACGAGCTTTGCCGGGAAAGCCGGGACAAAGAGTGTGGTCGGAAACTAATGAATCTGTTGGTAATTCCACATAAGTGACGAGGTTCGGAGCAAGGAAATCAACTCTCAAACTAAATACAGCCTGTGACCGTAAACTCTTGTGGTTGATCCACTATCACACAATGCCAGAAAACCAATCATCTGTACCGTACCCCTAACATGCCATGATTGGATTGCCCCATCGTACGCTATACAAGTGGGATGGGCTGTGAATTCTCCAGGTGAGAATCTCAGCGCGCGTATAAGTTACCGGATATACTCCATACAGTATTGGTTCTTCTTCCTGGCCCACATTTCTGGTGGAAAGCTCTTTAGTAACCGGGACTATTCTCTTCTCCCCCCCCCCTCGAAATCTGTACACTCGTGACGGTGTCACGCAGCACAAGCACATTACCGGGACTCTCTAGGCTACCGGCGGATTTCTCAACCTTTGTATCTACCGTATTTAATGCTTTGTAGTTTCTGATAAGACGGTATTATATTGTGCGTTAACATAATTAACCCAACACCCTGGCGACAGAAGCAGCCCACCGCCTCCACTTGGCTCACCACAACAAACCCTCCCAAAAATCATTACCACACAACTGATACCCGAGTACATAATAACTTAATTTTTTCCGCTATTTTATTACTAAGTGCTGATTACTGCTATGATAATATTTTATATTTATTTATATCAATATTTATTTTTTGTTGGTTGATGGGGTAAAAATTATGAATGTTCGTTCGTCGCTGCTCGGCTAATTTTGTCACTGAACAATATCATCCTTGTTAGGTTTGTAGCACCGATACCCGAGTCGCTAAGCGTTGCTGGAGGGAGAGTAAGGTGCGCCAGGATGCAGAGTCACATGACACACCCTGGGAGCTCGCTTGTGAGTTTGTGGCGCGGATCGCTCATCACCCCTGCATCAGCCTCGGCTGTGTTTATTCAGCTTGGAATGGTTGGATAGTAATTTTATCGCAGTGCTTGGAGCCGCATCGCTCCCTTTCTCAGCCTCATGGTGCAAATTCCACAAAACCTCCTACCAGAACTCCCATATCTACATTCGACCAACGCTTGGACATACTAACGGCCGCAGGACATATCCGCGCTTGGCTAATACCGGCAATGTTGGTTGCTATAACGTAACAAAGTCTTCTTTGCTATGGGAATCGACGGGAGAACTTTTCTTGGGTGAATGACTAGCTACCCTTCTCGAACCTAGGGCTACCGCTGATGGCCAGCAATATTAACGGTATGATGAGTTAGGCGAGGAAGATGCAGTTGCGATGTTCTACTACGACAACTGGGAAGAGACAGCTACTGACCTCATAGGGACCCGTCTTTAGGCAGCTAGTGGTTAGGGGGGAAGCGCCCTTGCATGTGCAAGGGTGCTTTAAACGGCGGAAACGGGGGTCGACGATCAAGGTCTACGGCTTCCGAATCTAACCCAGATGCCGAAGCCTGCTGTTGCCGCATTACAACAGGTTTTGATGTATACCGATACTTTGCGTGAGTGCCTTTCTGGGCATTGACTGAGGCATCTTTCCCCAACAGACAGGATATTTCCCCGAGATCACCAAGGACGCGAACACTTGCCTAGATAGCCCTCATGTTGAGGCCGAAATTACAAGATATTTCACCACCGGCCCCGTAGTAGCTTCGAGTCCCGCCAGCCATGACAAAAAGATACGGTATTTGGAGGGGCTGGGGTGGACCCCGAGCCTATGGTGATCGGTGGCATATGGGTAGACATCGTGGGAATTATTCCAGAATGACCCGCTGAAATGTGTGTAAGAACATTCAGTCCCCGTTCCATGCATGGCCTTATATTAAGATCTGTGCATGGTAGCTTCTCTAGTTTACCCAATTCTCCTTTCTCCCCTGTACTCTTAAACAATCTAATCAGTACAGCATAATAACCGTCAAACAAATGAGATGGAGCTTTTTGTTTTTTGTCTTCATTGTCTTCATCGGCAGCTCGGGGATGAAGTGTCGCATTGTTCTATTCCCGATATCAGCTACAACCTCTGTTCCGCTGCAATACGGGGCGACTCGATCCACCACTATCCTCCTTGAACGGGTTTGATAAACGCGCAGGCCCCAGTTTATATAAAAAATTAAATAAAAGTATTAAATAACGGGTGAGAGGGCTAAGCAATCTTGAAAACACCTTATCTGTGGCTAAAACACGATGTCTAACAAATTCGTTTGTAAGGAGGCAGCCCCCCATAGCTCATCCGGCTCTGCATTTCCCGTGTATGGTCCGTGCTCGCTGTTGAGAATCACCGGGGATCACTCCGTGCTGGAGCAAGTTCCCTTCTTTTCCTGTTTTGTCCACCTTTCGCTAGTTCCCCCCCCCCGCCACTCATTACGAATAGTGGGGAAAATTATTGTATTTTTCTATATAAACCGTCTGCTTCCCCATAGATAGGAAGGACAAGCAAGAAAGATACAATTAACATCATCTACAAACCCCCACCCTCCTTGTCGTTATTTTCATTCTCTCTTCTGCTGCCTCTACTTTCCGCAGTCGGCGCCTCATAACACTAGCACCTCCGAAAAGACCAACTACAGGCAACAGTCAGACCCGCCCTGCCCCAAAGCAGGACGGACACTATTGCTGGGAACTGTGTGTGCTATAGCTTCCCGGTTGCATGTGCTCAACTCGAGGGTCATGGATGGACTCGTTGCGGCATTGAGGGCCTGAATCGGTACGTCCTGCTGGAGTAATGCTTCTTGGATGGCTGCACCGATTGAAATGAATGGATTCACTGCTTAGTTTGTTGTAGTCTTGAGGGGAGCCGGTAAACTGATCAGAGCACTTACCTTCCTAATCAATTTAAGGATTTGCTACAGATTTTCAGTGGCCATTGTTTGACTAAATTTAATTATTGAATAAACTCATGGAAGATGTATGATACTTGTAATGGTGGGTGGCTCCGCCCCTACCTGGGCTTACACACTGCACCAATTGCACTGAGGACATCTAAGAATCTAGTATGACTGCCCGGCAGGCAGTCATGTATTTAAAGGTGTTCTTGTACCGTCACGTTTTATGCCTCGAGCTCCTAAAACCAGAGGCCGGAACAAGGCTGGATAGCTTGCCAATGTCTTCTTTAGAGATGATGACCTCTTGGCGGATTTGTTGAATTTCGAAATATTTCCTATCGCTCTAGAGGGCGACGTAGACATGCAGGATTGTTTTAGTATCAGCGCTAACGTTCTACCACAGCTCCCTAGCCTAGTTAATGTTCCCAACAGTCGTGGGACCCTGTGAGCCCCTGCTTGGGGACAGGAAAGAGCACCGGAGGGGACTAGACTATCTCCAGGAGTCCTTCTGGGCAGTTAATATTAGAAATCGCGAGGTGCTGCTCGGCATGCTCTCATGATAGTCGCTTTGTTGTTTAGATTATTGCCAAGGGTGTGCTTTGGCTTTGGGCATTTGATTTGGCTTTCGTGAAAGCATTTGGCTCCAGGAATGCGCTTAGGTTTTAGATCGATGCTGTTGGATAGTGGCCTATAGGGCATGGGGTTGTGCAGTTGTGTGGATAGATGGATATGCAGGTTTGCGGCTATGCGGCTAGGAGACGGATGGGTATAGGGCATGTGGCTTTGTGGTCTCCGGTGGTTAGGTGTTTTGTCGTGGGTTGTTCTCACATCCTATGACGCTCGGCATAGGTCATTTATTTCGTGGTTTTGTTCATGTAATAGAGTATGAGGCATCGGGTATTTGATTTCTTTTGTTTCTTTCATACCCTATGTCACTAGGCATACGGGAGTTGGCGTGATGGCAGGGCACAGGCTTTAGGAGCATAGTGGATGAAGGGAGATCAGGATATTTTTAGATTGCGTGTGTTTCTTTAGGGAGTCTGTTGTGTTTCGGGAGTGTTGTTAGACGGAGAGATATATTTCCTAGCCCGTCCTTAGCTAGAGAGAGTGTAGCCATCCAGAAGTTCGTTCCTCCATCATCCACCGTTCCACTTAGAGTCTTTTGCGATTGCACGATTGTTCCCTTTCTTCGTGCTTTCCTTCAAGCTCCATCTGATGCATCCCCAGTAAGGAAAGCGGGAAAGCTGTGAGGGGGTAAAAGAGCGGGATGCGCGGATGATGGATGATGCCGGAAGGCTATGAATGGTGGAATTTTGCCTTTCCTTTGTTAGCACGGAGGTGATAAAGGAGAAGGGGAGACATACTGTACATGTAATAGCATGGACATGTTTGGTGATCCATAGAAGGATAGAAGGACTTTGTTGTGGCTATATCTACTCCTGCAGTTGAACGAAGAGAACTCCTCCCCTCCTGAGTCTGTATTTGATCGTGTTTTCGTCGTGTGAACTCTTAGCGTTTCGTTTTGCCGCCACCATCTCGTTTGGTTGTGGTTGGTTATCGTCGCCCTCGATACACGCCTTAAAGGTGGAATTCCAAAATGGCCTGCTCTAGCTCAGGCAACGGGTCCTATAGGATGAGACAGTGCTCTCTGTTGCAGTGTATAAATGGTGTAATCGTCAAACGGTCAAACTAGACTAGGGCGAAACTATAAGGTAGGGATAATTGGAAACTTTATTCCCTCGTCTTTATATCTAAAAACGATTCGCTTCAGTCAACTCTAACACTCTTGGGGGTAGGGGTAGGACTGTGGAGATACCAAGGGACCCAGGGAGGTGCTGGATGGCTGGGGAGAGTCGAAAATAATCGATGCAGAGGTAATGATCGGCGGTAAGAGTTTTATGTAGTGGAGTGGAGTAATTCATGTGGAGACACGGAGCTTGTATTAAGCGGTGAAGGAGCTCATCATCGATTGAGTTGAGTGTGAAGAAAGGAATGTTTTGGGGAGGGCTAGGAGCAGGGGTGAGAAATTAAGTGAGGAAAGGATAGGAAGGAAGGAAAAGGAAGTGGGAGAAAAATTTTCGTCGCTTTAGCGTCCTCCGCCAGCGCACACGCATACCACAGCGGCCTCAGTATAGAGGTAATTTTCAACACCGACGAAGAAGGGATGAGTGATATTTCATGATTTCAGCTCTCCCACCCCGAATCCCAAATAAGTCAAATGGAATGAATGGCCTCGGTAGAGATAACGGAGTCTAATTTGTAGGCATGCCTTGTGCTTGGGAGTGAACCTTCAAGTTTCATCTGCTCTTTCCATAAAGGTTTCCAAGCATTCAGTGATCCAAGGGAGCATTACTGGGCTGGCAGCCATATCCCAACTCTACAGGATAGTGAGCATCCATCAGTATGGGGCGCTCAAGTTTAATTAGTTTACGAGCGATGGATAAATGAGATCACGGGCCATCATGGGAGGTAACTTAGGTGCCAGTGGCATAATATAAATGAAGGCGGAGGAGAGTGGGTTTTGGAGGATAATTTTTAGAGTTTGCGGTGTACGGGAGGCCCAGGCCGACAGTCCATCCGGGCCTCCGGCTGGCGGGCATAGGGCGTCCGATCAACTGAAAATGGTGGACTATGGCCCATGGTCTACCCTAGCTGTACCCCTAAGACGAACAGTCGTGATGGTTGGGCCCTGGTGGTGGCTGGTATATTGGTGATGGAGGAATGGGACATAGCGGGGCCCGGCTTTACTGCGGCCTCGCCTACCTGACCCGTTGGGAATACTGCAAGTTGGGGTATCTGGAAAGCAGAAAGTGAGCTCGTCAAAATAGGGCGCCAAACAGCAGTTATTGGTTCCTGTTCGTCACCCGTCGGTTCCTGTCGTGCTCATAGGAGGTTGCCTCACGTGGTATCTTAAGTATGATACAGGTAAGCTAAAGCTGCCCCTCGTTAATTGGTGCTTGTGGAAAGCTGGTGGTGAATATTCGCTTGTTGTTGTTACCCCGGAGGCGTTGGGCTTCTGCATACATGCTATGAGCATTTTTCTTCTTCCAGTGGAATGGTGATTTAGGCGACGCTCCGGGATTGCCACCTGGGGTGACCACGATACTCCTGTACTAGTATTAGCCGTCACTTAATTAGAGTTTGTGTGAAAAGAGAAGATAAAGCACCTACGGCCTTGTTGGTTGGCATATTCCCCATGTGACTGCATCCGTCCGAAATTCTGGGATATTAGTATCGTGAGATTAAAGTAACGCGCAAATTAGAGCCAAAACCTACCAGCATATTTAGAACTTCGACAGTTCTTTCATAAACCGGTTTTAGTTCTCCTGGTGAGTAGAGTCTTGAGATCTTTACTATCCAGGCTTTCAGGAGATCCACATTGTGCCAGACATAAACCGCTATTACTATACAAAGAGCTATCAGGTCGAGTCTCTAGAGTTTCCCCCGGATGCGCTTGTATCGAATCAGTGAATTATATTACTTAAGGTTACCGATTATCTTTTGACGCTTCTGAGTAACACTTCCCCTTTATCCTGCGATTGTCCTCCTGGAATCCGAATTCGCTACTGTACGCGATCCTATTTCCAAGTTTTATTGGTTGGGGTAAGCCGCAGATGTATAAGTATTAGTAGTAAGGTTAGGCTAGGCCGAGAAGATACGGTACAGTACCTCTGCGACCCGACTGCTTGGTATAGTTTAGCGAACTCAGATCGCTCCGGGATAGATGAGGCTAAAGAGATCCGACGGTAATGCGCGATCGCTAAAGGCTTATTCGGAAATCTCCGTCAGACCAGATTCTTTCTATCCTAGCTCATTTAGCTGAGTGGAAGATCAAGCGTCAACCTATCTTCTCGACTGAGGAGAGAAGTTTTTGGATTTCAGCTCAGTTTCTTTTGTTACGTTGACCGCGAACAAGGCAACAGGAAGCCAGCGGCTCTAGGAAGCAGCTTACAGTACTTTACAATTGGGATAGTTTATTGATCGCCGAGGGAGGTTTACCGCTGTTTGTCTCGCGATATTTACACTCGTTGTCCTAGTTTCTAGAAAGACAATTGCATGTTCTCTCTGTTTAGGTAGGCAATTATTCAACCCTAATACATTCTGCAAAGTGCATTGGGATATAGAGCCTCCGTGATATGTTCTTGATGTGATGGTACTGGCGCATTCCGTGGAGCCCTTGGAGCATGGGTTGCGCCGCCACCTGAGGGTCATATTAGTGTTGTGTTCAATGATGTTGAGTTCATATCTCACAGTGGTGGATGTGCTAGTGTTTACTCAGGGGGAGATAATTGGGTAGTAATTTTAGCACTTGGAGCCGCCCCCTCTTTTTTCTCAGCCTTGCTAGTGAAGATTCAGTAAAACCTCCCACCACTAGCAGAGCTATCGCTGAAGCAGATCAACATTCGACCGACGGTTTGACACACAATGAACTACACATCATATCAGAACTGGATTGGCAACGACAATGTCAACTACAATAACGTAACCAACAGCCATAACAAGAACATCACCGTGAACAATGTCATAGCCGATGAGAACCCGGAGATTATGCAGTGGCTCTCACCACTGGACCCCAGGAGGAAGCATCAGGATGTGCGTACCGACAGGGTCGATGGTGTGGGGGACTGGCTTTTAAAAACAAAGGGGTTTTGGGAGTGGAGGAGCAATGAAGGTGGGGAAAATAAGAGGGTCTTGTTTTGCTACGGGAATCCGGGAGTGGGGAAGACGTATCTGAGGTGAGTGCTTAGTTCTTTTGGAAGGAGTAGTAACCAGCGCTGACGGTCAGCAATATTAGCTCATTAGTGATCGACAACCTGTGCGATGAACCTTACGAAGAAGACATTGCAATCGCGATGTTCTACTGCGACTTCCGCGACCAGCAGGCGCAAACACCTACCAATATCATCGGAGCCATCCTTAAGCAATTGGTGATTAGAGGCGAAGTGCTGGAGCATGTGCGAACGGCGTTTCAAAAGGCGAAAATGGAGGTCGGGGGTCGAGGCCTGCGACTTCCGGATATGGTGCAGATGATGAAGCAAGCCCTTGCCACATTACCTCAGGTGTTTTTTCTGCATTGATGCATTGGATGAGTGCATTCCTAAGCACCTACTAGAGCTTCTTGGGTCGTTGAAGGATATCCTTCAAGAGTCATCGAGGGCGCGAATATTTCTCACGGGGAGGCCTTAGGTTGAGAGCGAGATTACAAGACATTTCGCCAATTGTTTTACAATACCTATTAGTCCGAAAGCACGGGAGGTAAGAAGATATTTGGAGAAGAAATTGGAGATGGACCCCGCGCGTGTCGCGATGTCCGATGATTTGCGGGCGGACATCCTGAGAATTATTCCGGAGCGGATCTCGGAAATGTGAGTAGGAGCATCCATACTCCCCACCTCATGCATGATCTTATATTAACCACCCATGGTGCGTAGATTCCTCCTTGTTTCTCTAAACATCGACGCCATACTGGGGGAGGTTACCATCTCTGCGAGAAGGGATCAATCGAGCAATATGACGAACGGGAACCATTTGGAGGATGCGTACGCGACAACTATGGCACGCCTGGGGGCGCAGAAGGGGAGCAGGTCTCGACTTGGAATGGAGGCCCTGATGTGGGTATCGAATTCGGAGCGACCATTACACACTAGCGAGCTATGCCATGCCTTAGGTGTAAGGAAAAAATCGACAGACATAGATCGTCAGAATATTCCTGAAATTACAATCGCCCTAGGCTGCTCTTTAGGGCTTATCACAGTCGAGGCATTCTCCTCCACTGTCCGGCTTGTCCACTTCAGTCTACAAGAGTATTTATCCAATAATCCCCACCTGTTCCAAAGCCCGCACTCAATGATAGCGGAGGTTTGCTTGACGTACCTTAATTTTAAGTGTGTTCGGGAGCTTTCTCCAGCTCTTGATTCGGCCCCGCAGACATTCCCCCTTATTGAATATGCCTCTTGCTACTGGGGAGAGCACATAAGGAGGGAGAAGACCGAGAATGTGAGTCCGCTCGTGCTGCAGCTCATGCTTGGATTCGAACGCCACATATCATCTAAGCTACTCTTGATCCATTATCGAAATAATATCCGCCGGTGCGACCCGGGTTTTGAGAGGTTTAGCCATAATGGGTTTACGGGACTGCATGGAGCGGCACTTCTTGGAAACCGGAAGATAGCTGCTGCTCTCTTGGATATGAAGGAATGGGATATTAACGCAACCGACGACGTGGGTAGAACGGCGCTCGTATGGGCAGCGGTAAGAGGTTGGGAGGATGTGGCAAGGATGCTACTCCAGCAGAAGGATGTCAACCCCAACATTGCGGATACCATATATGGCCAGACGCCACTCTCGTGGGCCGCGCTGGGCGGACATGAGGGAGTAGTAAAATTACTATTGGAACGAGAAGATATCAATACCGACACTCCGGATACCGGATCTAGCACACCACTAGCGTGGGCTGCGAACTATGGACACGAGAGAGTAGTAGAGTTACTCTTGGAGCGAAAGGATATCAATCCCAATATTACGGACATCAAATGTGGCGAAACCCCGCTCTCGTGGGCTGTGAGGGGCGGGCATGACAGAGTAATAAAACTACTATTGGAACGAGAGGATATGAATCCCAATACGACAGACATCGACTGTGGGCGAACACCGCTCGGGTGGGCTGCTGTGGGTAGACACGAGAGAGTAGTAAAGTTGCTATTGGAACGAGAAGATATCAATCCAAACACTGCCGACACCCTGTGTGGTCAAACACCACTGTCATGCGCCTTGGAAGGCAGACATGCAGGGATAGTAAAGCTGCTCTTGGGGCGAGAGGACATCAATCCAAACACTGCCGATACCCAATATGGCAAAACACCACTGTCGTGCGCCCTGGAGGGCGGATACAAGGACATACTAAAATTGCTATTGGAACGGCCAGATATCGATCTCGCCACTGCAGATCCTATATATGGTCGAACACCACTCTGGTGGGCTGCGAAGGGAGGGTATGAGAGGGTCGTAAAGTTCATCTTGGAGCGAGAGAATATTGATCCAAACACTGCAGACACCCTATCTGGTCAAACACCACTGTCGTGCGCCACGGAGGGTGGACATGAGAGGATAGTAAAATTGTTATTAGAGCGAGAGGATATCAATCCCGACACTGTGGACACCCTGTATGGTCGAACACCACTATTGTGGGCCGTGAGTGGCGGGCATGAGGAGGTAGTAAAGTTAGTCTTGAAGCGAGAAGATATCAATCCAAACACTACCGACACCCTATCTGGTCAAACACCACTGTCGTGCGCCTCGGGGGGCGGGCATGAGGGGATAGTGAGGTTGCTCTTGGAGCGAGCGGATATTAATCCAAACACTGCCGACACCATATATGGCCAAACACCACTGTCATGCACCATGGAGGGCCGGCATCATGGCATGATACAAATGCTATTGGAACGACAAGATATCTATCTCGACACTGCAGATCCTAAATATGGTCGAACACCACTCTGGTGGGCTGCTAAGGGGGGGTATGAGAGTGTCGTAGAGTTGATCTTAGCGCTAGAGAACATCAATCCGAACACTACAGACACCCTATATGGCCGAACACCATGACCTGCGCCACGAAAGGCAGACATGAGGGGATAGTAAAGTTGCTCTTGGAGCGAGCTGATATCAATCCGAACACTGCCGACACCCGATCTGGCCAAACACCACTGTCGTGCGCCCTGGAGGGAGGGCATCAAGGTATACTAAAATTGCTATTGGAACGAGAAGATATCGATTTCGGCACTGCGGATCCTAAATATGGTCGAACACTACTCTTGTGGGCTGCCGAGGGGGGGTATAAGAGTGTCGTAAAGTTGACCCTGAAGCGAGAGGATATCAATCTAAACACTGCCGATACCCTATATGGCCGAACACCACTGATGTGCGCCGCGGGGGGCGGACATGAGGGAATAGTAAAATTGCTATTGGAGAGAGAGGATATTAATCCCCACCAACTAAGCCCCACTAGTGGAATAGCACTTGAGTTAGCTGTGTCCCGAGGACATACAAGAGTTGTGCGATTACTCTCCAGATATAAACCCTCCCACCCCATCCTAACAGATAATAAAAAAGCCCCCGAGCACTCCCCACCCGAGCCGTCGACTTGTCCTTCACCACCGAGGCCCCTTCCGCCCGCTACGTGGCCCCTCCTCCCGATCGCGATTCCGTTCTTCGTCACTACTTCCTCAATCTTTCTCTTTTTTTTTCTACCTCTTATCGGTCCTTCCTAATTAGCTCTTCCATATATCTCGTTTTATGGGGAGATTGCTATGTTATGCATGTGGAGCGGATGCGGGAGAAATGTTACTGCACTTTTTCCGATACATAGAGTCGAGCTTATGCACAAACATGAATAGAGGCTAGCCTTGGGGGTCCTGCAGTGGTCTGTCACATAATTTCTAGTTTCCGCCTCTACTTCTCTTTGTTCTTTCTTTCACGTTAATTATTTTTCTCCCCACCCATCAGGCTCTACACCGCTTATCTTTTTTATATTCGGTTGTCCATCCCACGCTATTGGATTACCTATAGAGCACGCGGCTAGGTGGTTATGCGGATATGCATGCATGTATGAAATGCGGATATGCGGCTAGGAGAGACACGGTTATAGGTCTGTCGTTTTGTGGTTTCTGGTGGTTAGGCACTTTGCTATAGGTTGTTTTCATATCTTATGCCACTAGGCATAGGGTATCGGTTTCATGGTTTCTTTGGTGTCTTTAACTATAGGGTATGAGGTATCGGGATTTTTTTTTTCATTGTTTCTTTCATACCCTAGTTCACTAGACATACTGGAGTTAGCATATTGACAGGGCATAGGTTTTAGGATCACTGAAGATAATTGGATATCAGGATGGTTCTAGATTGTTTGTGGTCGTTAGGGATAAAATTTTGGTAGTCGTGTGTGTTTCTTTAGAGTTTATTGAATTTCGGGAGTGTTTTGTTGTTGCTAGTTAGATGGAAATATATATATCCTAGCCTGTCCTTAGCTAGAGAGAGAGGGCAGCCATCTAGTCTACAGTTCCTCCATCTTTCGCCGCTCCGGTTGGAGTCTATTGCGATCACACTTTCGTTTTTTGATTCTGTAGTGCTTTCCCTTAGGCCTCATCGCCCCCCCTCCAATACCCATTCATTTTAATATACTACAACATCATCCTAGAAATGTATAGTACCATTATATTAACTAACTATCGTGTGGATTCGGCCTGGGCTCCCTTAACGGCGGTGCTATCCTGGGAGATGATTATCGGACAAAACCTAGGGGAGATGCCCGAGAGCAATCATTTGGGGGATGCATACACGACACCCTTACCCAAACTAGGGCATGAAAGGAGGGCAGATACAGACTCGGAATGGACAGCCCGGTGCGGGCACAGAATTCGGGCCGGTTCTTAAAAACAAGCGAGCTATTCCATCTCTTAGAAGTCATGATAGGCTCCTCCTATCCGAATCATGAAAACTCTGCTGCGATTCAAGCACTCGTAGGATGTTCTTTAGGGCATATCAGGGTTGAACTATCTTCCTTTGCAGCATGGCTTGCTTGCCCACTTCCCCTTGCCAGAGTATTTATCCAATGATAAATCCAAGCCTGTTCCAAAACCCACACTGGATGCTAACAGAGGTTTGCCTGACGCGTCGCCAGTTGACAAAATTAACCAAACACCCGGGCGATAGAGGCAACTCAGCGCCTCCGCATAACTCCCCACAACAAACTCTCCCCAAAAATCATTACCACACAACTGATAAGTCATAATTTCTTCTGCTTTTTTTCTTTTATTAAGGCTGATGGATGATATACTAAGTGTTAATTACTTTGTATTTAAAATGACTTTTTTTTAATTGTTTTTGTTGGATGATGGGGTTGTAAAGACAAGAATTATGAGTGTTCTTTCGTTGTTGCTCGGCTAATTCTGGTACCGCACAATAATGCCTGTCGGTAACCCGCCGACCGGTCTTCAAGTTCAGGTTGTGCGGGGGGACTTTATGAGGCGGATAGGCCCCAACGACAAACAAAAAAATTAAACAGCGACTGCAAAACGAAACGCCAAGAGTTCTCACAAGGAAAACAAGATTGCAACTCAGGAGCGGGGAAGTTCACATCTTTATCACAACTGACTAACGGTAAAGACAGGAATACCAGTATACCAACCGCAACGAAGTCCTCCTATATTTCCATATCCAGTCTCTCCCATGTATCTCTCCCCTTTCCCTTGCCTGCTCCCGTGCGGACAAAGGAAAGACAAGTTCCCACTGTTTTTTTTTTTATACCCTCCGAGCATATAGCCTTCATGCGCTCGACTCCACCACGACGCTTCCCTTACAGCTATCCCCGCTTTCCTCACAGCTTTCCCGGCTTCCTCGATCCAAAACTCAAGCACATTCCTGCAGCCGAGGTGCTTTCCGGAAAGCCAACGCCTTCCCAAGGCCAAAGTGCGCTCCCAGAAGCTTATCCGAACAACAAAAGGGCCATCATGATAGCAGCCAAGGAACATCTCGCGACTTCCAACAAGGACTTGGGCGAGCGGGGCTTTCGGAAGATGCTTACTCGTTATTCTCACTTCGGAGGCGTCGGACTGGTTTATCTTTGTGAACAATTTTGTCGGAGGATAACTAATAAATAGCGCAACGGTTGTGCGCTCGAACTGGACTAGGGCTAGACTATTGTAGATGTAATCGGAAATCGCTCACCAAACCAACTAACTAAAACATAGGCATATATTATAATAATAATGTAATCATAACCAGTCCATCGCTTCCCATAAGTTACCAGCCGGTTTCTCTCTATATATAACTCTATTTGCTTGCGCACTTCTGTGATAATAACAACAAGGGAGAGATATGACTATGAGCCCTCCTATCGATCCTTTCAACTCCAGAACAAATAAAATCCCTCTAAGCATTATCTATCCTTGTCCATCAACGATCCGCCTTGATCATCTGACATTTATCTGGTTCTGTTTATCCCGACAAACTTATGCTAGTGCGCTGGCGATTTGCACGGCCGGGGGTTATCGTCGTAAATGAGGAACTCGGGACCCTGATAGGTCAACAGAATCTCCTCGTGTGCTTCTCTAGCATTGTGGGATTAAAGTATCATAGCGTGCACATCCAAGCCGAAATAACCACCATGGCTAGGGCGCTGGTAGTTGTTGTGCCCTATAAGTTATTGTTCTTTCTTTTGGCGATTCGAATTTTTGAAAGCTTCACCATGCAAGTCCCGAGGAGATCTATTGTAGTTCGGGCTAGAAATGAATTATGGTTTCTTCCGATGGGGCGACTCCTTAAACCGACTCTCCAGTACCCCATCCATATTGACTAGCATTTGCCATACTAGTGAATTATACTGCTTGTGAGCTGGGCAAGTCGTAAAGTTCCTGTGAAGAGCATCCCTGCGATCTAACTAGTGGGCATACCGGTAATCTTATAGCTTCACCGCTGCGGGGTTGGAAATTGACGGAAGTTATCGCTGAAGGTTTGTGTGGAAGCGTTCGCGATATTAGATTTATTTTACCTTACTCGCTTGATAGCTCGTTTAGCCTAGCGAGGGATCTGACGTCAACTTTTCCCGTTAACCAGGAGTTGAAACTTCCGGATCGCAGCGGAGTTTCTTTCACCACGGTAGCGGGAAAGAGGACAACTAAAATTCGGCCGCTCCGACACTGGCTTCATGATTGGGGTCGTTGGTATACCAGTAGTTGAGGGGGGTTGTACGCCTTTCAATACCTGGCCTAGTTAAATATTCTAATTGAGTCTCCTAATTCAGTCCTCTTAAGGGAGTTTGAAGTTCCCTCTGGATAGGGACGCAATAAGTCAACCTTTATAAATACTGCGAGGAGCACTGGAATACAGAGTCTACAAGATAGATTCTTGGACTACACTGTATTTCGTGGGGGACTTGAGTGAGGGATAGGTTGCACCTCCGACCGGGTGTGAGAGTCTCTGTCCTGTTCTACGATGTTGAACTCATGTTTCACCATGATCGATGTGCTGGTGTTTACTCAGCGGGAGATGATTGGGTAGTACTTTTAGGAGTTGGAGCCGCCCTCCTCAGTTTTTCAGCCTGGCGAGTGCAAATTTCATAAAACCTCCCATACCGTCAATACAGCTATCGTGACAGCGCATCTACATTCGACCGACGGTTTGGACACACCATGAGCTACACATCATATCGGAACTCGTTCGGCAACGGCAATGTCAACTGCAATAACGTAACGAATAGTCATAACAGCGTCACTGTGAACAAGATTATAGCCGATGAGAACCCAGAAATTATGCAGTGGCTCTCGCCACTGGACCCCCGGGGAAGGCATCAGGATGTGCGTACCGACAGGGTCGATGGTGTGGGGAACTGGCTTTTGGAAACAAGCGAGTTTCGGGGGTGGAGGAGCAGTGAAGGTGGAGCCGATAAGGCTGTCTTATTTTCCTATGGGAATCCGGGGGTGGGGAAGACGTATATAAGGTAAGTCCATGACTCGTCCCGAGGGAGAGGGAGATTTCACTGATGGCCGGCACTATCAGTTCATTAGTGATCGATGATCTGTGCGATGGGCCTTGCGACGAAGAGATTGCAATCGCAATGTTCTACTGCGACTTCCGCGACCAACAGGAGCAGACAGCTACCAACATCATAGGAGCCATCCTTAAGCAGCTGGTGGTTAGAGGCGAAGTGCTGGAACACGTGCAAAAGGCATATCAAAAGGCGAAAAAAGAGATCGGCGGTCGAGGTCTCCGGCTTCCGGATATGGTGAAGATGCTGAAGCAGGCTGTTATCAAATTGCCCCAGGTATATATCTGTATTGATGCTCTGGATGAGTGTCCTCCTAAGCATCTTGTGGATCTTCTTGTGTCACTGAAGGATATCCTTCAGGAGTCACTGGGAACGCGAATATTTCTTACGGGAAGGCCTCAAGTCGAGGGCGAGATTACAAGACATTTCACCAATTGTGTTACAGCATCCATCTGCCCAAAGATACACGACGTGAGACGATATTTGGAGAAGAAGTTGGAGACGGACACAGAGCACGGCGCGATGTCTGATGGTTTACGGGCAGACATTCTGAGAATTATTCCAGAACAGATCTCGGAAATGTTCGTATGAGCTTCCTAGTCCCCGCTTCATTCATGATCTCATATTGACGAAGTAGATTCCTCCTTGTTTCTCTAAACATCAACGCTATCCTGGAGGAAGTCACCATCTCTGCGAGAAGAGAGAAATTGAACGAGATGTCCAAGGGCAGCCATTTGGGAGATGGGTACGCAACAACCCTTGCGCGCATGAGAGCGCAGAAAGGGAGTCGATCCAGGCTTGGAATAGAAGCCTTGATGTGGGTATCGAATTCGGAGCGCCCATTGAACACCAGCGAGCTATGCCATGCCTTAGGAGTAAAGATAGGATCGGTAGATTTAGATCTCGAAAACGTTCCTGAAATGCGGACCATCCTGGGGTGTTCTTTGGGACTTATTACGGTTGAGGCATACACCTCTACTGTCCGGCTCGTCCACCTGACTTTGCAAGAGTATTTATCCGGTAATCCAAGCCTATTCCAAAGTCCACACTCGATGATCGCCGAGGTCTGCTTAATGTATCTTAATTTTCGGTGTGTCCGGGAACTCCCGCCAACGCTTACTTCGGCCCCATCGAGAGTTCCCCTTGTTGAATATGCTTCTCATTATTGGGGAAAGCACATAGTAAGAGAGAGGACGGAGAGTGTGACTCTGCTTGCGTTCCGGCTTCTGGTTGAATTCGAAAAGCATATATCCTCTCAACTTCTCTGGCTACATGATTATGAAGATCAATATTGGGGGGAGGAGGCGTTTGAAGAGGGTTCTCCCAAACGCTTCACTGGGCTCCATATGGCGGCATCTCTCGGGATTGTGGATATCGTTGCGCCTTTATTGGTGATGAAAGAGTGGAATATTAACGCAGGAGATATCATGGGTCAAACGGCGCTTACAGTGGCAGTTGGCAGAGGCCATGAAGCGGTGGTAGAGCTGCTATTGAAACGAGAGGATATCAATCCTAACATCGCAGACAGCATAGATGGTCGGGCGCCGCTCTGGCTGGCCGCAGAGGACGGGCATGAGGGAATAGTAAAGTTATTATTGGGACGAGACGATATCAATCCTAACACTAAAGACACCTACTATGGCCGGACACCGCTCATGCGTGCTGCGGGTACAGGGCATGAAGCAATAGTAAAGCTGCTATTGGATCAAGAGGATATCAATCCCAACACTCCAAACACGCGATATAATCAAACACCTCTCTGGTTGGCTGCCAATGTTGGGTACGAGGGAATAGTGAAGTTGTTATTGGAGCGAGACGATATCAATCCCAACACTGAAGACACCTACTATGACCAGACACCCCTCATGCGTGCTGCGGACGCAGGGAACGAAGCAACAGTAAAGCTGCTATTGGGTCGAGAGGATATCAACCCCACACTCCAAACACTCGATATAATCGAACACCACTCTGGTTCGCCGCGAAGTGCGGGCATGAGGGAATAGTAAGGTTGTTATTGGAACGTGAAGATATCAATCCCAACGCAGCGGATACAGAATATGGCCGAACACCACTCTGGTTAGCTGCTGGGGGAGGGTATCAGGGGATAGTAAGGTTGTTATTGGAGCCAGACAATGTCAATCCCAATACTTCAGACACCAAATATAACCAAACACCTCCCTGGTTGGTTGCAGGTGGCGGGTATGAGGGAATAGTGAGGTTGATATTGGAACGGGAAGATATCAATCCCAACGCAGCGGATACAGAATATGGCCGAACACCGCTCTGGTTAGCTGCTGGGGGAGGGCATCAGGGGATAGTAAGGTTGTTATTGGAGCGAGACAATGTCAATCCCAACACTTCAGACACCAAATATAACCAAACACCTCTCTGGTTGGCTGCAGGTGGCGGGTATGAGGGAATAGTGAGGTTGATATTGGAACGAGAAGATATCAATCCCAACGCAGCGGATACCGAATATGGCCGAACACCGCTCTGGTTAGCTGTGGGGGGAGGGTATCATGGGATAGTAAGGTTGCTATTGGAGCGAGACGATGTCAATCCCAACACTCCAGACACTAGATATGACCAAACGCCACTCTTGTTGGCTGCTGTGGTCGGGAATGAGGGGGCAGTAAAGTTGCTATTCGAACGAGAGGATATCAATCCCAACCTCCCAGATACTGAATACGGCCGAACGCCGCTCTGGTGGGCTGCGTCGGGTGGACACGAGACAGTAGTAAAGTTGTTACTAGAACGAGAGGATATTAATCCCAACACTCCTGACACCAAATATGGCCACACGCCACTCTTGCTGGCCGCGGTAGGTGGGCATGAGAAAGTAGTAAAGCTCCTATTAGAACGAGAGGATCTCGATCCCGACATACCAGGTTGGAGTGGCGAAACAGCCCTCGAGTCAGCTGCATCCTGGGGACATGCAGGAGTTGTGCAATTACTCTCTGAACCTAGACCCTCTCTTCCCGTCCTTATCGGTGCCGAAATGGCTGAAAGCCGGAGCCTCGACACTCCGCCACCTGGGAACATCCCCATCAGCAGCAGCAAAAAAAGAACAGCCGATACCAGCGACGGAGGAAACCAAAGAAAGAAACCCAGAGGGCCGCTCATCTAACCTGTCAGGCCTACTTCAGCCTTTTTCACCCACCCACCCTGGTCCATCCAAGCCCCTCCCCACCGAACTCTAGCTCCTCATGCCAATCGCAACTCTTTCCTTCGTCCTTACTCCCTCCCTAATGCGCCTATCCCATTCCTTGCTCCTATCAAGTCTCTCCCATCAGCCATTCACCAGTATCGTTTGATTTAGGCAGACTCTCTACTACTCTTCGACTTATACACAAATGTCGGCTTATATACACAAGTATCAATGGAAATTAACCCCGGGAATCCCGTGGTCTATGGCGCATAATCTATACTTTCTCCTCTTCATTCCCCTTTTCCCGTCCTTATTTCTTTTTTTCTTTTTCATCTCTAGCTTGCATACTAGTACCGTACTAGTAGTGCAACACCGCTTCCCTCTTCTCGTCAGAGGACTCGCTTCTTTCCCCCCCCTATCTAGATCATGTTTTCAGAATCCAATATCCCCCCTCTGTTTCTTTTAATGCTCTTCCCCTCACCCTGTATTATACCAAGAATGATAACCTTTCGATAAGAATTTAGTAGCCTCACCGACTTCTCTCTCCGAGCTTCAATAGACAAATTAGGGATAACAGGGCATATCTACAATCAACTACATCCAGAATGCAAAATGTGACACTCACTTTACCAAGATACATAATCGGGATTTGTGAGCCTACCTTGTGGCTTGAGCATGAGTGTTACTGTAGGTAACGATGAGATTGAGCACAAACGGCACTACACAACGTCCAGGGGCCCGGGGGAAGCGAAAAAAAAAACAACCCCCGATAGAATGAACGAATATCCAAAATAGCGATAAATAAAGCCACCATCAAAGCAGAACCTCTAATTCTTTCTGTGTGTTTTTCGGTACAGTATACTGGACAAGTGGCATGAGCGTGAATTCCTCCAGCATGAATCTAAGCTTTCGCTCGGTATAAAGTTACCAGATATCCTCAATGCCGTATTCATTTGATTCTTCTTCACGGCTGGTATTTCCGCTTGCAAAACTCGATATTAACCGACCTAGGACTATTCTTCTTTTTTTGTTCCCCCAAAAATCCGCAGAACCGTGATGGTGTTATGTAGTACATTACCAGTGCTCTAAACACAACTGGCAGATTCCCAGATTGTTCGAGTAGTTTCTGATAAGGGTGTCTTATATCATTGATAGTAGGCGCGCGATGGAAGGGCTTTACTAAATGGTACGGAAGGGATGCTGAGTCACGTGACAGACTCTGGAACAAAATTTGCTTCCTCGCTTAAAACTCTGATTGCTCCTCGGCCCTAGCATCAGCCTCTGTTGTGCTTATTCAGCAGAAAATTGCTATGAGGTGCTAGGAGCCGCATGGAATCTTTTTCAGCCCTGCCGTCTAAACTTCGCAAAACCTCCGGTACAACTGTCAGGGCTGCCGGTAGGGATATTTATGTTTGACTAACACTTAGCTAATACAAGTACCAGCAATGTCGGGCGCGGGGGCGTAACGAGGTCCTACCCGGTGGGAGCTCGGATGGGCGGACTGACAGGTTCGGTGGTGTGGGGGATTGGGTTTTAAAAACAAACGAGTTCTGAGAGTGGAGGAGTAATGAAGGTGGAACTGGTAAGGCTGTCTTCTTCTGCTGCTGGAATCCGGGGGTGGAGAAGACTTATCTTGGGTTAGTGAGTATCTGCCACGCACGAATTACCGCTAGTCGCCCGCAATATTAACCCATTAGTACGGTAGTCGGCAGTCTGGGTGGTGAGCTAGGCAAGGAACATTTCCAATTGCAATGTTCTACGAGTACCACGACTTCCACGACCGACATGAGCAGCCAACTACCGACGTCATGGGAACCATCCCTACGCAACTTGTGGTTCGGATGGAGCGCCCTTGCACGTGCAAAGGTGTTTTACAAGGCCGGCTGTCGAGATCTGGTGCTCCGGATGTGACCCAGATGCCGAAACCGGTTATTGTCGCATTACGACAGGCTCTGATCTATACCAATACTTAGCGCAAGCGCCTTCCTGAACATTGAGTGAAGCTTTTCGCCTAAACAGAGCATGTTCCCGAAGGGTCACCGAGGACGCGAACACTTGTCCCGGAAAGCCTCCGGCTGAGGCCGAAATTACAAGACATTCATTGCCGGGCTTACGGCAGCTGCTGGTCCACAGAGCTGTGATATAAAAATATATTTGAAGTCGGAAATGGATCCTGAACCTATGGCGATGTCTAGTCGCTTATGTGCTGACACCCCGAGAATTATCGCAGAAGGAATCTCCAAAATGTATGTATGAGCATCCAGTCCCCATTCCATTCTTGGCCTTATATTGACTAACAATGGTGGGTAGATTCCTCCTTGTTTCATTAGTTACCGGCGCTCTCTTGGTGGAAGCTACCATCTCTAGGAGAGTGTTGTCGCAAAATTGGATAGAGTACCGCATGGGAAACGGGGGAGGTGGATAGCTCGCGACTCTGTTCTCTGATTGTCTTCTCTCTCTAAAATAGCGGTAAAGACAGGAGTATATAATATACGAATCATAGAATCATTTTTGTCCCCCACAGATCACACATGTCCATGGGTGTTCCCAATTTCTTTGCTCATTCCTACGATAACCAAAGATAAAAACATTTTCTGCAATTCTCAGGTGAAGGTAATATCGTGAAAACTCTCGTTTTCCATGCATTCCGTCTAACCACGTATTGGGTCCCGCCGACTTTGGTATGCAGCTAGTCTATCATCAAGGATATTTCTGAAGCTCTGAGCTTCCCCAAAACCATGAGCTCTAACTAGGACATGCCGAGCAGCTATAACTAATTTCTAACAATGGTGATAACTAAGCGATTCTTAGATTGCCTACACGGCACGCGGTTAGGTGGTTCTGCGGATATGCACGCATCATAATATATACAACTAAAATTTAAGACTACTCAAGAACTTGTGGTAACCGAATCCTCTTGAGATAATCCCCTTACATGGGAGCGGTCCTACAGTATTACCACTAGGGAGCTTTTCATCATTGGATCATAGAATTTTTCGCTTCATTTTATGGTGCGAGTGATATATGATGACCATACCACATCACGACCCAACCCTTCTCCGTGGTAGAGAGCACCCTGGCTTGCTAATGTGCTATGATAGAAGACAACCGAAAATGATACCCACTACCCCTGTCCGCCCCACTTAACTTTCCTTTCCCGTACCCTCCTTACCCCCGCTGGCCCTCTTGGCCCCCTGGGTCTAACTCTTCTTTCTTCAACGCCGGGAGGAACTTGTAGCTGGGTAGGCACGGGGGGGGAGCAGACTCAGGGGGACGGGAGGTTAGTGGGGGTGGGGGTGCGATTCTCGTGTCATAGCCGTAATTGTTGGTGAAATTGTGGCCGCCGCGATGGTTGCGAACAGCATCTCATGTTTACTGATTACTCCTGAACCCAGTATTAAATCCGAGTTAGCAACCTTGGTGCGAAAAAAAAACCTCTCCTAAATTGACTTGGACAAGCCTAAATTTTTTGAGAACATTACAGTGGAAGGTCCTCTCCCTCCCCACTGCCCGGGCGATGTATTTAGCCCCTGGTCGGCCTGTGGGGGTGTTTTGATTCGAGGAGGCGGTCCTCCAGCAGGTCATAGAGGCGGTCGTAGATTTCTTGGTAGACGCCGGTAACGAGAGTTCGGCCCCAACGGCGGATCTTTTCACAGTTGTTTAATACGATATCTACGGCAATTCAAATCCCAAGTTAGCAACCGGCACACTCTAAGATTCGTCGTTTGGGATTAGAGGAGAGGGTCAATGTGCTACTTATGAAAACTATGCTACCTATTTTTTTAACGAGTAGTGGCACACTCGCCGGCCGCTCCGCCTATAACATTCTCATCATCCTGCGAATAACCTATCAGCATGTGCCTTGAGTGGTTTCTCACTGGACCTACCGTGGTAGATGAGGAGATATCGGGGGCAACTTGGGGATGTATATATCCATTACTTTTTTCCCCTGCGTATCCTACAAACTACAAAGTATGATATTATATTAGTCATAGTAAAGATCTCAATCCAAGGATAACTTACACCAAGAAAACCGGCCAGTGTTCCCAACTATCCCGGGCGCTCCGCAGGGCCCTTGCGAGCTTGTAGGGTAAGGACCCCGGGAGCGGCGTCCGTCTGCCATAAAGACGGCGGTTCCAGGGGTTGACGACAGGACCCTGCAGTCTGAGGCCAAATGTGATCTTCCGGTAGGGCACCGCCATCACTTGTAGGGCTCGGCGGTCATTCGCGGGACTAGGTAGTCATTTGGAAAGCCTGTTGAAAATTCTAGTTGCGAAGGCAATGATTTACAGTGAGGATTTTACGCAGTCGAGTGAAAAAGCTTTAGTGGAGATGAAGATTGTTGATTGATTGAGATAAGTTGATGAAGGGAAAGATTTAAGAAAAGTTGTGTGCAAGAAGAAAGGTTTATCGTGAAAGAGGACAGAAAGGAAGGAGAAAAAAAGGGGGTGAAAACAATTTCATAGGTTTGCGCGTCCTGTGGCTAGTGCATAAGTATACCACGGCGGCCCCAGAGTGCAGGCACATCCCGCACCGAGTGTGGCTATTGAACTGCATTCCAACACTAGACAGATCTGCACTTGACCCAAACATCATGGGTTCGCTTTGATCGTGTATTGTAAGTGGGAATATGCGGGGGCGCCATGGTGGGGGTTGATGCCTAAGTTCCTTCCCGAACAATTTATATGCAGATATGCGACAAGGAAAGATACGAATGTAGGGCATGTGGTGTTGTGGTTTTCGGTGGCTAGGCACTCGGCAGTGGGTTGTTGTTTTCACATCCTAGGCGTAGGATATCAGTTTCATGATTTTGTTGATGTCCCGAGCCATCGGGTATAAGGTATCGGGTATTTAGTTTCATTGCTTCTTTCAAACTCTATGTCACTAGGCATACGGGAGTTGGCACACTGACAGGGCATAGGCTTTAGGAGCACTAAGGATCATGAGATATCAGTATGGTTCTAGATTACCAGTGATCGTTGGCGATCAGGTTTTGTTAGCTGCCTGTGTTTCTTTAGAGAGTTTGTTGAGTACGGGGATGTCTTGTAATTATTAGTTTGACTGAGAGATATATCTCCTGGCCTGTTCTCAGCCAGAGAGGAAGCAGCCATCTAGTCCACCCTTCCTCCATCTTTTGCCCCTCCGCTTAGAGTCTATTGCAATTGCACTTTTGTTCCTTTTTTCCTCAGTGTTTTCCTTTAAACTCCATCAGGGATATGAGTATAAGCAATTGCATAAGGGATGCATACGTAATAACCCTAGCCCCAATAAAGGTGGAGAATCTAAGTTGACACAGACTTGGGATGGAAGAAATGGTGTTGCTACCGAATTCAGAACGTCGAGTATACATTAGCGAACTATGCCATGCCCTAGGAGCAAAGACAGGATCCGCAGGTCTGGATCCTGAAACAGTTCCTGTAACTAGCATTATCCTAAAATCTCTTTTAGATCTTATCACCCTTGAAGTACCATCCTCAACCATGCCCACCTCACCTCGCAGGAGTAGACCCAAAATATTTTCAAGCACCACCCTTGCGAGCTGAGAAGGGCAGCCATGAAGGAATATTAAAGTTGCTGCCAGAACGAGAAAATACCAACCGTAGCACTGCCGGCATCTCCGGTCGAAGACAACAATATTGCTCTTGAGAGAGTGGGCTTAAGGGAATGGTGAAATTTCTATTCGGGTGAGACTGTATCAATTCCGACACCGCAGATCGAGATGTCGATGGACGGATGCCATTCTGATGCGGTGAAATGGATGGACACAAGGCAGTATTCAAGCTGCTATTGGAACGGGAGGATTTCATTACTGACATACAGTGCCATGGCCCCAGTGGCCGAACAGCGCTTGGCTTAGCTGTCTCGCGGCGTTAGCCCGCGATAGGTTTAGCTCGACAGGTTAATGTAATTGCACCTACTGGTTAGCGATACTAAGGCTGTCCAAGTGACCAACTTGGATCTTACAGGTTACAGGTTGCATTTCCACCGCATCTCTTCCATTTAATCGGGTGGAGACTGTCATGTTTGTAGGCGATCAGATTTGTCTCTTAGTCTAAACCAATAATACTGGCAATCCCCGAAACTTATTTTTTTCTTCAAACATCTTGCCCAACCAAAAGTGCTTTGATCTTTAGTGTGTCAGTATTATGGCACTATTTGCTGAAAACTAGACTATAATACCATGAGCGGTTTTCATCCAAAATCACTTGTTGCTTGACAGAAGGAGAATATTGGATCCCGTTTCTAGTTCTGGATTAGGCCCTAGGCTAGAGCGCTTTTGGCTATCTCTTTCACTACTAGTATCTCATTCACCATTCCCATCCTCTTGAGTTCTACGGTATTGGTTTCTAGTTAGCGGATGCATTCATTTTATCGGGCACTGCTGTGCATCTCTAACAGTTATGTATTCAGCTCAACAGTTCCTCACCGCCCGTAGATCCAAGCTTCTACCTCTTTATGTCAATTATTAGAGCTCGATCTTCGTCAAATAGGCATAGTACCTTACAAAAGTTATGATATGAGGAATCTCGCTTGGCTAGTCTCCGCCCTATGTTTGCAACCTCATATCTACCCTATTCTAAAAACTCCGTCCAAAGCTTAACAATAATTGGTGATCAATGCCCGCTCAGTGAGGGAGGGAGGGGCTCAGGCCGGCGGGGCAGGCGGTGGATACTTTCTCTGTATTCCTATCCTGGCGGTGTCAGATTTGCATATATTTGACGGAACCATCTACGCTAGTGAAATTAGTGGTGATCGGGGATGCCAGGAGGTTTCCCGATTTGCTATTGTCCGGGGTTCGTGGTAACAAAGTTTGGGTGGAAAAAAACAAAAAAACATCTACTGTCTAGTTGGGCGATAGAATTCATATGATATGATATATGAATGGATCTATGCCAAGTTCGGGTATTGTGGGGTTGGGGTACGGTCGCACCTCCCTATCCCGATTGACTAAAATCCAAAGAATCTTCCTAGGACAACGAGTGATCCGGGATAATAAGTTTTGCTGTGAATTTTTTTAAATTTACAGTATTTCATACGGGACAGCGAGGTATCCGTATTATCGAGTTCCGGGACAGCAGAGGCTGACTGCATGATGATGTTAGAGAATAGCAGGAGGCTGGGCCAGCGGCCCCAATGGTTATATTGCAAGCTATCACCTGTACGATATTACACTTCGTCGTAAGATAAGCATGCAGGTATAGTTTAATGCCTATTATGCCGGTGCCCGGGTGATTCAGCTTGTGCCAAGCATGAGCCTTGCTCGCTCTAAATGGCCGCTTCCCCGTACTGGAGTTCCAGTCCAGAAACTTCAGGCTAAGTTTGGCCAACATATTTGACCAGGAGATAGAGGAGGAGAGGGAGCAACTCAACAAAAATGTAACAAAACCGTAGAAACCTGGAAATCCAAATTCATGCGAAATGCTGGGGGGAGGGGATTCAGAAGGGCACGAGAGATTTCTGATAGCATATAATGTTGGATTTGCTCTTGTCTGGGCCGAGTTCGGAGATTTGGTTTTGTCAAATTTTCTGCGCTCCGGGTTTTACACGATTCACTAATAAACCGATTCACTTCTGACCCTGATCCATCCACCCCCTCCCTGTTGGGCACAATTTGTTATGCTAGCGGAAAAGAAGATACAGCCGGGATTCATCCTTCTGAATTTAAAACTAGCTTCACCATCAAGATAGTTTCCCGATTACCGGGGAAGGTCGGGCTCTCCGAAACCCACAGAACGTATTCGGCAGCAATCGGGGGATCAAGCAAAGGCTTTCAGTGAGAGACTAAGTTCACAACATGTGCACTCTAGTAGTAGTCATGCGGTGTGCCGTACGTAGGAAGTCGGGTTCTGGTATGGGTAGGTCTTGGGGTGTTTTCACGAAAAAGAAAACCGAGTCTTGAGGTCATTTTCATAGGCTTCAAGCCTCTAAATAAGCCTAGTTTGGTGTCATGCCGAACATGTCAGCCATTTCTGAAACTACAAGATGCGGCCAAGCCATGGGCCCCCACTTTCAAACCTCGGGTTTATCCGCCTCCCGGACAGGCCCTTAAACTGGAGAGTTATTCAAGTTTCTGACAAGGCAACGGGGTACGGTACATAATTTACATTACTGTACTCGAGGACAGGTATTCCATGTGCTGGTGACACTGCATCTTCTGGACCTTCCGATTTTGTGTGTGCCAAGCACGCCGATCTTTATCCACTCCGGAATTATTGATTGAGTGATGTGCTATGATGCTGACTATTTGCAAAGATTTGAGAACCCCCTTGCTCGTAGACTTACTTTCAACAAATACTTGGAGGCAAGTTTAATATTAGGACGGGCGGGGTCATGACAGCCTGGGGCCATGGTGACAACATAGATGTTAATGTCGCTCTATCCGAATTTTTTATTTACGCAGGTAAATTTATTACACTCCCAATAATTCTGAAGGTCATGATCTGCAAACTTGGCAAACACGAAACGGGAAGGCCCGGAAAACGCAGCTCTCACCAGCCCATGGCTATCATACCAAGGTACAGTACTCGGGTACAGCGCCTAAATTTTGTAGGTTCCACAAGCGAAGTTTGCTACCCTTACGCCCTGTGGAACCTACAAAACTTCGGAGCTGTATCTCCTTAGATTCTAAGGCTGAATTTCATGCAGAGATGGATTGCCCCTTCACCAGAGTATCCAGGATAGATGTGGTGTTCCGTGATCTTGAGCTCATATCTCGCAATCGCGATGCGCGGGTCTTAGCTAAGTGGGCGCTGATTGGACGGTGGTTTTGGCGGCGCCCCTTCTTTTTCAGCCAGGCTGATGAAAACTTCCATAAAACTTCCCATACCGCTAGCATAATTATTATTGCAGCATATCTATTCGACAACTGTCTGGACACACTATGGAATTCACTTTGAACTGGGTCGGCGACCGCGATGGCAACTGCGGCGGCAACTGCGGCGGCATAACGAATAGCTATAACACAACGAATAGCTACAACAATATCGTCAATGAAAACAAAATCATAACCGATGAGAACCAGGAAATTATGAAGTGGCTCTCGCCACTGGACCCCAGGGGAAGGCACCATGATGTGCGTACCGACAGGGTCGATGATGTGGGGAGCTGGCTTTTAGAAACAGACGAATTTCGGGAGTGGAGGAATAATGAAGGTGGAGCAAATAAGGATGTATTATTTTGCTACGGGAACCCGGGGGTGGGGAAGACGTATCTAAGGTGTGTGCTGGTTGTTCTAGAAGAAGTAGGCATTATCGCTGACAGCTAGCAATATTAGCTCATTAGTGATTGATTACTTGTGCGATGAGGCCGACAAGGGAGACATTGCAATCGCAATGTTCTACTGCGACTTCCACGGCCAGCAGGAGCAGACGACTACCAACATCATGGGAGCCATCCTTAGGCAGCTGGTGGCTAGAGGTGAAATGCTGGAGTATGTGCAATCGGCGTTTAAAATGGCGAAAAAAGAGGTCGGCGGCCGTAGACCGCGACTCCCGGATATTTTGCGGATGCTTAAGCAAGCTATTGCCGTGTTACCCCGGGTTTTCGTCTGTATTGATGCCTTGGATGAGTGCCTTCCCGAGTATCTACTCGAACTCCTTGACTCTCTGAGGGATATCCTTCAGGAGTCACCGAGGGTGCGAATATTCCTAACGGGGAGGCCTCAGGTAGAGACCCAACTTGTTAGATATTTCATTACTTGTGTTACAGTACCCATCAGTCCGAAGAGGCGCGACATAGAGAGATATTTGGAGAAAAAGCTGGAGAAGGACACAGAGACAAAAGCGATGTCCGACGGTTTAAGAGCGGATATCCTGAGAATTATCCCGCAAAGGATCTCTGGAATGTGGGTAGAGGAATCTGCAGTCCACACTCCACACATGCATATATTGACGGAACATGATGTCTAGATTCCTTCTTGTCTCCCTAGGCATTGACGCTATAATGGGGGAGGTTACCATCGCTGGAAGAAGACAAAAGCTGAACGAGGTGACAAAGGGCAAGCTTTTGGAGGATGTGTATGCGACAACCCTGACACGAATCAGGACACAGAAGGGGAGTAGATCCAGACTCGGTGTGGCGGCCCTGATGTGGGTATCGAATTCGAAGCGACCGTTACAAATAAGCGAGCTATGCCATGCCTTAGGAGTGAAGGTAGGGTCTGCAGAAGTAGATCTTGAAAATATTCCTGCAATTGAAACACTCCTCGGGTGCTCATTGGGGCTTATCACGATTGAGGAGTCCTCCTCCACCGTCCGGCTTGTCCACTTCACTTTGGAAGAGTATTTGTCCAACAACCCAAGCCTGTTCCAAAGCCCACACTTGACGATCGCGGAAGTTTGTTTGACGTACCTCAATTTCGAGTGTGTCCGGAATCTTTCGACAACTCTTCGTTCGGCACCGTCGACCGTCCCGTTTGCTGAATACGCTTCTTGCTACTGGGGAGACCACCTAAGAAGGGAGAAGGTTGAGAGTATGAGCCGGCTTGCGGTTGGGTTTCTGGTTGAATTCGAAGTGCACATATCATCTCGGCTGCTCTTGCAGCATTACCACAAGAATAGGCGTTGGTGGGAACGGGATTATGATAGGAGCAACTCACCTGATGGCTTCACGGGGCTCCATGGAGCGGCATTTCATGGCCTGGGCGCGATAGTTGCTGCTTTATTGCCAATGAAAAAATGGGATATCAATACAAGAGATACCATGGGTCGAACGGCACTTACATGGGCGGCTGTAGGAGGCCATGAGGATGCCGTTAAGATACTATTACAGCTGAAGGATGTCGATCCCAATGCCGCAGACGGTGGATATGGTCGAACACCACTCTGGTGGGCTGCTAAGAGGGGGAATGAGGGAGTTGTAAAGTTGCTATTGGAACGCGAGGATACCGACCCCAACACCACAGATACCGAATACGGCAGAACTCCACTCTGGTGGGCTGCGAAGGCCGGGAATAAGAAAGTGGTAGGCTTGTTACTGCAACGGGGGAACATCAATCCTGATGCCGCAGACACCCCATATGGCCGAACACCACTCTGGTGGGCTGCGCAGCGGAGACACGAGGGAGTAGTAAGCTTGCTGCTGGAACGAGGGGACATCAACCCCAACGCCGCAGACAGACAATATGGCCAAACACCACTCTGGTGGGCTGCGGCAAGTGGGCACGAGGGGGTAGTAAAGCTACTAATGGAGCGAGATGATATCAGTCCCAGTACTGCCGACACCAAGCACGGTCGAACGCCACTCATTTGGGCCGCGAAGGGTGGGTATGAGGGGGTAGTAAAGATGCTATTAAAGCGAGGGGATATCAATCCTAATGCTACAGACACTGAATATGGTCGAACGCCGCTCTCGTGGGCGGCGCAGCGGGGGCATAAGGGAGTAGTGAGGTTGCTATTGGCACGAGAGGACATCAATCCCAACGCCGTAGACACCGAATATGGTCAAACTCCGCTCTCGTGGGCTGCACAGGGCGGGCACGAAAGAGTAGTAAAGTTGTTCTTGGAACGAGAGGACATTAATCCCAACACTACCGACACTAAATATAGTCAAACACCACTCTGGTGGGCTGCGAACACCGGGAATGAAGGAGTAGTAAGAATGCTACTGGAACGGGGGGACATCAATCCCAACGCCACAGACACCGCATACGGCCGAACACCACTTCGGTGCGCTGCTGAGAGTGGGCATGAGAGAGTAATACAGTTGCTATTGGAACACGAGGACATCGATCCCAGCATTGCCGACACCAAATATGGCCAAACACCCCTCTGGTGGGCTGCAAAAGGCGGGAATGAGGGGGCGGTAAGGATGCTATTGGAAAGGGGTGATATCAACCCCAACACCACAGATACCGAATATGGCCGAACTCCACTTTGGTGGGCCGCTGAGAGCGGGCACGAGGGAGTACTAAGGTTGCTATTGGAACGGGGAGATACCAATCCTAACACTACCGATACTAAATATGGCCGAACTCCGCTTTTGTGCGCTGCGAGGAGTGGGCATGAGGGGGTAGTATACTTGCTATTGGAACGGGGAGATATCAATCCCAACACTGCCGACACCAAATATGGCCGAACGCCACTCGGGTGTGCTGCGAGAGGTGGAAGTGCGGGAGTAGTGGAGTTGCTATTGGGACGAGAGGATACCAATCCCAACACTGCAGACACAGAATATAGTCAAACACCACTCTGGTGGGCTTCCAAGGTCGGGCATGAGGCTGTAGTCAGGTTGCTCCTGGAACGGGAAGACATCAATCCCAACACTACCGATACAAAATATGGCCAAACACCCCTCGGGTGCGCCGCGTGGAGTGGGAATGAGGGAATAGTTAGGTTGCTGCTGGAACGAGAGGATATTAACCCCAACGCTGCTGATGTGGAATATGGCCGGACTCCCCTCTGGTGGGCTGTGGAGAGCAAAAATGCGGGGATAGTAAAGTTGTTATTAGAACGAGAAGATACCAACCCGAACGCCACAGACACTCAATGTGGCCGAACGCTTCTCTGGCGGGCTGTGGAGAGAGAGAATGAGGGAATAGTTAAGCTCCTGCTGGAACGACAGGATATCAATCCCAACCCCACAGACGCCATCCATAATCGAACACCCCTCACATGGGCTGCTGATAGGGGGGATGAGAGGATAGTAAAGTTACTATTGGAGCGAGAGGATATCGATCCCAACATTGCCGACAACAAATATGGCGGAACGCCCCTCTGGTGGGCTGCTCGAGGTGGGCATACTGGAGTAGTAAAGTTGCTACTGCAACGTGAGGATACTAATCCCAACACTGCTGACACTAAATACGGTCAAACACCACTCGCGCGTGCTGCGTGGGCTGGGAATGCTGGAGTGGCCAGGTTGCTATTGAGACGGGAAGATACTAACCCCAACACTGCGGACACTAAATATTGCCTAACACCGCTCTTGTGGGCTGCGAGGAGTGGACATGAGGGAGTAGTAAAGCTGCTACTAGAAAGAGCGGACCTCAATCCCCACATACCAAGCCCCGCCGGGAAAACAGCCCTTGAGTTAGCTGCGTCCCGCGGGCATGTGGGAGTCGTGAGATTACTCTCCAAATACGCACTCTCCCACCCAACCCCAACAAATACAAATCAAGTCTCCGGGCGCCCCTCACCTAAGCGGTCAACCTTCCTCTCACCATTTAAGCCTTCTTTCCCCACACCCAGCCCCTCCCCGTAGCGGCGAGCTTTTTTTCGTCATTGTTTCCTCCTTAATTTTTCTCCTCCATTTTCTTACTTTCAACCCCACCTCATCATCTTCATCCCCCCCTGGGATTTCCATTAGAATACTGTATTATAGTAATTAGTTATACATTTCCCTCTCTACCCTCTACCCCTCTCAATGTATTGTATAATGCCAAAGCTGATCACTTTTCCATCATATCATTTATGCGGCACCCTACTAAAAATACCGAAATCCCACCACCCTTTCCCTCATAGCCTCCATAAACAGAGTAGATATCATGGAGCCTATCTGCAATCACCTAGACCAGTAATACAGACGTGGAAATAGTGGGAAAATAACTAAGTTTGTTTCCCGCTCTCCTATATCCTTCCAGGGCTTCCAGTATGGTAACTTTGGATACCAATCAAGTATCCCAGAAATCCTCCAACCTCCAAGAAACTTCACAACAGCCTTCTTGGACATGTATGGAATATTTTATGGGTTTCTGCTTCATTTCTCTATATAGCTCCCCAATCTTCATACACCCTATCGATAGCTTCCCCATCGGACATTGAGCCGGAGTGCAACCTCCGAGCATGACGTATTTTTCCCTGGTCATGAGAAGCTCCCTAGTTATGAGACACTTTTCAAATACCGTGTCTAATGTTCTAAGATATCAATAGCTCAACCAATGAGTAACCTATAAATAATTCTGTCTTTTTAGCGAAGAGGAATACGGTAAGTAATAAGTTATGATGAAAAGTGTATTGTAGAAAAAAGTACTAATTTGCAATATGCCAACCAATCTATTATAGAAGAAAAGAATTCCCGTCAAGAGTGAATGAATGAGTGAATAAATAAATTAGGTTTATTTAGTTATTAGATCATCACCCGGATTTTATAAAATGCTGTGACACTGGAGAGACGCTGTGGCATTGGAGACCTTAACCGAATAATAAGACTCGCTTATTCAATTCTAACTTAGTCATTAAGTTAAGCAGCTCATTTGGCCTAGTGAAAAACCGGATGCCAGCCCTTGAAATTAAGGACCGAACTTTGTGGATTGCAGTCGCGCTTCTTTGGCCTAATTAACAATATGGAAGATGGGGTGAGAAACTGCCAGCCAGGGGCCGCCAGCCTCACTTCCAGACAGCGAACTTCACCATTGGGATGGTTTACCGATAGCCAAGGTAGGTTCGGCTCCTTGGGATACTGAAGCTGGTTTGCTATTCTAGTTTGTGGTAAGGCAACCTCGTGTTCTTTCGATATAGGTGAGCTTTTTGTTTTTTTCCCCCGTGGCGTCCGTGATATTGTTTTAGGTACAGTATCGTACTTTAAAATCTTGGAGAAATCATGGTTGCTAACTTTAACCTAACTAAGGTTCCACCATCATACAGTAAAAACTCAAATGATAGAACCGTGCGCTATGTGGTTGAGAATTCTCTATCTTATAATAAGAGCGAAAAACACAACAAAAAACTAGGCGCTCGACCCCTCTAAAAGCCATAAAAAAAATAAAAAAAACCCCAGACCATAACAGAGGCAGCAACTCCAACGACATGGCACACGGTCCTATTACAGATATTTGACTTTTTACGGTACAGTAGTTGGTAACTTGCGAAATTTCCAAATCATGTCGCACCAAACAGTCCCTAAGATACTTGTGCTTAAGAAGAGAGAGCTTCTATTATACATGGATAAGGCTATACTCGAGTACACCCGTTCCTACTCCAGTGTGCCCACAAGCGGCGTCCATACTTCTGTGCTCCGCCATACTTATGCCAAGGTTGTGGCCCGAGCACAACAACCCCGAACCCTAGCAGGCTTCGAACCACCCACAAGACAGCCTCAGGCAAAAAATAAAATAAAAAATGGAAAACATGGAAATGAACTGTCAGAACATGGTCATTCAATTGGTTCACTCTGATCAAACCGCTAGAGTGGTTCCTTGTTTTCCCTTTTTTTTTTTTACGACAAGCTATACTTACAAAGCGTGCCCGGCAGCTCAACATAACTTCCCAAGGAAAGCCCAACGAGAATAAAAAGCCAGAGGGAAAGAAAACAGCTCAACATACTTGTACAATACTGTAACTTTAACGCTTAGCTTAACACTGCGGCTCAGCTTGAATGTGACCACTTAGGTTAATGTAACTCTGTAGCTCAACGCGACATTGGGAGCCGTTAGTTGCTTAACACTATCCGCAACTATGTTATCCAGCTTGGATATTTTGTTTTTATAAGCTTGGACAACAACTCGCTTTTGTTTTTCATGTCTTTTATCCCATCGAGTAAAGGCTTACACCCGACTAGCTCTGCTCTTTTTCCTTGCATTCTAGGCTCGCTATGGCAGTTTCTCTGCCTTTTCCACTACAGCATTTGTTGGAAGCCGTGAGATTCTGCTGGACATGCTCACGCTATTTTTTTATTGCTTGGATGGTTTTCGGGAATGTGCTTAGGTTTTCTGGAGCGCTCTCTGGATCGATACATGCGCCGGAAGCGGGGCGGAAGAGCCGGAAGGGGAGAGTGAAAGAGTCGGATGCCCGCAGAGTCTAATGCCCAGAGGCTACGAACAGTGAGAGTCTTTGTTTTTCTTTTGTTAATAGGGAGACGCAAAGGGGAAGGGAGACATACGCGGATGAGAATAGATATACGCGAAGAACTGTGGAAGGATAGGAGGACGACTTCGTTGTGATTTTATATACCCTTGTCTTTACAGTTAGTTGGTTGAGTGTGATGAATAGCGAAGTGATAAGGAGAACGAGCGAACTTCCCCACCACCGTACCCCAAAGTCCGGTTGGCGATCGTTCCCTTATGTGAATTCTTGGCATTTTGGTGTCCCTAGTTGTTGTTTAAAGACACCTTTCGTCTTTTTCACAATTTGATGTGCTTCTTCGGGGTATCCGATTCAGATGTGCAGATGGAGGCAAGGGTAGCCTGCATATGTGTCTTGAGATCTTCATACAGTTGCACCCTGCTATAATGGACCCCGTTATTGTGGAAAAACTGCTATTACGAACAAATCCCTTGGGAGTTCATTTTCCCCATACACATTTCCCCGCTATAATGAATTCTAGCTGCTAACGAATCCGAATCCAATTCTGTGATGTCTCCCCCTTGCTTTCATACAAATTTAATCTGCTATAATGGATTCCTGATGAATTCTTGAGGACTGAAGAAAGAGATTTGCATATGACAAAGGATAGAGATTTAAATCTTGGGAATCATAGGGGTGTGAGTAGAGATAGTGGTTTCTAGTACCCGATTGACCTTCATCAGAGATAGCATTTCCAGCAACATTTTCCTCCTCATCACTGGGTTTACTTCCTTCAATCCTGCTGAAATCCAGCCTGCCATACCTTTTCCCGGGCTCTTTGTCCACTCTACCCCCAATTCCCTCCCTTTCGATGCACATTTTCCTTTCCTTTTCCTTTGCCATGCCTTATACTAGGAGATTGGAGGATAGTAAGGTATTAATCAGGTGGATAATTTGAAGATATCCTTATTTTTATGTGTACTTTCTTCCTTCCCCATTTGGGTTCTTCCCTTCTAAAAACCCCTCCCACTGCTTATTCATTATTATCACAGATTTTTCACAAATACCTATACTGAACATCTGCTATACTGAACAAAAATGGCCTGATACTTGGCGTTCGTTATAGCGGGGTGCGACTGTAGCTCTACCAAGCCGACCGGGAAGCAGTGGATACCGTAGCTTGTGGCATAACTTACTCGTTGAGGGTGGTGTGGGTGATACGGTATCATCAAGGATCGGAACCTATTAACCGGAATAGTCAAGGGTTCCGGTTACACCTGTTTGTCGCCGGGATGATGCGGTGAACAGGGCTCATGCGAAACCGCGAGGATATGTTGTGCTACCATATCATACAAAATAATATCCTTCAGCCGCAAAGTTGTGTTCAAAGTTAAGGGCGCATCTTGTCCTCCAGAGTTTTTCAGACCTTGATATCACGAAAGGAGAGTGGCAGCTAGCAACCTCAATAATTGCAAATTATCATAACTCGTCATTCTCAAACTCCGAGAAGTAGCTGCCATGAAAATCAATTTTAAAAAAATAGATTCAAAAAAAAATAACCGGAATAATTAGTATTGGGGACAGATTGGCGCATGAATTGAACTACCTCCAAAAATTGGGTGGTTGTGATGGATTGCCGGTATTTTAGCCTGCATCGGTACTCGTACCGTACTCGAGTACTGTGCACTGTTCTAAATGTGAGTTTGTAAAACGGAGCACCCAAAGCATGGATTGCCGGCCATAAGACCCACTGTGGTGTCCGGTTCGCTGGTGTGGAGCTTAGATTTCTCAGTCGTCGATATGCTGGTGTTTACTCAGCAGGAGGTGATTGGATATTTTTAGTCGGTGCAGTTGCCCCCTCTTTTTTATCTGCCCTACTTGTCAGAATTCCATAACACCCCCAGTATCGCCACCATAGCTACCGCTATATATCTCGGTTCGGCGAATACCTTGGAAAACACCATGGACCGTACAGCATATCCGCACTCGATCTCGCTTCGTGACGGTAATACCGACTGCAATAACGTAACGGGTAGTTATAATACCTTGAATGTGAAAAATATCATAGCCGATGAGACCCCAGAAATAATGAAGTGGCTCTCACCACTGGATCCTAGAGGGAGGCATCAGGATGTGCGTAGCGACAGGCTCGATGGTGTGGGGGATTGGCTTTTGGAAACAAACGAGTTTCGGGAGTGGAGGAGTAATGAAAGTGGGGGGGAGAAGGCTGTCTTATTTTGCTATGGGGGTCCGGGAGTGGGGAAAACATATCTAAGGTAAGTGCCCGGCTCATCTGGGAACAGAACCTAAGGCTGATAGCTAGCGATATTAGCTCGTTAGTGATCGATGAACTGTGCGATGGGCCCTGCAATGAAGACATTACAACCGCAATGTTCTATTGCGACTTCTGCGACCAACAAGAGCAGACGACTACCAACATCCTGGGTGCTATCCTTACGCAGCTGACGGTTAGAGAAGGAGTGATGGAGGACGTGCGGAAGGCGTTTCAAAAGGCGAAAAACGAAGTTGGAGGTCGAAGTTTGCGACTTCCGGATATGGAGCAGATGTTGAGGCATGCTGTCGCCAAATTACCCCATGTTTTCATTTGTATTGACGCTTTGGATGAGTGTCTTCCTAAGCATCTACTCGATCTTCTCACGTCACTGAAGTATATCCTTGCGGAGTCACCGAGGGCGCGAATATTTGCCACCGGGAGGCGTCACGTCCAGGGAGAAATCGCAAGCTTTTTCCCCATAGGACTTGTTGTAGTACCTATCAGCCCGAAGACAGAAGACATAGAAAAATATTTAGAGAAGAAGTTGGAGATGGACACCGAACGTGAGGCGATGTCCGGCAGTCTTAGAGCAGATATCCTCAGAATTATTCCTCAAAAGATCTCTGGAATGTACGTAGAAGAATCCCTAGTTCCCGACCCATGCATGATTTTATTTTGACCAACCATGGTGTGTAGATTCCTCCTTGCCTCGCTCGTCATTGATGCCACCCTGGGAGAACTTACCATCTCTGAGAGAAGGCAAAAGTTGGACGAGATGATCAAGGGGAATCATTTGGGGGATGCGTATGCGACAACCCTTGCGCGAATGAAGTCACAGGAGGGGAACCGATCTAAACTTGGTGTGAAAACCCTAATGTGGGTATCAAATTCGGAGCGACCCTTACAAACGAGCGAGCTATGCCATGCCCTTGGAGTAAAGATAGGATCAGCAGATCTGGATCTCGAAAACGTTCCCGCAATTCGAACACTCCTAAGATGTTCTTTAGGGCTTATCACAGTTGAGGAATCCTCCTCCACTGTCCGGCTTGTCCACTTCACCTTGAAAGAGTATTTATGTAAGAATCCAATTCTCTTCCAAAGCGCACACTCGATGATAGCGGAGGTTTGCTTGACATACCTCAACTTTCAGTCTGTCTGGAAACTTTCTCCGGCTTTCAATTCTGCCCTGTCGACAGTCCCCTTTGTTGAATATGCTTCTTGCTATTGGGGAAGGCACATGAAAACAGAGATGGCGGAGAGTGCGACTCCGCTTGCTCTCGAGCTTCTGGGTAGATTTGAAAAGCACATAGCCTCGCGGCTTCTCTCGGTACATTATTCTGAGAGAGTTGGAACTGAAGGCGTTACAGGGCTCCATGGAGCCGCATTTCACGGGATCGGGGAAATCTTCGCTGCCTTATTAACGATGAAAAAGTGGAGTCTTAACGAGCGAGATAATATGGGTCGAACGGCCCTTTTTTCGGCAGCTGAAGGGAACCATGAAGATATCGTCAGAATACTATTACAGCTGAAGGATGTCGATCCTAATGCCGCAGACACCAAATATGGTCGAACACCGCTCATTACGGCTGTGATTGGTAGACATGAGGGCATGGTAAAGCTACTATTGGAGCGAGAGGATACCAATCCCAACACTCCAGACACTGAATTTGGTAGAACACCGTTGTGGCGGGCTGTGCATAGTGGGCATGAGGGAATAGTACAATTGCTATTGAAACGAGGAGATATCGATCCCAACGCTCAAGACACCGAAAATGGTCAAACACCACTCCGGTGGGCTGCGGAGCGCCAGTATGAGGGAATAATAAAATTGCTAGTGGAAAGAGAAGATATCGATCCCAACACTCAAGACACCGTATATGGTCAAACCCCACTCTGGTGGGCTGCGCGACGCGGGTATGAGGGAATAGTAAAATTGCTATTGGAACGTGAGGGTATCGATCCCAACATTGCAGACACTAAATATAGCCAAACACCACTCTGGTGGGCTGCGCAACACGGGTATGAGGGAATAGTAAAATTACTATTGGAACGTGAGGGTATCGATCCCAACATTGCAGACACTAAATATAGCCAAACACCACTCTGGTGGGCTGCGCAACGCGAGGATGAGGGAATAGCAAAACTACTATCGGAACGTGAGGATATCGATCCCGACACTCCAGACACCCAATATGGTCGAACACCACTCTGGTGGGCCGCGCAGCGCGGACATGAGGGAGTTGTGAAGCTACTTTTGAAACGAGAGGATATCAATCCCAACACTCCAGGCTCCCAATATGGTCAAGCACCACTCTGGTGGGCTGCGCAACGTGGACATGAGGGAATAGTAAAATTGCTACTGGAGCGAGAGGATATCAATCCCAACACCGGAGACACCAAATATCGTCTGACACCACTCTGGTGGGCTGCACAGCGCGGACATGAAGGAGTAGCAAGAATGCTATTGGAGCGAGCGGATATCAACCCTAACACTTCAGATATCGAATATGGTCAAACACCACTCTGGTGGGCTACAGAGCGCGGCTACGAGGGAATAGTGAGATTACTATTGGCGCGAGATGATATCGATATCAACACTGCCGACACAGAATATGGCCGAACGCCTCTCATATGGGCTGTGATGGATAGAAATGAGGAGATAGTAAAGTCACTATTGGAGCGTGAGGATATCGATCCCAACATTGCAGACGTCGAGCACGGCCGAACATCACTATTGTGGGCTGCGGAGCGCGGATGTGAGGAAATAGTAACGCTCTTATTGGCGCAAGCGGACACTAATCCCAATACCACCGACACCAAATATGGCCGAACGACACTCATGTGGGCTGTGATGGGTTGCCATAAGGGAGTAGTAAAGATGCTATTGGACCGAGAGGATACCAACCCCAACGTCGCAGACACTGAATGTGGCCAAACACCACTCGCTTGGGTTGCGAGTGCTGGGAATGATGGGCTAGTAAAGTTGCTACTAAAACGAGAGGACATCGATCCCAACGCTACAGACACCAAATATGGCCGATCACCGCTGGGGTGGGCTGCCAGAGGTGGGAATACCGGAGTAGTGAAGTTGCTATTGGAACGAGAGGATGTTTATCTGGGCACCGCAGACACCGACTATGGTCGAACAGCGCTCTGGTGGGCTGCCAGGGGCGGGAGCGAGGGAATAGTAAACTCACTATTTGAACGGGGGGGCATCAATCCCAACACTGCAGAAACTGAACATGGCCAAACACCACTCTGGTGGGCCGCGCGGCGCGGAGATGAGGGAGTAGTAAAGCTGCTATTGGAATGGCAAGATATCAATCCCAACATTGCAGACAACAAATATGGTCAAACACCACTCTGGTGGGCTGCGGTTCTCGGTGATGAGGGAATAGTAAGAGCGCTATTGGAACGAGAGGGTATCGATCCCAACACTGCAGACACCGAATATGGTCGGGCGCCGCTCTGGTGGGCTGCGGTGTGCGGGCATGAGGGGATAGTAAGGTTACTATTGGAACGTGAGGGTATCGATCCCAACACTGCAGACACCGAATATGGTCAAACACCACTCTGGTGGGCTGCGCAGCGTGGGTATGAGAGGATAGCACAGCTGCTGTTGGAGCGAGCAGATATCAATGCCAACACTGCGGACACCAAATTTGGTCGAACGCCACTCATGTGGGCTGCGATGGATAGGCACCGGGGAATAGTAAAGTTGCTATTGAAACGGGAGGATCTCAATCCCAACATATCAGACCTCAATGGCAAAACAGCCCTCGAGTTGGCTACCTCCCGAGGACATACACGAATCGTTCAATTACTCTCCAAACCAAAGACCTCCCTTCCTATCCTTTCTCCGCCGGAGCCCCTTCCCCCCAACACCCGACCCCTCCCCGTAATAGTGTTTTTTTCCTTTTTTATTTTTTCCTCTTTAATTTTTCTCTTCTATTCTACCGCCCTTACCTGAACTCCCTTGCCAATCACTTCGCTACTATTGTTTCATAGATGATTACTATACTACACATACGGAGTGGGCGTGGAAAAGCCTTTGCTCCCTGTTGGGCACATAAACTTGAGCTCATGCACGAGCACGAATGGAATTCACTCAGGGAGTCCTATGGTGGCTCATGGCGCATAATCCATCCTTTCCTCCCTTTTCCCTTCTTTCCCTTCTTGTAATTATTCATTTTTGTCTCCCACCCGCACAACTCAACGCCTTTCCCATCCCTTTATCAAGCGCGCCTCATTTTGCTTTCTGTTCTGAAACCTTTTTCTTTCCAGAACACTGCTGCCCGTCGACAAAATTAACCGAACATCCCGGCGACGGAGGCAGCCCATCGCCCCCACATGACTCCTCACAATAAACACTCCAAAAAAATCATTACCACACAACTAATACATCATAATTTCTTCCGCTTTTTCCCTTTACTAAGGCTAATGGATGATATACTAAGAGCTAATTACTGCTGTATATTTATTTTTGACAATTCTTTAATTATTTTTGTCGGTTGGTGTTGGGGTTGTTAAAGCAAAATCATGTGTTCATTCGTCCTTGCTCCGTTAATTTTATCACCGCACAATATATCGTTGCGCAGTATTATGCCTTTGCCTCTCTGTTCCTTATTAATCTAACCCTCGTTTGCAAAGTATGATACCAAGGATGACAACTAAGTTATTCGACGGGGTGATTTGTAGTGGCCCAGCTAGGAGTTCTGCAGTCTCACCAGCCTCTCGCTCCCAATTCTCGTAGACAGGGAGGTGGTGGCGGGGCCCATCTACAACCTATACTCGCAATGCCCGACAAGGTACTCACTTTACTAATGCATGCACCAGTACTCTTTGTTGGAAATGGTGCTGCTCGCCATACTCTCGTGATACTTCCTTTGTTGTACGTTTAGCTTCCGGGAGTGCCTTGTTTGGCTTCGGTTACGCGTTGAGGATCCGGGCATATGGCTCCGGCTTCGGGCATAGGTTTGTCTTCGGATATGCGCTAAGGATCCGGGCATGGGTTTGGCTTCGGGTATACGGTTCGGCTTCGGGCGTTTGTTTGGACGTTGGGAAAAGCATTGCGAATTCAGGAATACGCGATGGTTTTGGGATCGTGCAGCCTTCGGGAAAGTCGGGAGAAAAGCGGAAGCACTGTAAGGTAAGTGTGAAAGAGCTGGAGGCCGGAGGCAGCAGCGAGAGTGTTTGCTTCTTTTGTTAGTCCGAGAGTTCTCATGCAGAAGGAGAGACTCATATGGGTATGATATCTTTGTTGTTATATACTCCTGTCTTTGCCAGCTAGTTAGTTGAGCACGAGCATCGTGGGGTTATTGAGCGAGAAACTGTGGTTGTTAGCGAAAGATTTTCCCCGTAGTTGAGTGTGCGATCGTTTTCGTTGTGAGTTTGCTTGGCGTTTCGTTTCACCGCTGGTCACTCGTCGGGTATCGTATCGATATCGCGGCTGTTGAAGTATAAAACTCTTCAGGGGATCCCTGCGAACCCTCCCCACTGTGGCTTAAGCACGGGGCTCAGTAGCGACAGTGTTCACTACCAACGGCTTTGCCTAATTTCCGGGGACCCCAAGAGAGCAACAAAGTCCTCACAGAGTGAACCAATCTCTGAAATGGCTGACAAGTATCATACTAGTAAAGCGATGCCATGAGAGCGGGGAAAAAAATTAGTCCTTGACCTACCTTCACTCTTCTCTTCCTGTTTTAGGTACAGTAATGTATGCTATACGTGTTGAATGGACCTCAATTCCTGCAAGCTCCCTTCCCTCAATTTTCCTACCCCACTTTTCACCTTCCTATTTGGGAAGGTATAAGGGTGGGTAAAACACCACACATCAATCTCACGATCCTGACCCGCCCCTGAACTTGGAGCTTCATAAGGGTGCTGGAAAGGCCTTACCGTGGGATAAACACACCTTACTGGCTGGTACCCTACTAGTACCTCAATATCTGCCCTCTGGTGGCCCCTCGCCATAGCCATAGGGACAAAAACCTCACTACCTTGGTCAAATCCCATGGCTACTGACACAACAGTCTGTCATGGGTTTGGCCCTTCTCCATATTTCAACTCGGTCGGATTTTCTTG
>Ga0307509_10000373_pt1 | contig 75603 bp, 76 predicted proteins | sample 10_EM_MG_FD_202245 | JGI IMG/M metagenome (GOLD analysis project Ga0307509, IMG submission 202245) | Populus trichocarpa ectomycorrhiza microbial communities from riparian zone in the Pacific Northwest, United States - 10_EM | ecosystem: Host-associated > Plants > Roots > Unclassified | place...
AAAAATCTTTATCGCTTTACCTACCTCTATTTTGAATCATTGAGCCTTCCTAGACAATCTCCGTCTACGATTAAGATTATCGGCCTGAGTTATCTCGCAAGACTTTGAGATAGGCTCCCGCCTAACACTCCCCTAGTTGATTAAAAAAGCTCTGAATGCCATCTGGCTTTCCTGCCACTTCCCTCTCTTGGTCAATGCGACCGGCAAAGCGAGAGGCAATAGTAGGATGCCGATCCAGAAATCTTGTAATCCAGTGCTGGCCGGGGATAGTGGTAGTACTAGTGGCCCGCTTCCGTAGCAAAGCAGCAACCATTTCATGCAAGTGTGTAAGCCTTGATGGAATTCCAATCTTATCCAATCGCTGGGTCCACTTAACTAATTCAATCTCTTCCTCCTCGGTAAGCAGCTGTTGTGTTACATGGGCTTGGTTTCGTGGCTTCGCCCTCTCAAAAAATCGATTCCCCAATGTAGTCTTGGAGACCCCATACATGCCCGCAGCACTCCTAATACTGATTGGGTTTGGCTTGTTGAGTGCTTCGATAGCCTTATCCAGGCGAGTTTTGTATTCCAAATCTGATCGGGGCTTTACTTTTGGCATCGTGTGTGGTGGTATTGCATATGTTCGTTGATAAATGCGGAAGGGGGTTGATATGGGGTGGTCCGTTGCTACGTCATGACCCGCTTCTACGTCCGATACGTTATCCGAGTAAAAACTGCTTTAAATGCTGTTTGAGATATATATTTCCAAATAAGGGACTGGAGAGGCTTATTAAGAGTATGCCAGAATGACTTCAGCTACTGGTATTCCGGATATGGAAGCTGGGGTTATGCGATATTAGTATCATATCTGGGATATATCTAGTATGATAATTGCAATCATCAGATATCACTTATTTCTCCAACTTTAAATATGCCTGTCATAATCAGGTCTATCGCATGATACTAAGAGCTATGCCCAACTCTTACTCCCACCAAATTTTCTCACCAAATATCACCCAATCTTCCGAATTTGGTTTCGGTTACCGTACAGTATCATAGATATAAATGTCCTATCTCCTTTCAGAAGTGCCCCCGACTTTTGCTTACCCCCTACGGTAGACCTGTATCTACCTTGTCGAAACGCCGCCGAATGATCGATCACCCCGGAGTAGTTTGTTATTTTATCCCAAAAAAAAAAACAATAGACATTAGACACTTGAGTTTACTCTGCTATACCCACTCACGGGGGCCATTACCGAACCTTATATATTCGAGTATCATATCGCAAAAACTCGAATATAATCGAACTGTGTGCCATGTCGTTGGAGTTGCCTCCTCTGGTAAGGTCTGGTATTTTTTATTATTTTATGGCCCCCAGAGGGGCTGAGCAGCTCGTTTTTTTGCGGTACCCGAGGACCTTGTGGGTCGATATTTTACTAATCACATTATTGGCGGACTTGGAAGGGGTCCTGTTATGTATATATACTTTCCACTGTACTACTTACCGGTAGAAGAACTCAGCTGTGGTGCCTAGAGCTCAACTTATCTAGATGGCAGCTCATACGAAAAGGTACTTGTATCCTCTATATCAAATTTCAGGAGTTTATGTAGACTTCAAAACTGCGACTAGTTTTTCTCCGGCCTTGGCATACTTTTATTTTATTTATTTTTTAACAATGTCCATATGTTTTCACTGAGGGAGAAATGGCTGTAGCAAATTGGCATTCTCCTACTGAAAACAAAGCGAGTGATAATTCATGAATACAGCCAAATATCCTCCCTGTCTTGTCTTGTCTATCAACGTTTCCCCATATTGGTCTTGGGGAGGTGTATTCGGCGTATCTCGTCTAGTAGTGACCCTTGCCTCTTAGGTTAATAACCCCCATGTATTAAGATTCAAGTCTCGAGATTCGCCTCTCTACTTCTCTGTGTTGGAAATTGTCGTTGCTACGGTGTTCTCATACTCACTGTTGCCACGGTCACGAGTGATGTCTAGTGACCGCTTGCGTCACCTCTCCCCTCTTACCTCCGTCCCACTTTCTTTTTCTTTCGCTTCGCTTTTCTTTCTTTAATCTTCAACTCCGTTTTAGCTAGCAATACAACTTGTTTGGCTACTTGAGGACTGGTCGCAGCTTGAACTCGTGATATCACTTGCTTCCGCTGGCCTTCTTCAAATACCTTCCAACACTCTGGTTAAGTTAGTCCGGGTCCGGGTCCGGTATGATACTGTGGGGATTGGAACACCCCCGTAATTTCCCCAAGCAAACCTTCACCTGTGCCCCCTATCTTCATTTATGTTTTTCGTGAGCTTCGTGGGGTGGTTGCTGTGGTGGGAGCTACCTGTGGGAGTGAGCTTTCGTGATGTTGCTCCAAAACTGCCTCTACCTCCCACCTGCTAGAAACCATAGACAACGAAGGTAGTCAAACACCTCCAAGAGCGCGATAGATGAACAAATTGCCGCAATGAAGATTAATTCCGTTTTTCTCTTCCCCACCTTCCCCTCCTCTCTTGGTGTGTGAGAAAGCATTAATTGCCTACTAAGTTATCCAGATCTTGATCATCCGTCGAGTGGGGCTGGCTTATCTCCTGTGGGCCCTTTCCAGGCCCAGTTTTGCCCTCTCAGCACTATATATTCTACGGGCCGCCAAATTTAATGACACTCCATGGCAACATATTATAGGGAGATGGTGTTCAAGTATCAGCGTGTGGGCACCATCTGGGATTCGTCTCTGAGAGTACCCTTCTGGACTGGAGGGGAACAGCATTGAAGTCGCCTATGCATCCTAGGAAACTGTATGGGGTTTTGGGGTTCTGGCACGAGAAGTCACATTGGGCTTGCTAACTGGGATCTACCTTTGGAGCTACCGCAAGTACCAGCTCTATAAAACAGACCTTAAAACCCCCTCTTCCTGTGAAGAGAGCATGCTGTGTACTTGTTGGTGTACCAAGGGCTTCGAGCCTGCCGGTACTATGGAAAATGCAGGAAGGGGAAGAACTTAATACAGAGGAGCCATGACACATACGCCATCTGTTCGCATCGCCTCAAAATATCTAGGAGTAATTGCAATGGATAATGGAGGACTTCCCGTAGGAATCTGGAAAAATCTGGAGCCCGGAGCAAGAATCTGGATCACAGGTTGTTCCCATAGAAGAAACCGATTTTCCAAATTTCTAGATTATAATCATTGTGGAAAAATGAAACAACACATATGAAACCTAATAGATACAGGTAGGAAATTATTTTTCATAGAATTGTGCTCTGTAGCAGCATGTTAGTTCTTAATTTTGTTCATTGAGAACTGGGGCCTAATGCGTTGAGAATTGTAGCATGAGGGCTGGTTGACCAATTGTATACAAGTTTCTAGATTTCAGAGCCTTGTGAATCTGAACCAGGGGAGGGGAGGGGGTGGTTCAGATTTTTGAAAATTTAGAATCTAGAAGTTGACTTTCTAGATTTTAGCGTGAAAATATGCCAAGATCACTTCTAAATCTCTTCCAGATTCCTACGGGAAGTCCTCCAATAAAAAGAGCACAAAGGACACACTAGTGGCACCACTTCGGACATCCAGAATTGCTCATAGTATGCTTTAACTAGATTGCGTTGGGACAAGCCACGCTGGGAAAGTATATAATAGGGTAAAGTTAAACCTCATGGTGTTTCTTTTTGTCAACCCGAGGACTCCACATATCAGCCTGTGGAGAACAGGTTCTATAAAGCTGTGTCCTGAAGACATACAATTTGATCAAAGAATCTTTTTTATGGCTACAAACACTCTTTTATCTTAGGATGGCACTAAATTTAATTGGCACTGATGGAATCCTATTTTTCTTTTTTTTTAAGGGAGGAGGGAAGTCACCCACTGCGGATAGCTGATGGTCCCGAGTGAGGCGAGTGGTGCAGCACATCTAGCATACTAACATAAGCCTGATTTTGCTCCGTCCTGGTATCAACCACCCCCCGGAAGCGGGGAGTAGTCTGGCATCTCCCACCCACCCTAGTTAGTAGTTAGCAACTTTTTGGCGGACGCTTCGAGGGAGAGGGGGTTGCTAGGGGTCACAACTGTTGGTATGCCCAGTAGAATGAAAGACTAACCCGTCAGTCGTATCCTTGAGAAATATACAATGGAGTTGATCCACTGCAAGAGCCTTAATCGTGTTTTTTGGGGCAGTATGCTCTACAACTAGTTGCGAGCATTCGAGTGCCTTAAAATTAAAAGCTAGCAGAAAACTGAAAAACCATGTCTCTAAGCATCTTTTACCACCGGTAGGCCTAATGATGACACATGCAGCTCTACGAGTAGATGCTCAAGAATGACGCGCACTAAATTAGGATGGTCACCAATTGCTATGCCTCGCGAATCACTTTAGTAAAACGGCTCGGAACCGAAACGTCAGGGGGAATTTTCTCTTCCTTCCTTCCTCCTTCCTCCCCCCGTCCTAGTCTATGTGTCTTCGCAAGCCCCACCCGCTCTTGTGGGTGAGAGATATCCTACACAGGATATGAGTAACGTACCCCAATACCCGGACAGAGCGAGAAGCGTCCTTTCGTTTCCTCAGCTCTCTCCGGGTTGGGTTTTAAGTGTTAATGTGTCTAATTGGCACATCGGTATCACAGAGTGAACGGATTATGATGGATAGGAAGTGGAAAAGAGGTAAGAAATGTGTGCCCCACAAGCTTTGCTATCGCTAACTCTCGGAAAAGCCAGGAGTATTGACGCAACACGATAAGCACATCTTGGTCCTCCCATGGGCCACCACACCCTGCAAACTTCCATCATCGAGCGGAAAGTCTAGTATAGAACCCTCTCTAGGGATCGCGGCAGCCCTCGGGCAACGAAAGAATCCCACAACGCCCCTGGAGCCCGAAGGGAACCTTTGGAACCACTACCAATGAATGAGCAGCCCCCAGAAATCTCAAAATCGTGTTAGTAGGTAATGTGCTCGAAGGACGGTGAACCTGAGGAGATGGGGTGTTGCTCCTTGCAGCATGGCACTCTTTACAGATAGATGAAGTTGATGGAGCTCAGTATACCTGTTGTATAACGGACACACAAACTCCAGATGGTTATTCTTGACAAGGTGCCATTAACTCGTACACTACAATAAATCTCTAATGATTTTGGATACGACATGGCTCTATTCCATAAGGGAGATGGGGATGCTGTAGTGCAAGGGAGAAGGAAGGAAGGTGTCTCCCGGCCGCAGAGATAGCTCACTTACAGACTTAATAGGCCGTACGAATACCCGCAATTTCAGTTCGTTTTTTAAAAAAGGACTGCTATTATATGCCTTGGATTTGGGTAGTATGCAATAGCAGTTCTTTCCAAAGGCGCTTCGACATTACGAGTACCGGTACTGTATTTAGCACGCTACCACCAGCGAGAGTGCTGACTCTCAACAACCGCCATCCGAACAAACCACCTTAAGGTCCATTACCACATCCCCCAATTCACCCCTCTTCTTCGGTCCTCAAGAATTCCTCTCTTCACTAGCATCAGCACCCTCACGTGGCGGCCCCCGCCCCCGCCGGCGGGGACAGTCATAACACGCACCCGACAGCAACCATCGCACCTCCATACCACCCACCTTTTTTTTAAAAAAAGGAACCAACACATTCCAAACAGTGATCAAATCACATTTGCGAAAACGAACATACAAACCAACAAACAAACAAGCAAGCAAACAAAACTATACGTTACCGAAGGGATAAATATTATCTGTCACAAATTAGAGTTTGAGAAACCGTCTCGCGATGCAGAAATTTGAACACTTGCAATGTTCAAATAGACTATATCAAACCCGTCTAATCGAGCAAGAGGAGAGACCGGGCCCGATACGGCTCAGTACTGTGCCTGCTATTAGGGAGGTGGGGGTATCATAATATTGGTGAAGAGAAAATGGGGGAAAGGGAAAGAAAAAAGAAAGAAAAAAGAGAGAAAAGCAAAGGAAAAGAAAAGAGAAAAGCTTAATGCAACTACTTCCCGGTACGAGTATTGCACTAGTGCTATGCTTAACAAGTTGCTACAGTATCATACGGCACCTCCAATTTAATACCATAGCTGCACCCACTGATCTATCCACCACTAGCACCACAGTTCACTACCAAGTACGACAATGACACAAATCAGCACTTATATCAAAGCTCAAAAACGCAAATCCCCCCCCCAAAAAAAACTAAAAAAAACTACCGGTATTCACTCGGCCTCTCACCATCTACCGTATACCGGTACTTTGTCAATATACACTCGTACCATACCGGTACTCCAACAACAACAAACACAACGAGCCAACCCAACCGATCCCCAGCCGTGATTATGTTAGTCAAGCATCGCATCACGCTCCTCATAGCTTATCATCCTCGTACAAGCTTGCTCCTCCCTCCCTTCCGTGGAACGTCATGATATGGTACTGTACGACAGTAGTGCGGAGAGGGGGGGGCGAGAAAATTTTTCCCTTAATCCCGCAGCTAGGAACGGTAAGTAAAGGATGAGCCAATGGAGTTAAGGAGGGTGAAAGAATCAGAAAAAGAAAGGAAGACAATACCGGTACTCTACTCGTTGGAACCAGAGTACAAGAAAAAGCAAGGAAGATGTTTTTTTACGTTTTGGTTGGTGTGGATCATAACGATGTTCTGGGTTTGTTTATACTCGAGCGCATGAATTTAGCTTTCAATACAGTATACTGTACGAGTACTAGCAAGAATGTGTATGGTAATATAATAATACAGTGTTATATATATATATCATAATATGTGGAATAAATAATCAAAAGTATTGGTATCGTAGCAAGGTAATTTATGTTATGGTGCATTGTTTGGTGGGGAGGCAGGGATGACACTATATATCCCGTTCAGGACAGTCTGTTGGGCGGTAGTCGGGGGACGCCTCCTCTGCCCGAGAGCGGGGCGGGGCGGTGGTATCCTTTTCCTTGCCCTCTTCTAGCTCCGCTGGCGGCGGTTTTGGGCAGCCGGGAGACCGCGATGCCGACCAGGCTTTCTTAAAATCATCGGAAGCCGAAATCTGCCCCCAGTAGCCGCCGAGGTCGAGAGCGAGACTGAGTTTCTGCATCCGTTAGTTAGTCAGCGCTCACCATAGTAGAGGAAGAAGGGCCGGAAAGGAAGAAAGGGGTATTAAAAAAAATCAAAAAAAAATCTCACAGCTCCTCTGCCCGCCAGAGAATGCGCCATATTCCACTTCCTATCAATCCACCAGAATAGCACCTTTCCCGGAACATTCATAATCCCTCTCAGCAAACGGTCCCACAGGTCCGCATTCGGGACCAAGCCCTTGCCCAGCGCCAGCTCCTCGCTCAATTCCATTTCCCCCAAGCTGGGGGCCTTCTTATTTTTCTTCCACCCAGTGGCCCACCGATTCCAGGCCCAGCCCGTAGCCCCCATGACAACGTAAGTTGAATCGCTGGCGATAATCCAGCTGTCCACGACAGCACCACCACCACCACCATTACCATTAGAGGGGGGAGATGTGGCGGGGTCGATGGCGGCAGGAAGCTCGCGGGCAATCAGTTCCAAGGCGGATATCGCTGCCCAGAGCTCCGCTCTGTTGCTCGTTGTGCCGATGGGTAGCGGGCGGCATATGTTTAATGATTTATTTTGCGAGCGGTAGATGCCGTACCCGGCTCTGGCCTCCGGGCATCCATTGCCGATGCACGAGCCGTCGATGTAGATTAAGGCTTTTGTAAAGCCATCGACGTAGAGGAATGATGTTGGGGTTTGAGGCGTGTTAAGGCTGGACTGGAAGAGTTTTTCCGGGCTCAGGTTGAGGTCCTCGGGCCTAAGGATGTCCGGGGGTAGGAGCGGGTCTAGAGTTTCGTGTCTATAGCGGGAAAAAGTGGGGGAAAGCGCAGACAGCGGAAACAGTATGTGTGTTAGTAATGGTGCCCTCGGGAAAGTTTCTGAATAGTGATTGTGGTAATCGTGGAGTCAGAGTGGATACCTTACCGACGAAAAATACCTACGGGTCGATTGGCACGAGTGTAGCGTCGGTGTTGGGGGATTGCGGGGTGGAATGTTTGGATAGATTGCCTGGGTCTGAATAGATAGTTGGTGGGAGGCAGGCTTAACCGCGGTATCCTCTGCATTGTCCGATAATAATTTCATCAAGGTGGGTGTTTGGTGTTGGATGCCGCAGCAGCTGCCGAATGATCTGAACCCAAACGATTCGTGTCTTGTCAAGTTAGGTGAGGTGGTCACATGACATTGAACGTGCGGTTCGCTTATGATTAGGTTTTGAAATAAAGTTTGCCATGCCGGATCTAACCACATCCGCAAATTTAAAAGACAAGTCACTCAATGTCAATGCGTCCTTAGAAAATAGAATGAAATTCAATAAACACCCTCATAAAACACGAGAGCATCCCCCCCCCAACCCTTGAGGAACCCCTAAGCTTCTATTTATGGTGTGCTTTAAGAACAAGCTGAGCAATCGTTAAAATATCAGTAAAAAGAGAGAGAAAGGGAAGCAAGAAAAGACAGGAATATGATTGGATCTTTGCGAAATCTCGATGTTCACTCAGCAAGACTAATCAGCTGCCCCTCAGAGATAGGCAATCCACTCTCTCCAGGATCACTTATCCCGCCAAGCGCCTTCTGGAGTGTATTTCCATTGGAAATTCTATTGAGGAGGGAGAACCTTCCCCCAGCAGTGAGACGCTCTATGTTTTGAGGACCGGGAAGCCCAATCCCCCTATTGCCGTCTTCTCTAGCCAATATCTTTTTGATATTATGGGTGTCCAACTTTTCAGTCGAACTAGGGGAAGTCCTACTTCCACGCCATCTCATAAAGCCACTAGTAGGGGTTGGAGATAACGATAGTGGCGGTGTGGCAACTCCTTCCGGCCGTTCATGAGAAAACTTACAAGAAGGCCAGTAGTCACACTCTCCGAAGCGGAGGAAGAAGGTACAATGAGTCTTGATGTGTTTGAGAGGGTCTGTTGCGGACTGAATACGACCCGGGGTAGGGCAAGTTATCACACCTAGCAAGTCACTAGGGAGCACAGGAGGAGGAGGGTCTTGGGAGATCTAAAAGGTTAGCCTAGGCCATCAAGGAAGAAATTGTGCGAAATAATTCGAAAGGTGACAGAGGAGTGCTTACCTTTTTTTCCTCCCCGTCGGTGTTACTTGTTGGTGAGGTGACTCTCCTCCACCCGCCCTCCATCTTCCTGGGAGTAGTGGGACTGCCGGCACCATTGCTTCCGCTACTTCTTCTCTTCGGACAATGATATTTCTCGCCCGTAAAAGAGCCGGATTCATTTTCGTGAAGATAAAAGCAATCTCTTCCACGTCTACACCCGATTTTGCGGTGGAAATAGGCGCAGAGTTCAGTTTTCTTGCTCTTGGGGCTAAAGCCGCAGGCCTCGCCGCCCTCTGCATTATTCACAGTAGTAGTAGTCATGCCGCCACCGCTACCGACCTCACTACTGTCAGAAGAGCATTGGTTATCGTGGTCTTCATCAGTTTCGGGTCTGCACAGCGTATCTCCCAAAGATCCACTATCATCCGGGGCCTCAACACAGCTTGCCTTTCGCCACTTTTCCAGCCTCAATGGGGTCTCATGGCGGAAAGTGCATTCGGCACCCCATTTGCAAACAGCATCACGCAGGAAGCTTTGGCAGATATCTTTCTTAAACAAACCTGAAGCCTTCAGACGAGACTCGCGAGCGGCAAGAGCTTCGGGGAACAGGGAGGGAGAATTTCCGTTCTGTAACCTGGCCTGCGAATGATTTGGGTGAAGATAAAATCGATCATTGTCCGGAGTTTCCTCTTCTCTCTGAGGGGCAGAGGCAGTGTCAGAACCGAGGATAGCACACGTGTGAATTTTCCTAGCTTGACTGAGACAATTCTGCAACGGACCCAAGGGAGCGGTTCCAATCTTGTCACTTTCATCATCACCATTTTCGAATCCCCTCTGTCTACCATTGGCCGGTATTGTGTCCCTAGGGAGCCCAGGGCTCCCCCCCCCGGGCGATTTCGCAATCTCCTGGACAAGGGTGATGCCACCTATCATGTCAAGCGGAGGAATAACCGTGACTATTGCCGGAAGGTCCTCGGAAGCAACAAGAGGGCAGACTGAACCGTTGTTACGGAACAGGAGATATCGATAGGGAACCTGCAACTTTTCTGAATCGGGAGAGCTCATTTGGGGGCCGTGTGTTTGAGCTGAGCTTTCTGCAGGCATTGCTCAATTTGAAATAACACAACACTAATAAATATCACAAGGGTATATACGATGTACGAGTATGCTGGCGGTGAGATCGTAGAAGATGAGGTATAGACAGCTAGCAATAGTTGAGCGGGGAGGTGGATGATTGGTACATATGATTGAATAAGAGGATAGGGGGAGCGGTGGAAATGTGGAAAGGTAAGTCTCTTATTACGAAGAGATGGCTGTCACAACCTTCTCGGCTGCGTCCGCTACCACTCCCGCTGCTGGTTGTTTGTTAGGAAAGAATGGAAAGGAAAGAGCAAGGGATAGAAGGAATATTACATTTGAGTGGTTGGATAAAAGTTTTTTTCTTCTTTTTCTTTTTTTCTTCTTCTCTACTCTGGGGGAAGAGAGGGTGTGCGAATGTGTTTGGTGGCTAAGGCAACTGCTTTGAGAGAAGCAAGCAAGCAGAGGCGCCAGAGGGAATCCGAGAGAGCAATAGAGGATGAGGAATAGGAATTGTGTGATTGTCTAAGCTTATCGGAGGGGGTGCGGCAGATGTGGGAGGGATTGAGTGGAGGCGCCGTATGTGAGAGCAAGGGATTAAGCATGTAGGAATACGCTGTGTGGAAATATAATACGTATGCTACATACAAAGCAGGCAGGCAAATTCGCACGTACCGGTAGACCGCTGTACCGATACACTGGTGCCCAAACAGAAGCCCGGAGAGACCAGGCAGGCGAGACAGGGAATAGCAATAGGAGAGAGCAGCAAAGGCGTTAGCATTTGATAATATATGAGACTGCGTGAAGCCGACGTGGACATGCATTTGAGGATGAACGATCCCTTTGCCAGCAATTTGTAGATGAAGCTATAGAGAGGGAAAAAAGGAAAGAGAGGGAGGGAGAGAAGGAAAGAAGAAAAAAAGAAGGAAACCTCCACCACATGCAAGATTGGAGGCCCGATGGTGATAGTCGTGATTGTGTTGTGCTTGCGGTGAGTTGCTTGATTGCTTGCTCATTGCCGGTTCTATATAATGGTGATCGCGTGTGATGCGGATATCCGTATAATTCTGTATCGGTCACAGTAGACCCTCTTCGGCTTCCCTACGGAGAGACACCACTGTACAGTAGAGGGTGGTAGGGTGAACGAGGGGCGTGCCCGGGCATTCTGGCAAACGCTCAGTGAATAGCAAGCCCGATTCACCTGGGAGTATATACATCATACATATACTAATCAGAAACGCACGGAAATATCGGGACCATAATATTGTAGAGTGAGAACAGGCCGAGCTTCTCTACCACGCTCTAGTGGTAAAGCATTCATCCCATACTCCAGCCTCTGGGGGGATCTGGAGAGGCTGGAGTGGTGTGTAGTGGAGCATATAATGCAGGGGATGTGGTCTTTGGGCAACGATGCTCAACTCCTAAGGACACCCCTCTTTCTGCGCCCAACCTTAACCCTTCAAGTATACTGTACTGTATATCTCAAGGGCAGACAAACAGCAGCAGCAGCAGAGCTAACCCAGGTCCGGGACAACCAAGAAACAAATCATCTCTTACCAATGGCACCCCTCCTGTTTTTTCTTGCAGGGGAGTGAGAGACAATTTTTTATGGATGGAATTCTCCGTGGCCTACTACTTCAAGTGCCGTGGGTAGAGTACCGGTAGAGCACTACTCGAGTACTCGTACAAGTACTGTACTAGTACAGTGGTCCTGTAGAACTACCCGGCTAATGGCAGGCCACCATGAAGCAAGCTCGGGCAAGCTTTATTAAATTGACCCACGAATGACCGTAGTGGTGGGAGAGCTCGGGCCACCTATCATCTTTTGTGAGGTAACTAGAGCCAGTGATAATTGGCAAGTGACGAGAAGAGGAAGGTTAGGTCTTATAACATACCTTTCTTGGTGCCAAAAATGTGGTCACTGGGTTAGCTATTGTTATGGTTATGGTAGTGCACGATCCTCTCCTCCGAGCCCAGACCAACGGTCACCAATCCCACCCATCTCATCACCAAGTCTTAGGCAGCACCCTACGAGGGTTATTCATGCAATTATGTCTGCCCCGTTTCCGCCAGTTATCTTTTTCCTTTTTTTCCCCCTCTCTTCCTCTCTCTCCCCTCTGCCTCCCCCACTGCTCAAATCCACCACGGCTGATCCTCTCTGGCGGGAATATAACCTTCTCACCGAAGTGTTAGTTGAAATAGCTGTCTTCTCCCACCCAGTGCCGGGATCTTGTCTGTAAGCTCCCTTGCCTTACCTTGCTTGTTGCCTGCGCCTCAAAAAAAAAAAACACACACAAGCCCGTTTTTCCGCTCACCCTTTCTCCTCTTTCAATAAAATAAAGTACCGCCGCATCACACATCGAAATATATTAACCTTTTTTTTTTAAAAAAAAAAAACTCCTTTCGTCTCGGAGCCACTGAATTGGTATTTTGAAAAGAGGCACGCTCCCCTAACAAACGTCCCACCAGTATTACAACAATGGGACCACGAGGTGCCCTTCTCCTGGTTGGTTTGCAAAATGAATTCCTCGACCCCCACATGGGTCGTTGTCTCATGACCCCTCCGGAGCCCGGCAAGCCGTCCTTTGTTGACAACATTAAGAACTTCCTCCCTCATTTCCGCGCAAGGGGTGGCGACGTCATCTGGGTACGTTCCGAGTATAGAAAGCCACGTGACTGTGAGGATCCCAGGAACGATGAGGTTGTTCTTCTAGTTGACGATGAGGGGTATTACGTGGATGAGGTCGAACAGGAGCCTCTACCGGATGTTAATTCTCAAGAGGACGGTAGAAGGAAGGGTAAGAGTACCACTGTTCCTAAACACGATGGGCAATCACCGCCTTCAACCGCCAAGCCCAGCAACACCCCAGCCGAAGAAAATTATGTTGGTCCCCCCCAGTTGCATACCGACGCATTTCTAGCTGTCGAGAGTGACAACCCTCCTTGCGCTCCTTCATCAATTGAAAGCGAATTCTATCCCCCGCTACTTCCCGTGATACAGACACCTCCGGACCGGGTCTTGATAAAGACTTGGTTCTCCGCATTTAAAGACACGAAGCTTCTCGAGACTTTGAGGGGGAGGTTCGTCACGGAGCTCTACATTTGTGGGACTATCGCAAATGCCTGCATTCTCGCTACAGCTGCCGACGCTGCAAAGCATGGGCTTGAAGTCACCATTTTAACGGACTGTGTGGGCTACAGAAGTGAAATGGCACGTGACAGAGCTATGCGAGTTATGATTGATGATTTTGCTGTGGAGGAGGTTCGGAGTACCTTGCTGGCAAAAAGTTGGGAGAAGACAAGAAACAAATCGAAAGGGGCGGCTGGGCCGGTCCATGCCAGCGTTTCAGGGTCTTTGGGGATGAACGTTGGAGCAACCGGAATTTCAAAGGAGGATTTAGTCAGGATGGTGGAAGGATTGAAATCGGGTGCAGCCCAAAGTGCGCGAGATGACGATGGCGTGAAAGCGCAGGTGGGAGAGATGCTTGAAGTTGATACCGAAAGCTCAGGTCATGAAGGAGAGGACGATGATTATTACGAACGAGAGAATGAGCTTGGAGAGTTGAGGCTAGATTCTCTTTCGCTGAAGGACGATGACGCACTTCAACCACTAGCTTCAGGTGACTCAGCCGGAGCAACAGCTGAGGAAAGGACAGAATCTCCTGTCCACACCCCCCCCAGCCCAACCTCCGTTCAACCTCAGTCGCAGTCGCCCATCCAGGATAAACCCTCAGTAGAAAGAGCTCCCGCAAACAGAAAACCAGTCCTGCGTAAGCCGAGAATGGCCAGCCGCAACAAAAAGTTCCAGTCAAAAGGGCCTGTGCTAGGCCAGGGTGATGTGTTGGGCGAGGGTGATTCGGAGGTGGTGAATAACATCCTACCGGCGGATCTAGCAGAAGTGGCGTTTGAAAGATTGAAGAAGGAAGTTGCATGGAGAAGCATGTATCACCGTGGGGGGGAAGTCCCGCGATTGGTTGCTGTTGAGGGAGAAATCAGTGACGATGGGAGGTAAGTTTAAAGCAGAATATTGTTTTCACACAAGGGTTGTGGGGGAATCCCCATATTTCCAGTAACATTTCAAACTTACTGTATCTTATAGTTTCCCTATCTACCGTCACCCAGCTGATGAATCTCCCCCTTTGTTGTCTTTCTCAGACACTGTTGGACTCATTCGGGAGTATGTTCAGAGGGTGCTCAAGCAACCAGTCAATCACGTTCTCATCCAGCATTACCGGAATGGAAACGACTATATCTCAGAGCATTCTGACAAGACTCTGGATATCGCAAAGGGATCCAAGATAGTTAATGTAAGTTTGGGGGCTCAGAGGACAATGATTCTACGCACCAAGAAGGACCAAGGAAAGCCAGATCAGCCCTCGGAAGCGGAAACCAGCCCCGAAAAATGTAAAACGAAAGAGTCGGTACCACAATCCTCACAAAGATCGGCCCAACGAATTCCTCTCCCTCATAATTCGATGTTCGTCCTTGGCCTTGAGAGCAACAAGAAGTGGCTTCACGGAATCAAACAAGACAAACGTGCGGAATTTCTCAAATCGCCTGAGGAGCTATCCCATAACGGTGAACGGATTTCCCTAACCTTCCGACAGATAGCTACCTTCCTTTCTGCAGACGAAAAGACTATATATGGCCAAGGAGCTACCTCCAAATCCGAGGATCAGCCACGGGAGGTCATAAATGGCGAAGGACCTGAAGCCCAAAAGCTTCTGGAAGCTTTCGGCTCAGAAAACCATCAAAGTGATTTCGATTGGAACGCCCACTATGGCGCCGGCTCGGACGTCCTCCACCTGAAGGAGCAGCTCCCAAAGCTTTTCTTCGTTCGGAGCGATCCCGGCAGCCTGCGTGTGAAAATCTGCCTCCATGAGAAGGGGATACGATTCACCAGCCATGAACTTAAGATCACCGAGATGCAGGACGAGACGCAAACGCCTTCCTTCCTGACCCTTAGCCCACATGGCCGCACTCCGGTGCTCATAGATACCGACAAGGAGAGAACCACTGTTTGCGAATCTCTCGCCATTCTTCAATACCTAGAAATGTTCTACCCCTCAAAAGAGGATGATAAGTGGCTGCTTCCATCGTTGGCAGACGAGCGCGCAGCCTTTGCTCGTGTCCTACAGCGAATGCAGGAATCCGAACAGCTTGCGACTGTCTTGAAACATCCGCACAACGGAGAGGCCGTGGAGCGGGAATTCGCGATCTGGGAAGAATATCTTTCCAAAGCCGGCGGGCAGATTGCGGGAAGCGAGTTCTCCCTCGCGGATATAGCAGCGTATCCCGTTATCGATCACTTTGTAAGGGAGACCGGATATAAGATAGCTAAGTGGCGGGAAATCGAGGCCTGGTTGACCAATATGGGATATCGGGAAAGTGTCAGGGCTACCCGACAGAGTTCTGAACCTAGCATCGAGGAATAAACCCGAGCCGTTTTCTTTTTTCCGTTTCTTACTTCCCTTCCTTCCTTCCCTTTTTATTTTCTATTCGTCCGAGGGGATAGTGCCCTTTTATCTTTTGTTGGATTAAACCGAATCTGTGCCGACGGTCAGGAGAGCGGCTTTTATAATTTCTTTTTGTCCTGTCCACGATCTTGTACACCAAATTTGTCGTGGCTGGTACATAAAAAGCGTCTACTGCAATTTCACGATGGGCCTTCAACTGGACGATTCAAAGGGAAACATACCTGTGCGGTATCCTAGGTCATAATATGGACCTTCGCACAAGTAACCCCTGTTTCACCGAGTTGCACGAGTATACTCGCCTTACTTTTTTTGCTCTTGTATTCCTATTGTGAGCTGTCGTAGTAGTAATAGAGAAATTATAGGGAAGGATATTTGGTTCCCGTTCGGTACAATTTGGAATGGAGGGTTTTCAGGCTTTATTCAGAGTTGTTGCAAAACCAATATTTTGGCGTTGTGTTTTTTGGCCATAGCACAAGTTGCAGATTTCGCAATCTGCTTCTGCTTTCATTATCGGTTAGCAGTTCACTATAGGGCGGTAGCTGCTACCGTCTCAAAATATGGCTTGTACTTTCCACTGAGATTTTTGGTCAACTGGGTTTCGCTCTGGTACCGGCAGTGGGGGCACGATTTTTAACCAGAAAGCAGCAGACAAACCATACCAATATTCAGATAATGAGATTGACTCTACAAGTAGCTACCACCAAGCCACGTACAGTATATATCGTGCTCGGGTGAGGGGGAAAATATTTGGAAAAGCAGGGGGTAGTGGAATTACTCGGATTGGTGGTTATCTTACTTTTTGGTTCCTTGATACCGGTACCGGTACGGTAGACCACTCGAGCACTCCTTCCAAGGTATGCTCAGGCCTCTGCTGCCCCTGCTTGTCCTAATACTTCACCCCTACCCCTATCGGTAGTAGAATTAACTCTAAATCGTATCATAGTTAACTTACTTTTTTGGTTCTTTGACACTCCTTCCAAGGCATATGCACAGGCCTCCGCTACCCCTTGCTTGTCCCAATACCGTACAGTACTTCGCACCCCAACCGTAGCACTCGAGGGGTCAGCATCGTAGAAATCGGAAAACTATTTCCGCCGACCGCCGAGATGGCGACGGCGGTTGAGTTTTCCGATTTTTTAAATAACGAACACCACCACATTTTCCAGCCTCGCCCTCACCATGGTGAGTGAACCTCGTCACCTCCTAAACCGGCAAGGCACCAACCAGTTACCGGTATTGTACCGCACCTGTCAGGTTTGGGACATAGTTGACTGAGGAGCCCTTTGAGCAGTCCTTTGACGATATCAGCGTAAATGTGGTCACGCGGCTAATACTGTATTAGTTAGACTATTGTATGGCCTGAAGTCTACAGATTTGCGAATCCTTTTTAGTTAATTTAGGTTATCCGCAACGGGTCGGTTATTACAGTATGATACATTAATCGTGTGTCTCAAATATTTTCAATGTCATTCCGGTCCAGCAGGAGATGATGCTGGAATAAATCTACTCGAGTACAGTATCATACTTGCAATTGAGAATGGCGCTATGGCGCTCCGGAAATCCCCCCCCCTTTGGACTAAGTAAGGGGAGAAAACACTGTGGAAGGAGTTCTCTTCCATTTCGGTTGAGAGATATAAAAAAAGAGAAATTCAATAGACCTTGCTGGAAGTGAGATTCTCAATTGTTCTACTTCTTACGGCGGTGTTCTACTTGAGTAGTGTTCGAGATAGCATGAGTGTGTCTCCGAATTCCTCGTTTGCTAGATCCGGTAGGAAGCGGATAGTCCGGATACTCGATTGGGGAATCCAATATCGTGGTTTGCCAGTCTAGTAGAATACACAGTCTCACAACCCACCTTGTATTAACCACCACCCCCCTTCCTTCTTTATCTAGCCCTCCATACACACACGCACACACCCCAATCTACAACTTCTCAAACCTCGCCTTCTTCTTCCCCAATGTGGCCCCAACCGCCTCGCTAATGTCCCCAGTCTGTAAAGCGGCCGCATTCCAAGCCTGCGTGTAAGCCAGCCCATCCGCAACCGTGCGATCAACACTCCAATTCACAATCGCCTTAGTCCCCTGCACAGCAACAGGGCTTTTAGCAGCGATCAAACTCGCCATCTCGAGCGCCTTCTTAACCGCAGCATCCTTATCGCTCTCGACGGCGCTGACAAAGCCCACACGAAGCGCCTCCTCCGCAGAGAAGATCCGCGCAGAGAGGGTGACGTCTTTCACCCAGGAGAGAGACCCGACGATCTTTGGCAGGCGGGACAGTGTGCCAATGTCCGCTGCTAGTCCTATGTCTACTTCTTTAACAGAGAGCTTGGCGTCCGCGCTTGAGATACGGATGTCTGTTGTGCAGGCTATGTCGATAGCGAGACCCAGGCAGAAGCCGTGAAGGACACATATTATGGCTAGGATTTGCCTAGCAGTTAGCCCGGGCGCTTCCGGCGGAGGAGTGGGTGGGGTGGGGTGGGGTGGGCAGGGAAAGAACGTTTTTCACACTTCTCCGATGCAGAAATGCATTCTTGAAATTCGGCCAGGGAACGCTTGATTTCCTGGGCTTTGCGCGCAACGTCGCTGCCGGGGAAGACAAGGCTTGCCTTTTGGATATCTAGGCCCGCAGTAAAGGTCGGTCCGGCGCCGGTGAGGATTATGGAACGGACGTCCGGGGAGTGCGAGAGGGTGTTGAATACGTGGGCGTATTCCAACCACATGCTGTATTAACATTTAGCCTCGAGGACGGAACGCTGGAGGAGAAGGATCGGGGTGTAAGTAGGTATTATACTCTCGGTAGAATGTATTGAGCTTCTCGGGTCGGTTTATTTCTACATGAGCTACGTAAGGCGCTGGAAATGTCAGGTTGAAGTGGTTGTAGGTTTGAGACATTTCGACCGGAATATGTGAGGGAGGTGGGGGTTGGAAATGGTGGAAGTGAAGGGTTTAAGATAGAGAGGGAGAGAGCAGGTTAGTGAGTGAAAAGGTGGAAGCGAGCAATTGATAAGCTCAAGTAATAATGTATACCGTACAATATTAGTGACAAAATTCGTGCCCCCCCCCAATTTTACGCCAAAAATGGGCATTTTCGCCTCATAAAATCACAGCCAGTTGCTTTGCAAAAAAAAAAATGTTAAAATTCGTCCAAGGTTTTTAGGCTCACCCAGATATTATCATTTATATGTGACGACCTCTGTTGGTTAATACCCATGGTGCAATACCAGGAATAATATGTGAGAGAATAGGAAATTTTCTCATACTTCTTCTCCTAGATAATTTCAACAATTTGCCTACACTATATCTTAGTTTTATATTAAATCTATAACAATTTTAGGATGGGCTATGAGTGTCCAAAAACCATTCCTGGCGTATGATAAAACGGGGCCGGGGCCATAAATTTTGTCGCCAAGATCGTATCATACAAAAGGGTGACGACCTCGGCATTTGTGCCTCAGTGTGGGGTAACTTTACGGGTAACTTTACGGCTGTCAAGATTACTCGTACAGTACTAGTACAGTACTCGAGTACTCGTACTACCGAGCAGAGCCTCATATATTCACTAGCATGTGCTACGATACAACCACTCTTTCAGGGGAGCTTGTGATGATGACTAATCCAAACTGGTCTGAATATGCTATGATATGATGCCATGGAAGTCTTGGGCATCTCTATAAAATACCAAGACTTAAAATTCGAAGATACCCTCCCTCCCTCCCCCCAAATATCTATCGCCACCCCCGCCGTCGCTGTATCATATCCCAATTCACCTCCCCTATCCCCTTCTGCCTACCGTACACCACTTCCACAAAGTATTTTCCGCCAACACCTTTTCACCAACATACCCCCATGTTCATTGCCAAACCATTAGCCACGGATTTGGCCCTTGGGGGATACAGGGGGCACGGAGCATTGATCATTTCCCCCTTTTCGTTGAGCCCGACAGCATCATACTTTGGTGGTTCCTCATCTCTGCCGACACCCCACTCTTCTTCTTCTCCTCCTCTGCCTTCCTCCTCTCCTCCTTCTTCTCTCCCTTTCTCTAAATCCTCTCCTGAATTCTTCTCGTCATCACTGCCATCATTGTCATCAACGTTGTCCTTTTTACCCCCTTTACCCCCCTCCTCAGCCGCAACCACTGCTGTCCCAATGCTAATCCCAGCTTCCTGTCCTAGCCTCTCCCCCCTCCTCCACACCTCCAATCTCCGCATCATTCTCCTCCTGCCCGAAGTGAGTCTCTTCCCATCATGCATATGCGCCCTGCGGTGCTCGTGAATTCGCCCGGCTAGTCTCGCTGCGCAGCAGAAAATCAGTGCGAGAACCAGCACAGTGCAGAGGACCACTCCGAGGGAAAGGAACGTGGTGGTCAGCGGTCGGCTATACTCCTCCATCGGGAGGTAGTCCGGGCTCGTGAGGGGTGGGAGACCGCTGGCGGAGCCTAGGGGGACCCGAGGGAGGAGGGTGCGGGGTGGAAGTTCTTCAAAGGCTCTCATCTTGGGGGTAATCGGTGAGGTGGGTTTGGGATAATTTCATGAGATTGGGGCCTAGTATGGAGGAGAAGAGAGGTTGGAGGGAGACTAGCGGACCAGCGGGGCTAACAAGGGGGGAAGCTATGAGGTAGCACATCGCAGGTGTGCTATCGTATATTCCTAGAACAACCTTTAGTCACAGGTTTTAAGACGGGCTTATCGCTCACGGTTAGATTGTCGCTCGGTGTTTCTCTAGGAAGGGAATCACGTAGAGATACCATCACTGAAATCAATGTCCTCTGGCACTTGAGTGGGTTATATGCCCACCTCAACCTCCCCAAGCAGCAACCCATGCCCAAAGCGGTATAAGATAGATCATAAGGTCGTACTTAGCACGCCCGGATCAGACTGGGGCCCGGGCTATTAAGTCCGGGCTTCAAAGCAAAGTCCAAAAACTCGAAAGCCAAGACCCTGGATTTTAGGCCTATACACCAAATACGGGCTTAGATGCAGACCCCCATCAACCTCGAATCGTTCGAGAATCTGTAAGTATGAGGGGAAGGAAGAAAAAAAATACTCTGATAGTGGTTCGATAAAAAGTTCCTCCTCGAGGTCAGTCTGAGCACGACCCCGGCCTCGAAAGTCCCAGATTAAAAATCCTACTCTACGGTAGCCCACAAAAAGAAAATCTAGTCCTATCACAGTCTGGGCCAACCAAACTAGTACAAGTGCCCGGCACAAAGTCTAGACTTGGGCCAAAAACCCGACATGCCAAGCGGGGCCTTGGTGCCTACTTTGGACTATCCAAGACAAAGCCTAAGCGTCGAGTCGAGTGACAAACTGTGACACCCACCACCTCTGCTAGTACTATGGTATGATACCACGCATAACCATCCGGGAGGTTTGCCTACCATATTGCGCGTAGAACCAGAAATAAAAAATCACTCAAACACTAATTTCCACTAAAACAAAAAGCAATCGTTCCGAAGACAAGCTATCATACAGATCCGGGGAACAGTCCTTGAGTTCTATAACCCGCTATAAGGCGGCAGATTTTCCATTACCGCGGAAGGTTCATCACCTGAAGGCCCTTGTTCACCTTCTTCCCGATCAGCGCCATCAGCACCCTCAACTTCGCTATCGGCGACAGATGCTTTCTTTCCTTCCCGCTGACTTGAACCACTACTCTCATCCTGATGCTCCCTATCCCTTTCCCTTTCCCTAGCTCCCTTCTTCAGCCACGCTTCTTTATACCTAGCCTTCGAGTCCTCATCCTCTTGATCCCACCCGGCGATCTTGTCCGTACTCTTCGCTCTCCTCAACCCTCTATCCTCCATAAGAGATGCAGAGCCACCATCTTCCAGGCTATCATCCGCAAAATCTACCCTGACCATGCCATCCTCATTGAATACATGCTTGCCCAGAACATTCGGTTCTCCCGCTGGCCTACAAGCGGCGGGTAACGGGCGCTGACACCATGTGCACACACGATGCTTGTCAGACGAATCATGCAAGTTATTGCAACCGTCAGTGGCACACACTTGTTTGTTGTAGATTAGTTCGGAGCGTTCGATGGCTCGGCAGGAAGAGCACAGCCAGCCATCCCTAGCAACACACTCACAGAGCACCGGTGCGACGTGGTCGAAGAGGTCCCGCGCGGTCAGGTCTGTGTCGGAGAAGTCTGTGGCAGACCAGCAGGTGTCACAGAATGCACGGATACGGTTGGAGTAAGTGCCGTTCTGACCAAAGAAGTCGACGCGGACTATGCATGTCTGTGTTGCTATATCAGCTCAAGTAATTATGGTGAATCTTAGGCGGGAAAGGAAACCCACTTCACAGACAGGCATAGCACAGATCTTACAACCTTTGATTTTATCGCCCTTTATGTGGTCTTTCTCAGAGCATTCTAGGCTCGTTAGGCCAACTAGACGCTCCCAGTACACCCGCGACTGAAGCAGAGTTTCGCGGATGGTACTGGATGTGCGCGATAGCTGTATCACTATGTCGTTTGTCAGCCTAACCCCCCTCTTCTGCCTAACTAGACATGCCCTAGAAAACTGGGCAACCAGATCATAAGACAAACAGGAAACTGCATACAATCGCCGGTGGTAATCATCTTCGCAAACTCAGTAATAATAGTATAATGTGAGAACAGCAATGCCAAAGTATCAAACTTTGGCGGGGGGTCAAGTTCGTCAACAACCATCGTTGTAGCTTCTTGGAAAGTGTGCAGAGGAAGGGAAGGCAAGTAAGTTAACCCTAGTCGTAAGCCGAAACCTCAGGCCGTTGTAAAGACAGGACGTTCAAAGCCGAATGCTGGAGGAAGGATAGATAAGCTCTCGAGCTGATCTCAACTTCAAGTTGGTTAAATAAATAGGTTCCCCTTGGGAACGTAAACAAGCTAAGGGAGATGCGATGTGGAGATGGGGTATCACGCTGTTAGTTGCCTATTATACCTGTGCAGCCTCCCTTACTCAGCGAGGGTTGCGTTGCGCTGCATAAAAGGTACGTACGGTACTCGGGTACAGTACGGGTCACAGTTCTCGGGTGCCAGTGTGCGGCTGAAAAGGCGGGGCTGCCCCCCGGCGGGGGTAGCAACCGCCAAAAGGCGACGGGTTTTGGTGGAGAACGTGCGGTGTGACTGCCCTGGTTTCGGCAGATTTGTGTTCTCCAGTATTGTTACAGGACTCGGTAAGAAGGTTACCGTATGGAACAGTTATCCAAGGTTAGCCAACCAAATACATCCCTTTAATATAATATATTCGTAACAACTATAGGAAGCATCCCAATCCCTGTCTGCTCCGGTTAAGAAGATCCTACCCTTGCATCTACGAAACTGTTAAGACGAGATTGTGGTGTGTTATTAACAGCTGTATTTTCAAGCTAACGGCCTCCCTCGAAGGAGGGACGGAAGCCAGAGAGGGAAAAGAGCGGCCCCTTCCCCATTTTAGTTTTATCTTGTGAGACAGTGGAAGGTGAAGGTGCGAAGTGAGGGAGAGCATATCAAGATGGAGTAACTTGCCAACCGGGGCTGCAGTCAGCTCGCTCCTACTACTGACAAGTGAAGGCGCCTAACTTCCGAATACTCGCTCAGGTGATTCAATTTGTCCTAGATAATAATGTTCTATCAATCATAAAATATCCGTGACCATGCCATTCCAAGGAATACCAAAATTATTGGCGGAGGTGAAATCCTTCTGACGACACCAGATTCCAGAAGAACGAGTGACAATCGGTAAGATAAACTGACATCCACCCGCCCAATGGCATGGCGAGGGTAATCCCCCTGAAACTGTAGCTATCTCCTTTACCAACGCTCAAAACTGTTCACTCATCCTTCTAAACAATATTTCAAAGAGCTCCTATGGGCATGCTCACCCATAAAACTACTATTAAGCCTGGGTAATAGCGGGCCGAAGGAGAATACAAGTAACTTATGGTATTTGGGTCGGCCCAAGTGGCAATGCCAGTGGTGGACTACAAGTCCTATAGTAGACCCACAAGGGCTGGGAATTACTGGGGCATACACCTCATAGCCCTTCCTAGCCTCAGCAGCCCCCGGCTCCCCGAGCTGTAACTTCTTATCTTCGTGTTTGATAGTCCAAAGATTTCGAAAAGATATTTGTTAATATAATCCAAAGTGAATCCCATTAAACTACTACGGTATGCGCCGTGGTCTTGCGAGTACTGAGCGACTAGGAAAACATCAGAACCCACCTATTATACGTCCTCCGCAACCACCACTGGCTCAAAGATCATCTTTACTCATACAATCGTAAACAATGCCACCAGCACCTCGCCGTTCAGTAGCATTTGCCTCAACACCACATTTCGACGGAAGGTTACCTACCTCCTCTTCATCTGCGTCGTCCTCTTCTTCCCCCTATCCGCAAACAACACAATCTCGACACCCCTCCTCTCGTTTCCCCCTCCAAGCCCGGAATAGGAACCATCAGCACTCTCCGAGCCAAATCTACTCACAAGGCCAGAGCCAGAACCGGTTTCAGAGTCAGAGTCAGAGCTACCACCAAGGGAGTACTGAGAGTGACAATTACAGTCTGCCCGATGTAGACGATAGAGGTGAGGACGACGGCGACGAGGATGAAGACTCAGAAGCCGTGATCATGGCAATTGATTACAAGAGCCGGAAGATCGGTTGTGCATTTTACTCGGTGGCGGACCAGAGGTTGAGCTTAATGGAAGATATTGAATTGCCTACCTCTGAATGTTTGGAAGCTCGTGAGTTGCAACCCCTTGGTGCTTCACTATGTACTGATCAGTGAGCAGTTAAGTTTCAGATCAAGCCTACTGTATTGCTAATTGCTTCCCGCTTTAATGAGACTCTGGAAAAGACCTTGAATCCCGAATATAAAGGTACCAATTATTAATTCCAGGACTGCGGGGTACTAATGCCGAGGGAAGATGAATATGCTACTCCGTATCACATCTCTATTCGCCCCACTGGAGAATTTTCCTATGAAGCAGCAAGGAATAAATTAATCTCTATAAAAATTGGGCAAGCAGACGGTCCAATTCTAACCCTGCAGACCCCAGGGGATATCAACGACATAACCACAGACCAGCAAAGGCGCGGAAACCTACTCCGGCTTGCTGGCTGGGTTAACGTTGATAGCAGAATCGGCGTTGGATGTTCTGGAGCTGTTTTGACGTACTTACAGAGGAAACAGGCAGCTACATCCCTGGCTAATAAAGCGGTTTCCGTGGCACATATCGAGATGTGGAGCATGAATGATACTATGTGAGTAATTATGATCCTTAATCCCTTCCCTGAGGGTAGAGTTGCTAATAGATTTAGGTTTGTTAATGCCGACACAATATGTGCTCTTCAGATATTCGAGGACGAGTCACATCCGAATTTCCTAATGCAAGGTCCTCATGGGCGGGGGAAGGAAGGGCTCTCACTCTTCGGTACCCAAACTCTACCCAGAGGGTGATATTTCTCGATTACCCCTAACTATGCTATTAGGGATAATGAACTTGACACGCTCCCCCCTAGGGCATACTCTGCTGAAGCAATGGTTCCTACGGCCGTCGCTTTCTATTGAAGTTATCAACGAACGGCAGGACTCTATTTCGGCTTTTCTAAGGCCCGATATCTCTCACATGGTACAGGAAATTGGCAAAAGCTTACGAAAAATTAAGAACATTCCAAAGATACTCGCTGGTTTGAGAAAAGGTCTAGGCCGAGAAGGTCGAAGCGGGGAATGGAGCGCTCTACAACAATTTTGTTTTTACGCTCTAAAGATCAAGAACTGCTTCCAGGAGATGAACGGAATCGGAGAACTGTTAATAGTCGAGAAGGTAGGTCACTTGAAGGGCCCCCAAGTAGACCCTCACTTATTCTCCTAAGGTCGCTGAAAACTTTAACGTAACTTCGCTCCAAGAGGTTGGACAAACGATCACCGAAACCATTGACTTTGAGGAATCAGTTGCCTTACATCGTATAGTATTGCAGCGAAACATAGATGAGGAATTGGACGAAACGAAGCGATTGTATGATGGGCTGGGAGACATGTTAGGCGCAGTCGCTAGAGACATTGCCAGAGACGTGCCGGCTGACGTTGCGACATTCTTGAACGTTATATTTTTTCCACAAATTGGATACCTCATTGTCATCCCTGCCCAAAGCAGTGGCAACACCACATATGGATTGCTGAATGACGACTCGGGAGGACCTGCATACGCCCAAGAGGGATGGGACCTTCAGTTCTGCACTGAGACCAACTGGTATTATAAGAACACACAAATGAGAGATCTGGATGACTATTTCGGAGATTTGTATGGACGCGTGTGTGGTAAGCTTTAGCAGACTAAAATTTGTTCCGCAAGCGATATTTAATTGTTTAAAGATAGGGAAATCGAACTGGTCCATGAGATGAAATGTCGAGTGCTGCAACATGATGCTGAGCTTGCCAGTTGCGCCAATGTCTGCGCAGAACTTGATTGGTGGGCTTAGGGTGAATTAGCAAATCTATAGATAGAGCTGATAAAGTGTGGCAGTCTCTTAGCTATGGCCGAAGCTGCGGAAAGGTACAAATTTACACGTCCAACCATCGTCACAGATAATGTGATCAATATCAAAGGTGGTCGGTTAGTCCCACTTTAGACTCACTCACCAACACAGAGACTAGCTGAGAGGGTAGAATAGGCATCCACTACAAGAGCTTTGCGTCTCTGCATATATCGAGAATGATACACTCATTGTTGGGGGAGAAGGGGTATCAGGAGAAATGGTAGTCGATGCGGTTGACGATGGAGAGAATGTGCCTAGCATGATGCTCCTTACTGGCCCTAATTACTCAGGAAAGAGTGTCTACCTGAAGCAGGTTGCACTAATTGTTTACATGACCCACATCGGCAGTTTTGTGCCGGCGAAAGATGCTGTGATTGGCTTGACGGACAAGATATTGACCAGGATACAGACGAGAGAAAGTGTCTCTAAGGCATGAAGCGCATTGGGCATATCCTCAGTTGTAAAGAGCTAATCCCTTTGAAGATTCAAAGCGCGTTTATGATCGATCTCCAACAAATTGCTAGTTCGCTAAGGCTTGCTACGAGACGAAGCTTGTTGATTATAGACGAGTTTGGAAAGGGCACAGATTCGAGTGGTTGGCCTCACCCCCCCAGCCACAGAGCATTCTAACAGTTTTTCATAGACGGGGCGGGGTTGGCCTGTAGCGTATTTGAAAACCTCCTCAACCGCGGTAAAGACCGGCCCAAAGTCATATCAGCTACTCATTATCATGGCAAGTAATTCAGTCACACCGCTTCACGAGGTTACTAAGACTTCACCCCAGAAATTCTTGGGAACGATATGCTCACAGATCATACTCATCTCCAATTCGCCCAGATGAAAATTCTCTTGGATCACAAAGCCACAGAGCCAGAAGATCAGATCACTTATATGTATAAATTGGAGATGGGTCACAGCACCAGCAGCTTCGGAACAGTGTTGGTCATCCTACTCCGACTAAGCTACAGATTAAGCGGTTAATTGCGAATATAGCTGCGCAGCACTCAACGGGATCCACCCAGCAGTTGTATCAAGAGCTGAGGACTTGATCCTGATGATGGCAAGAGGCGAAGACTTGGTGGCAGCCTGTGAGATATTGAGTGCAGGGGAGAGAAAGGAACTTGAAGAGGCTGTGAATTGGCCGCACTCCCTTTTCAACAAGTTTGTTCTAACAACCACAATCCACAGGAAGCGGTAGCAAGAGCATTTGTACAGGAGGACTTTGACGACGACGACGAAGATGAGGACGGAGAACCAAACAGTGAGACCAGCGAAACAAGAGAAACTGCGAGGATGAAACTGGAGAGGATTTTGCAAGGAGTCTCTACTTTAGAAGGCTACATGTCGTAGAAGAGCCAACTTAGCCATGAACCTTTTGTGGGAACTGGAGCCAGTGATATAAATACAGGTTTTATGACGGAAAGTGTAGAAGATTTTTCGCAAAAAGATCATGCCACCCATGAGAAAAGGAAAACACGTGAAATGGATAAAAGGGTAATTGTAAGTTGACAAGAATTGGACGGGGTAGCGCAGGAAGAAAAAGACCAAACCCTAACGCCACACACACACCCGGCCAGAGGGAACTAGACATTGAACACAAGGAGAAGAAAGGAGACGAGAAAGGATATTTACCTACGAAAGAGAAAGACAATGCCCACCCAACGAAGGAAAGTAAGATGGGGAGGAAACGCCTAACCTAGAATGATACCAACACATTTCCCAAGCTCTCTAATTAGATTACTACCCATCCATTCGTTTATTTACTACCATTATCCTGCCGTTGTTTCTCGTCCCTGCAAATTGGATGTGGGAATAGAAGCAGAAGCGAGGGAATTACTTTGATCCCCTCCCCCTACCTCCTCTTTTTCCCGCGGACGACGAAGGTGAGCCTCTTCCAACTCCACTCCCACCCCTCCCAATACTAGTACTATTACCCCCCCGCCCAGCACCGCCAGGACGAGCTTGATTCTGGGTAGGTGGCGGTCTTGAAGGTACGGGGTGGCGGTTGTAGGTAGATGGTGGGGGGAAGCGAGAATATTCCCCTCCTCGATCTCCGTATCTGGCGCTCGGGCCGGAAGTAGCAGAAGAGGGGTGGTAGGAGTCGGTGGCACGCCTAACGGGTGGACTCCCGGATCTTCGATTGCACTGCTCTCTATCTCTATCGCGCCCCCAGTCTCGGCCTCCAGCTCGGTCCCTATAGCTGTCAGATTCCGAATACTCACTGCGGTGGTAAGATGGCCGCGGTGGAGGACTTCTTTCCCCAGGCCTTCTCCTCCCCATCACCATTTCGCCACGCCCATCAGTATCCTTCCTCCTGTCCCTGTCCTTCTCCCTCTCCAGCGCTCTGTACTCCCTAAACGGGTCGAACTCTTCACTTGCGTCATAATCCCCGGGCCTCACGGCGCGGCCGTAGGCCGGCTTCTTCTTCTTACCCTCCAGCTCTGCCAGGAGGTCCTGCTTCTCGCAGAGCCATTCCTGCGATGCGTAGTCGCCGTCGTTGACGCCAGAGAGGGAGAAAATGCCCGGGTTCTTGAGCGGTGGGAGAAAGGGGCAGTCATCGCCAAAGTGTTCGGTGCCCGAGCAGTGGTAGCAGCTGGCTTTTATGGGGCGGAGGGGCGTGGAGGAGATTCGAGCAGTAGTTGTGGTGGTTGGGGCTGTTTGAGGGAGCTTACGCCAGTTCTGTGGGGAGGTAAGTTTGGTTGGGTTGAATGGGGGGTGAGAAGGGGGAGTTAGGTATACATAGTCTTTGAGTGATACTTGGCCCGTCGGAAGTTCCGGACATGCGTTGGAGAAATGTTTATCCCAAGCACCGCAATGCTCACACTGTGCGATTCCCGAATTATGGTTAGTCCTTCTTCCCTCGCTAATTGCGCTATTCTCGGGGAGGGGGAGGAACCTTTAATAACCGACAAGTCCACCTCGCATGCCCAACACACAAACAAATATCGCACACAATTGTTTCCATAGTAACACCTTTACCAGCATCCTCAAGTTCCTCAAAACGCTTCCTATCAATGCGAAAGCTAGCTGTTGTAATACCATTAGTAGACGCAAATAGCGGTCTGGACTCCTCATGGATGAAGGGCGGCGGGGTGGAGGTAGAGTGGTAGCGCAGTTGGAACATTACAGTCTTACGATCAATGAGGATTGGTGGTTGGCGGTGTTTGTCTTGTCCGTCGCTGTTGCTACTCTTGTTACAAGCGGCAGGCGCGGGAGAGGGTGAGAAAGAGGAGGAGAGGGAGGAGCTTAAGGGAAGTATACTACGCCCGCTAGCAGCAGACACTGGGGCCTTAGCAGCTGAAAGGGAAATGTAGTCTTCTTCGTCCTCCTCCTCCTCCTTCTTAGCCAGGATGTGTCCTTCCTCTTCCTGCGCGAGGTTAATTTCCAACCCTTCAATTCCAGAATCGTTGGCCTCTCCCTCTCCCTCCTCCCCTTCCTCCTCTACTTCATTGACATCAGAAGGAACACTACTAAAGCTATCCTGGTGCGGGTGATCTATTGAAGCCTCCTCCTGCTCAAGGGCGGCCTTGTGGCAGGTACGTTCCATGCGACGCTTCTCCTTGCGGCGTTTCTCACGTTTTGCAAGCTTTCGCAGAGCCTTCGATGAGAGATCATTTATCCCTTGGAGGACTTCAGCTGTGGTCTTTTTTGCTACCGACTGAGATCTTGGGCCTGGGGAGGAGGATATTTTGCTTGTGTTCGTACCAGCGGCGCGGGTCCGTGCTGGAGAGGAGAGGGAAATGGGACTGGTCGCGGTAATGGCCGAGCGAGAGGAGGACGGCGCAGCGACAGATCTGAGCTCCCACTGCTGCTGCTGGGCTCTGCGGGTTGTAGAGTCTTTGTCCTCGTCCGCTTCATGTTGATAGGCGCCCGCAGAGGAAGATGAAGGGGATGATTGAATCTCTATAGTAACCGCCGGCACACTCTTGTCAATGTTCTGTGGGGCAGCGACCGATTCCTCACTCTCACCAACCGCCTTCAAAGCCTCTTCTCCTACTTTTCTCTCTCCAACCGCGCTACCCTTCCTGTCAGACCGATTCTTTCTCCTCTTCTTGGACCTAGTCTTTTCGGAAATCCCATCTTCAGATTCATTCTCCTTATCCTCCTCCGAGATGCTAGTCTGCGTGGTTTTTTGATCCTCGCTAAGAGGGTACCCACCGCTGTCCTCCTTATCGCAATCCCCATCACTATCATCGCCATCATCTTTCTCATCCTCATTCCCACTTTCGAAATTGAGGGGGATAAAGTCCTCCGAATCCCCACCAGTCTTCGGAGGTGGACAGGGGATTACCACCTCCACTTGTGAACGATGGCGTTTTCGCGAGTCGGCGTTTATAGCGCGGACCGCCGCGGTATAGTTTCTTTCCATTCAGTACTTTTTTGTGCGAGAGCGGGGGGTCTAGATAAAAGAAGGAAAGGCCGTGGTGGTGGTAGTGGTGATGGTGGTGGCGGTGGTGTAGGGAGAATGGGCGCAGGTGTTAAGGAGGACGGTAGGGTGACCGTTGTTTCGCTTGTGGCCGATGCGGATGCGAGTCGTGTTCCTCGGTGAACAAGGGCTAGATTACCATGGTTTTCTCAGGGCGAGGGGACAAAAAGGTTTGTGGGGCCTATCACCGACGACACGGAAGCCGGTATGATTCGCCCACTACTGTACGAGTACTGTACCCCAGAAGAAGGAGAAAAGCAATAAAAATTGACGATGAAGATTGAGCAGAAGGGTGTGACATTTTTCTTTTCTTTTTTTCTTTTCTTTTTCTTTTTTCCCCAGATCGAAGGGTCACCCAAAACTTTTTGCCAAGAGATCAAGCAGGCAGGGATTACTGTGGAACCTATATAAGAGTGACGGAAAGAAGACTTTTGGGATTAAAGTGGCGATAGTCTAGGGAAGGTTTCGAAAATCTGGCCATGGAAAGGATACTGGTACATATCATAATCCTCAATGATACTCGATGGGTTGCTTGTTGTGCGCTGTGATGAGGAGAAAGGGCCCGAAATGCCACCCATCGTCAAGCATGAACATCAGACCGCAGGCACTGTGCTGTCTCGCGGTATACTCGGGTACCGGTATACGAGCACTTGTACTGTACGACCTCTTTCCCGCCCTCGCATCCTCTTCAAATCTATGGGACAAAGGCGAAGCAAAGGCGAAGAAACCACAAAAATGAGGAAAGGCAATAGATGATCACACCAAGATTGATACCACTTTAGTAATATATCCGCCTCGGCATCAACAGCATCTATATACCGTTAAGAGTTGAACTAAAATAAGACGAATAAAAGGAGTAAATACCGCAATAGATGAGTGAGAGAATACCGGTGTATGGGTTTAAGTCTTGTCGATCAAATCTCCCGGTAGGGGGGGGGAGAGGTGGTAGGGGCGAAAGATACTCGAGTACTATGCCGGTATTCTTTCTGTATTATAACTCAGTGGACAATGATAGTTTACTGGTATCATATCATACAATTTGATATTTCGGCCGATTTCTCCGTGATGAGATGTACTCTGCATAAGCAGTTATTGCACCGGGCATTCCACCCACCAACAAGTGAGACGGACCAATTGATGGCAGGATTTGAAATTTGACAGTGTTACCGTAGTCCACCGTACTTGAGTATGTGATATTGCCAAGAGTGAAATGGAGAATCACTTTATCGCGGCTAGCTGCAGGTACATTACTGTACCGGCACAGCACAGTGCGGGAGAGTACTTTCTGTGCAGCTTTATTGCTGTACTGTACGGCTTTGGTTGCTGTTCTCTTCGTTTGGAGAGATGTGCAGTGACAGTGACCAGCTGGGCTGGGTGGACCGTGTTACCATAATTGAGTTGAAGCTTGCTCTCTCTCTCTCCCTCTCCCTCTCCCTCTCCCTCTTTATCGCACTCTTTCCATCCTATTCCTCCTCCCTTCTCTCTCCTCTCATCTCCCCCCTCCTTCTCCTAGTTTGTGCTCGAGTATAATACCGGTACCGGTGGAGGTAAAACACCAACAGAGTCTCCTTACAAGTACTGTACTCTAGATATAGTACTCTTGGAATATATAACTGTGGTCCAGGTTACCCCGAAATAATCGCAAAAGAGTGAATTAACCCGAAAATTGATGCTCTAGTGGAGAGTCGGAATTGCTCTCTCTCTCTCTCTCTCCCTCCCCCTCTCTTCCCAACCCTTCGTTATCTGGGTGCTCTTTTGTTTGTTTTTTCTTTCCACTATAACTTTCCGGCCCGGTTTTCCCCCTTCTTCGGATTTTCCCTTTCCACGCGTCGTCATCCATCACCTCTTGTTTTATCTCTCCCTCTCCCGCTGTCTCTCTCTCTTTCTCTCTCTCTCTCTCTCTTCCCCTTCTTTTACTCATCTTGGTGATCAATTGATCCCCCCATCGTCTCTCCCTCCAATCACTCTCTTAATTATTCACTCTTCTTCTTCTTCTCTTCTCTCCCTTCTATTCTTTCTTTTCCTTCCTTTTCCCTGATATTCCCCTCCATCTCCCCCGTAAGCTACCACCAAGAGAACAAAAAAAAAAAAAGAGAAAGAGAAAGAAAGAGAAAGAAAAAAAAAAGAAGAGAGGAAAAAAAAAAAAAAGACCCACGCTCGCTTTAATTCCCTCGACCCTATTGTTACCCTTAGCTCCCCCCCCCCTTCTCTTACCCTCGTCAATTCCGACTCGCTTCCGACACTTGTGTCCTTTTTTGAAATCTTCCTGCCCTACCGATATTCAGCCTCCGAAGCATCTCTCATACGGTAGTCTACACCTTCTCCCCCACAACCATCACTACCCCATCCAAGCTTACTCAACCCAACCCCCCTTCGCTCTGCACTCTCAGCCTCATCTCTATCTCCTCCTCCTCCTCCTCCTCCCCACCTCAGCTCCACTCGACAAAATCGCCTTATACGGCCATCTCCACCACAAGCTTTCAAAATTCCTTCTCTTCTCCTCCCCCGCACAACCCCTCCTGGCGCCATGTCGGACGCCGCCCACGGACGGAGACGTCGCTCGAGCTCGCTGATATACACTGAACCTCCCGAGACCATCGAGCAGCAGTCCGATCAGGCAGCCCTTCCAAACTTGAATGCGAGCTGGGTCAACAGTAAAGGTACGGCTAGCTGCCGTGACCATCCGGGGCAGGGTTTACAGATGATGGGTAGCTGACGGGGGGTTATATCGCAGGTGCTTGGACAATCCATGTTGTCTTGATCATCGCCTTGAAGATATTCTACGATACCATGCCCGGAGTGTCGCAGGAGACAAGTTGGACCTTGACCAATATTTCCTACATGGCTGTGCGTATTCATCCATTCGATTTGCTCTCCACATGGTACTTCCGGGAGCCCGGAGGGCTACCTTTCTACGCTGGTTTGTGCTCGAATGGAGATTCTGACGAGTGTGTGTTGTAGGGTTCTTACCTTATGTTTCATTGGGTTCAAGGCATTCCTTTCGAGTTCAACGCGGGGGCATATGATAACCTGAACATGTGGGAACAAATCGATAATGGTGACCAGTACACGCCGACCAAGAAATTTCTATTGACAGTGCCGATAGTGCTGTGAGTTTTTCTTCTTCATTCTTTTCACCCCTTTACCGGCTCCTCGGCATCCTCCAGCTTCCCGTGGCCTGTGTCCGAGCGCTACATGTCTCGGGACTAGCTGCTCCAAGGAGAGGCTGAGCTGACTTCTTTGGACCATAGATTTTTGATGAGCACACATTACACACATTACGACCTCACGTATTTCATCATCAATTGTTTGGCGGTATTGGCCGTTGTAATTCCTAAACTACCTTCCGTGAGTCCCCCCTTGCCCTTGTCATCGGATGAATTACTCTTGCGCATCCGAGAATCGATTCATGCCATCACCCTATCACATGCAAGCTACGCTTGGCCCCAGAGTTACCTTGCTAATTTTATGTATAGAGCCATCGTATGAGAGTGGGTCTTTTTACGGTTCCCGAAGAGTAGGGGTTGTCTTTACGGAATAAAGACTGATTTGGGTTTGCGATTCAATTCGCTAATCGAAAAAATTCAAAAAAATCTGGCGTTGAATTGATTTTTATCATTTTCCCACTCACTAATCTCCTTATGTTCTGTATCCTCGCATCATTTCCTTTCTTCTCTTTCCCCTGTGGTACTCTCATTTTTCGCGCTGTCTTAGTAGGTTTTTTGTTTCTCACCTGTTTTTGCTCCGAGCACTGCGTCGGAGAACATCTTCATATGAATCTCTTTAGGGTTTTCTCCAGGTCTTTGGCCTTTGTTCTCCTTCGGCCTCGCTCTTTTTTATGACCACCTACTACTGCAGCTCTTATTTTTGTCCTCGTCCCTACTCTTTTTTAGTTTTGGTATAGCGCTATACTCTTTTTTCTTTCTTTCCTCTTGGATCGGGGGCAGATGGGATGGAATAGCACAAACGGGTGTACGAAAATAAGAAAGAAAAAAAATTAAAAAAATGAGAATCCCTCATCACTGATCTCTCCTTCCTTCCTTATTCGAGAGCATACGCTGGTGTATACCATACCTGCAAACCGAATAACGTTAAGAGGGGGTTCGGTCTTTTAGGCAGGCAGGCAGCCGTTCCTACGCTAAATTTCGCCGCTATCTATTACCCGAGGCAAAAATGGAAAGTTTCGCCACGAGTGATTTCTTGTGAAAACGAATTCCCGACCCATCCAGCCCGTCCGCTTTCTTGCGATGGTATATACGGCAACATCATGCAATACAGTACCCACCTTTCCCACGTATAACACGAACAAGTGCGAGAGACCATGGTAACTTGTAACTCTAAAGGAATCATGTTCCTTCCTCCCCCCCAAGATAGATAGGTTTTGCTGTTGCTGTAGTAAATAGCATGTTGATTTGCTCGTACTGTACTAGTATAGGATATGATAGGATAGGATAGCACACTGCCATACCAAAGTATTTATTTACTTATTTATTCATTTATTTATTCGTCCCTCGAGGAGGAGGAGGAGGGGGAGGTTAAGAGGTAGCTCTTCCTACTCTTCCTTCTTTTCTTTTTTTCCTTTCAAACACGAACCGCTCAGCAACAGTATAGTATATAATTCGTTGTGCGTTGATGGAAAGAAGTGGAAGTATAAAAAAATTAAAATAAAAACCTCTCTACCTCCCTCCCTCCTGGTTGATCCTCACCCGTTTGCGAAGGGGTGGGGAGATTTTTTTTTTGTAATGTGACTTGAGAATATTATACTGGAATCATCTATCTATATCTATCCATAAATGTTCTACTAATCTCCGGTAAATAAGTAGATAATCTACCAGGCTAGAGGTGGGGGGGTAGAATAGAATAGAAGTGGGAGTGAGCGATCTACTCTCACTCTTCTTCTTCTTCTTCTTCTTTTAGGGCATGGTGCGGAACCAGAGGAGGAGGAGGAAGAGGAAGGGGGGGGGGGATATGAGTAAGAAATTATAGACGTTATTTGGTTATTATTATTATTATCATCATCATACACAATGTCATGATAATAGTAAGTAGTAATGATTCGTGCTATGATATCATACAAGAAGTAAGTTAAGTTAAAAATAAAAATAAAAAAAGAGCTCGTCCGTTGCTGTGAGGGGGGGGGTAGAAGGGATAAGTATAGTTACAGTATATACGATGCATTTTCGGTGTGTGTGTGTGTGCGCCATTTATGGAAAGAAAGAAAAAAGGTATGATAACAGTACGTAGGTATTATAATAATAATAATAATAATATCCTAGGTTTTTTTGTTTCATGATAAGTTGTTCATTAAATTTTGATACCATAGCTTGGAAAATATATACCGGTATGATATTATACCGGTTCAGGCTATTCCAGCCAAGTTACTCGAGTACGGTACTACGGTATCATAGATGAGGCATTATTTAACAACATGAGACTTTTTGCTGGTTTAGCGTTACCATTTTCTTTTTGCTCGGTGGACGGATGGAAGGTGGCTCACGTGATTTTTGGTTGTGATGGTTTGATTGATTGGTTGGTTGTGAGTGATTGGTGGTGAAGGGGGTATTTATTTAGTGCTTCGGCTTAGGCTTTGGCTTTGGCTTGGGGATGCGTACGTGTGGTATCATACTTGTGGAAATGATGGGGTGGTCTAAAGGGTTCTGTAATGAAGGATTGGTAATAATAATAATCATGGATAAACAAGCTTTCTCCTGGTTACCGCCGCTACCGCCATGTTAGTATTGACTTTTAGTAGTTACCGGTGAGTAGGTGGATTACATCGGACAAGCGAACAGAGAGGATCGGTATAGTATAGTATAGTATAGTATAGCAGCAGCGGTAGTAATGGTAGCAGTAGCCAGTAACAGCCTGGCAAGAACAAGACAAGACAAACAAGACAGACAGACCACGACGACGACATCAAACTCCAGCATGAGAAAGAAAGAAAGAAAGAACCCGTATCGTGACATATTACCCCCTCTCCCCTCCTCCAGATCTGTTTCCCCAACCCACAAGTGCACAGCTAATTTCTAACCCTCTTAACAACCTGACACTCCAGGTCCTCATCCTCTCCCTCCTCCCTGTCTTCCCCCCTGTCCCTATCCCCACCCCTCTCCCTCCCATTCCCATTTTTCAGCTGCCCCCGCACCCCATTCCCAGCCACCAACGAACTTCTCTTCCTCCCGCTCCCATTCCCGCTCCCATTCATCACCATCTTCCTCCCGTCGCGCTCGACATCGGCGATCATGATGACCTCCTCCTCCTCGCCTGGATTCCTCAAATTATGAAACGAGGCGTGATGACCGCAGCCGTCGCATGCGAAGCTACTCGCCGCTTGTAGTGGGTTTAACATGAAGCGGAGGCAGGGGCAGGAGGTGCTTAGAACGCTAAGCTAGTGAATGTTAGCAAGGAGGCTAGAGGAGGGGGGGAGAAGAGGAGTTCCAGCGGGGGGCCCTACTGGCGGGCAGGGAAAGGGTACTTTGTGGACACATTTGCCGCGAGGCACTTGGTAGTTCATCACCGACCAGATGTTTGTTGCTGGCTTCGTGGGGGGGTTGTGATTTAGAGACATTTTTGTTTTTGTTTATTTCGCGAGGTGGCTCTCTTGTTGTGTGGAGGATGTAGCGTTGGCCGGGTGGTCTTTTTGTGCGCCTGGTTGTTGTTGAGAGGAAGGAAGAAGGCGTGGATTAAAGCGAAGTTATGGACGGGACAGGGCGGATGAGATGGATGGATGATGTTTGTTTTTGCCAAGAGTTTTAGGCTGAGCCGCGGTCATCACGTGTCACTCGATTAGTGGTATGATACTCTATCGATTTGAGAGGGTATGGAAGGAAAGGGTATTTTGTGGGGCTCAGGTTCATGCAGATGCTGAGCGCATAGGGTATATCGGAGGAATTCGGAGGGTTTTTGGTGGCATGACTAGATCACCGGGAATTCAAAGCGAGTGACTCTTGATGAACTCGAGGATTGCTCAAACCCATTCCGGCAACTGGCATACTTATAGAGAGAAATCTAATAATCCCCATGAGACCCCCCGTTCCACTCCAAACTCCACACCTCCTTCCCAGCATTGAACGGCACAACAATCTTATCCTTCTCCCCAATCTGGGCAACGACCACCTCACCTCCACCTTTCCTCAATAGGATCCCCGCCTCAGAGCCGAACCCGCTCTCCAATCCATTCTCTCGCACTCTGTAGAACCTCCTCCCAAAGTCGCACACGAACCCCTTCAACATATCCAACTTCCCCACCTTATCGAACGCCTCGACGACCAACTGCACAGCATACGGTTGCGTAAACACCCCAGCAGCAGTCCTCCCGTTCTTCGCCCCAATTTTCATTTCTCGTGGGTGCGGCGCCGAGTCTGTTCCCAGGAAGAACTTTGCATCCCCGGACGTGGCGGCCTCGACGAGAGCAGCACGGTCAGATGGGAGCTTGGCAACGGGCTTGCAGAAGCAATGTGGGTTATCTGCCCATTGGTCTATAGTGAGGAATAAATGGTGTGCGGTGATGGTTGCGGCGACAGTATCGCCACACTTCCGGACCGCCTCTACTGCCGCTGCGGTGGTGCAGTGCTCCAATACGATCCTCAATTTCGGAAAGCGGGCATGTAGTTCCAGCAATGTTGGTAAGAAGGTCTCCTCGGCATTTAAGATAGTCGTAGTCTCGCTGGACGGTGACTCCCCGTGCAGGTTTAGCACCAGGTCGTGCTTTTCCATCGCAGCGAAGACAGGGTAGTACTCCTCGTACGAGACCACGCCTGCTTCGGAATTTGTCGTGAGGCCCTTCGGGTAGGACTTTACTCCTATTATCTTTTTTGTGGAAGCTGCATGCTCGATTACTGCTGGGGTGATCGCCGGGCAGAGGTATAGGGTCATCAGAAAGGTCACGGAGGGTTCAAGGTCCACAAGCCCGGAGTGGTAGGAGAGGGCTTGGGGTACGGTTGTAATCGGAGGGACAAGGTTTGGCTACGGGACGTTAGTTATGGGGTTTTCAGGAGGATGGGAGGGGGGGGGTTACCATGACATAAACGAGTGACACCCCGCCTTTTTTGATTGTGGGAACGACGACACGCATCATCTCACCTTCACGAAGGTGAGCGTGAAAGTCTGCGGCTGGAGGGAGTTCAATTGTGTCCATTTCCCCTTATTTCTTAGCTGTGATGTTGTAACTATGGTTAGTGTGCAATCGGTGGTTATTGGAAATGATTGTGAGGGAGGGGTTATGGCGGGGCCTCAAATTTAAACTTACTGTATCTGACCAACCCTGTCTCTCGGAAAAAGCTTGGCAAGTTAATGCAGGGTAACCAACCAACCAACCGACTGCCTGAATCCCAACAGCACAATAACCCTGCGTTACAATCTCCAGGGAGCGTTGACAGCGGACTGTTGATTAATCTACAGCTATCAACTTCAACCTCCTAGGCTTCCATCTCCGATAGCCAATTCCTCCCCCCCTTGAGCGAGGCTTTTGAAAGTTCTCTACTATAGCTGATTCCCGGCCCAAATAAGGGGCTAGGGGACTGAACGAACTGACAAAAAAGAAATGGCCTTGGACTCACTACTCAACCAGCCCGTCGTGATAGATAATGGATCAGGTACTATCAAAGCTGGCTTTGCCGGTGAGGACCTGCCGAAATGCTTCTTCTCGTCGTTCGTCGGTCGGCCGAAGCACACCCGTGTGCTTGCTGGTGCGTTGGAAGGGGATGTGTTCATTGGGTCGAGGGCGCAGGAACTGCGAGGACTGCTCAAGATAAAGTACCCACTTGAGCATGGGATTGTCACAGATTGGGATGACATGGAGAGGATATGGCAGTATATCTACAGCGAGGAATTGAAGACTTTGTCCGAGGAGGTGAGTTCGGGGCCGTGGGATGGGATGGAAGGGGTTATAGAAGGGAGCTAATCGTGAGATTGGTATTGGGGAGGAATAGCATCCGGTGTTGTTGACCGAAGCACCTTTGAATCCTCGAACAAATAGAGATACCGCTGCGCAGATATTTTTCGAAACGTTCAATGTACCGGCTTTATTTACTTCTATACAAGCTGTCTTGTCACTGTATGGACCCTTAGCCCTTCCATCAGATCCCGCGAGCTCCATTGGCAGTATCCCTAGCTAATTGTGAATTATTAGCTACGCTTCTGGTCGAACAACGGGCATCGTTCTTGATTCCGGAGATGGTGTTTCCCATGCCGTCCCTGTATACGAGGGCTTCGCGATGCCATCTGCTATCCGCCGAATCGACGTTGCTGGTCGTGATGTAACGGAGAATCTCCAGGTCCTGTTGCGAAAAGCCGGAGCTATATTCCACACTTCTGCTGAGAAGGAAGTTGTCCGAACGATAAAGGAGAAGACATGCTACATTGCGTTGGATCCAAAGAAGGAGGAGAAGGAATGGGCTGGCGGTGGGGCCGCGAGGATTGAGGAATATAGACTACCTGACGGACACATACTCAAGGTAAGATTCCCGATTCGCTGCCTTTTTCTCTTATACCGGCATAAGGACCAGGATGGGTGGGTGCGCGAAAGCGTTGCTAAATTGCGTGCGTTTTTACTAGCTCGGTTCAGAAAGATTTAGGGCTCCGGAGATTTTATTCGACCCTGAAATCATCGGTCTCGAGTACCCGGGCATCCACCAGATTGTGGTCGATGCGATCAATAGGACTGACATGGACCTGAGAATGTCGTTGTTTGGGAATATTGTCCTGTCTGGTGGCTCGACGTTAACAAAAGGTAACGTGTACAACCCACCCTCTACCAGGGTTTCACCAAAAGGCAGAGCGCTTCCGATCCGACCAGATCTCAACTACTGCACAGTAGTTGTGTTTTATATATATAAAAATTTTCCCGCCTCCCCGCCAGAGTTTGACGGCTGACGAATGAGTTCATGGCGTGTTCGAACGATAGGATTCGGTGATCGACTGCTTTCTGAAGTCCGTAGGCTAGCGGTTAAGGACATGAAGATTAGGATATTTGCGCCTCCTGAGCGGAAGTACAGCACGTGGATTGGAGGTTCAATTCTGGCTGGTTTGAGTACTTTTAGAAAGGTTCGTACTTTCATCATTCGGGTATTCCGTCACACCACGCACACCACGCACACCACGCACAAGCACTCTTTGTTATTATTATTATTGATTTTATTCCTTCACCTTCTCTCTCTTCACATAAACCGGCGTCATCACATCACGCCTTTTCACCGGCTGTTGATCCCATGGCCGCCGGTTACCGTACTGTGCCATTTTGTTACGTTTCGCACTGCTGCCCCGCATATCTGTTACGAGAGGGAAATTTCCCGCCTCCCTCCCTAACCTTTGCTGCCTGCCCGCCTTCTTTCCATGTTGGAACTCTTGTATTTTCCATCAACTTCTTCCCTCTCCATGCACACTCCCCTCCCCTCCCCCAATACCGCACAATCCGCATAGGATAGACCGAGTAAGGGGTCAGCGAGGCGGCACCCTCAGCGAGGCATGGCATAGCTTGACACCAAATTTCGGTTCGCATCAGACAAAATGACGAACAAATATTTGCCAAGCCTCGCTGAGGGTGCTACCTCGTTGAACCCTCGCCTGGTCTAATCATGTGCGTCACTGCGAATTACACCATGATGCTAATACTGTTATTTCGTAGATGTGGGTCAGTATCGACGACTGGCACGAGAATCCGGAAATCATCCATACGAAGTTCACATAGACTTTTTTTTTATCTCTCATCCAGGCGGCTATTGTTGTTTGTTGGATAGTGGGCGGAGCCGGATTATCATAGTTTAGTTAGCCTACCTACCTACCCCCCGGTACCCTACCGTAGCCATGTAGACAAGGAGAAATATACCCGCAAACTATCTCCTCCCCTTGTTCCTTTCTTTCCTCTCCCCATAAAGCGATAATAAAAAAAAAGAAAACCAAAACAAACCACCCAACCGAGCAAGGGGCTCTTGCGTTGCATCCAGATTACGTGCTTTTTTGCCCAGAACTCCCGGACAGGGTACCGGTGCGGTAGCCCCACAACGGCATATCACCACACAAAGTAAATCTAAGTGAGGTCCTGTGCTGTATGCATCGTACCGCAGCGGAAAGCAAGAAGGGGGGAGCTACCGGTATGATATTTTACAAGTGTGCTCGAGGGGCACAGTAACTTTAACATATTCATCGTATAAAAAAAAATGCGGGGTACGGCACGATTTTCTATTTTATTTTATTTTTTTGAGTCCAAGGTTTCGCCACGGTTACGGTAGGGGAGTTCCGGTTTTACTTACCGCTAGAAGAGAGGGATGGGAGGTTGGTCAATTACCGTACGGTACTCGTAGTCTTTTATTTTATTTTTATTTTTTTTGCTTCCTCTTCTCCAAGGTACGGTATGGTAGGGCGTGCTTGCTTGTGGTATCGTAAGTTATTGGGACATTAGGAGTTCGGTACAGTGCTGTGCTGTGGTGCGCTGTGCTGTGCTACCAAGGTGAGAAAATGTGCGGTACAGTGCGGTGTGAGTAGTGAACGGTGCTCTACTCGTATATGCTAGTACAGTTCGTGGTGTTTTATCGGAGATTGGCGGAGGGGGGATGAGGGGTTTGGTGAATGAGTGGATGGGGTAAACGAAGTCCAGGGCGAAATCTTGCAAATCCTACAATGAATAGTAAATAACGATATACCGGTATGGTACTTGGTGGAAGACCTAAATGTGCGAGCATGATATGTGTATGATGCCTGTATGACAATGTACTCGTACTGTGTTATTACTCCCTTAATAGGGCGAAAAATAGGAACAGGATAAAGCAAAGCAAGAACAAAGGAAAGAGACTCGTGAGAATAAAGTACAGTGTGATAGATGTCTCTCTTTTTTTTTTCTCTCCCCAGGGAAATAAAAGCTTTAGTAAAAAAGTGAGAATCCCATATTTTCAAATATCCAGTTCGAATCTTAATATATATCCCGCCTCTTTTTTTTTCCTTTTTGGTTTTTTCTTCCCCTTATCATTCAGATACCAATAGACAGACAGAAACAGATTAACCACTCCAATCGATAACGATAACAAAAAAATAAAATAAAATATTCAACGCCGTGCATAAATCATGCACCAGACTCCGAGAAAATCCCCATTAGATAAAGAGAGAGAAAACAGGGCGAAAAAAACCCCACAAACATAAGCTTTTTCCATTCTTCAATGATTAAAATCCCCCTCTTCAATTCTACCAGTCTCAAATCTAAGAGGAAGATCTAACCCTAGAAATGCTCTCCCAAACCTTATCCGCGCCACTCCTCAAGCTGTGAGAGGAGAACCTCGGTGACGTGCCGGGAGTGCTGGTGCTGGATCTCGGGCTAGCCTCCGGAGACCCAGCAGGGCTAACGCTATAGTGCGACCTGGTCGCAATGGCCTCTGAGGGAACAATGTTGCCGGCGCCACCGCGGCCAATGGAGTACACGGGTGCGTGGTGCTCATGGAAGATGCGGTCTCGCTCGAGCTCCTCGTCGAAGGAGAACATTGCTCGCTCGGACTTGGGCTTGATGTTGCCAGCGCCGCCGCGCCCACCAAAGAAGACGCGGGGGGTTGGGGGAGTGGTGGTGGTGGCTGGGAGGGCAGCCGCGACGGTTGCTGGGAGGGAAGAGGTGCTTGGGAGGCGACGATAGTTGCCTGCGCCGCCGCGGCCGGCGTGGTAGTAGGAGCCCTCGTGGACGGGGGTGCCTTCAGTAAGCTGGAAGGGCATTGCAGTTATTTGGTAGGTGGTGGTGGTGGTGGTAGTTGTAGAAGGAGGAGGTGGAAGCTTTATTTATATGCTTCTAGTTGAATACTATGGTAGGAAGTATCGATTGCTTTGGTAGTAGCAGTAGTAATAGTAGCGAGGTAGAGTAAATGATATGGTAGCAGGTAGTAGACGGTAGGGAGTAGTAGGCGGGTAAGCTCAAATGTGTAAGCTGTAGAATAGTAGTCTCAAGGTCTGAGTCGATAGCTTCAAAATAAAAAGGTATCTAGAGCGGAAGCTAGGGAGGTCTTTATATCCCAGGTGAGGCCTGCCCTGACGATCCGGCTAATAGTAAATCTGGGGCGAATTGTGTCCCAAAAAACTTTTTTTTCGTGTGTTGCTGGGCTGTGGCTCACCACCACATCATCCATTCCTCATCAACCTCGCCCTTACGGCATAGTTAGTTGAAGGGGTAACGATCTCGTGACGGGGGGGTGGATTGGTTGGTGGTGGAAAGGGATGGCTCAAGGCCCACGAACCGAACGGCCATGAGCTAATTCTTGCACGACCCCATACAGCACCTGTGAGTGGGTGGGAGCAGGCGCCGAGTAAGGCTCCGGGCATACCAAGCGCAGCAAGTGTGTGCGGCACTGTACTCGCACGAGTTTAGAGAAAAGGAAAAGGTTTTATTTCTTTTTTTTCTCTTTTTTCCTTTTCAGAAGCTGGGTCGATGTGCTCCAGCAAGCTCAGAAAAGTAGGCAGGCAAAGCAAGCTGCCTGAGTCCACGGGAACAAGCCATCCCATCAATGACCCATCCTAGATCTCGCTCGGGGGGAAATTGAATTGGCTGAAGAAACAAAAGAAATCTGAGGCAGTCAAAAGAAAGAAAGGTACAGTACAGCACTATCGTAGACTTTTTTTTTTTCCCTCAGCGCCGAGAACCCACACAAGCCCCAGCCCATGCTGAAAGTGTGGTAGGCCGTCCGCCTGTTCGGCGTTTTCGCTTAGAGATGCAGATAGGGTTCAACTACAGCTAACTTTAGTAGAAGCTAATTTAGTTGTGGAGGCATAAAAAACGTAACCTTTGAGCAAGGAGTTCTGATTTGGTATTCCACCGAACATCGTGAAAATGACGAATTTCCACCCCTTGGAATTTGTTGCTTCCCATTCCATTTCCCTTACCCTTAATGGAAATGGAAAAATTGAGGAAAAGAAAAGAAAAGACTGAGAGCTGTTGTAATATTCGAGGTCAGATGGTTTGGTACCGCACCTTCATTGGAAGCACAAATTACCTAACAGCTAATGTGGGCGACCGCCGTTTCGCCCCAGTCGCACTAAGAGTCTCTTTGTATTCTCACGCCTTTTTCTCCCATCTGCTGTTCCTCGGTAGATTCTCTCTCGTAATGGACAACCCGCAATTGGAAGGGGGAAAGTTTGGCCCTGCCCTTTTAGTGACGGGAAGGAGGAATAGCAAGACGGGGAGAAGGCTTTTCCTTTACATCACTACGAGTATCGGCATGCCCAGAAGTGAAAGAAAATATGGTTTAGCGAAGAATGAATCATCAAACGGATGGCATTACAGTGCCTCAATGTGGCGAGCTCATAGTGAAGGAGAATGGAGAAAGATTTTCTGTCGAAATCGTCAGATCCACAACGTCATCCCAGAGCGGGAGGAAACCGTTGTCAATTGAAAGTGGGAAGAAAAGAAAAAAAGTAAACTGCCGGTGGAGATCTTGCTCACTGGGATTGACTTCTAAAGCTACAGGGTCTGGTAAGAAGTCACGGAACCGTTATTCAGGGTTAACAGGCCAAATTATCTATTCTGGTTAATATGTTCCTACCCTTGTGCCAGTACAGCCTCGTTCCAAAAGTTCTTGCACCCTGGCTGGTACAGTGACAAACTTTTATACCAGATTTATTATGGCACTCCATGTCACAGTAGCCACTTGGGTGCGAGAACTTTTGGAACGAGGCTGTACAAGTGCAAGTGCCAGCTACTCGAGCAGAATGTTGATAAGCAGTTAATTTAGGTTAACCCGAAAATCCTAAGGCTGTGCAAGAACTGACCAGCACGCAAGCGCTCTCCAGTGGAAAGAAAAATTTTCTCCTGCAGCACGGTACAATTGACTGTGCCTTCTTGAGAAGCTGAGAAATTTCCACTTTGTTCTCTCTGCCAGCTTCGCTGGTGCCGTAGACCACCGGTACTGGTACTCTGTTGGGCTGGCAGAGTCGCAGCACCCACCATTCGTCGACTGGTATGGGTACCAAGGTGCAGACAAAGAGCTGAGGGTCCTCCCATCCTCAAGCTCGAGTTACGGCAGGCTGGCTGCAAACAAGACACCACTCTTCCATGGGTTCTATGAATAGGGTGCGCGAATCGGCCCACGAGGCAGCACCGCACACAGTTGCCCCAAGCTGCAAGGTACCGCTAAGCTTTGATTCATGGGACCAATGGCGAATTTTTTTTTTCCTTCTAAAAGGCTTTCTAAAGTGCGGGGAAATTTTCCTGAATGAAAATGAGAAAATGAGAAAAAAAGTTGCTAGTCAGGAGCCCAAAGCGGAAAGGACCTGCCGAGGTTCGGACTTCCGCGAACGGATTTGTTGGCGGGTCCCTGTCAGCCTGAAATACCGGTATTTTATGGAGCTCCCTTCCAAGACATCTTCCTTTTCGGCTTCTTGTTTGCTTTTTGTGGTCCCTTTGTCGAGGTGAGCGAGATCTGTGATCTCTGTTTCAACCTGCTGGGAAGTGGGAGATCACTTGATGCAATGGAGCTGTTCTCCAAGCTCATGTCGCGATCTCGCTGCTTTCGTCTCCAAGAAGCCGAGGAAAATTTCATTCCAAACGGACTGTTCCCTGTGGTATGGGAGCAGGCAAAGCAGAAACCAGGGAAACCAGGGAAACCACTGGAGGCAAAAAAGCAATATGAATAAACAATCCAGGCGTCATAGCTCATCATGCGTAATAATAAGCAAGCAATATATTTTTGTGCGTTTCGTTTCTTTTTTATCACCGACAATCGTAAGGGAGGCTCCGGCCTTCCTTCTAGTCTTTCTTTGAACATCGTCACCCCTCGTGCCCATCGAGTCCGTACTTGTAAAACTGAGCGAGAGGTAAGGAAAAATGGAACACAAAAGAAAAAGAAAAGAGGCGGATGGCCCGCAGAACCTTCCCAGCCGGGAAAAAAGAAAACAAATAGTCAGAAATACATGTAATAAATCACCGGCGCAACAGCTTGCTGGCTCACCGAACCGTTCTTCGTGTGGCCCTTCCTCTCGAGTACAGAGAAAAGCATCGTGAGATTCGAGGAGGCGTCAAGCTAGTTCTTGGCGGATAGAAAAGTTTTCAGCATCGCAGCTCCTGCATTTTCATGCGCATCAGTACTTGTAACGGACATCGTGACATGGTAACCATATGACGTCTCATCTTTGCGCATTCCCCTAGAACCAGAACAACGAATTACCTGGGGGTAATTATGCTTCTTACCAGCCATCAATAGCAGACATCTGAATGTAGCTCCCTTCTTACTGTGCGCTCCCAGTAGAAGGACCCAGGAAACCAGAGACCTGGGTAGAAGTTTTCCATCTCTGCCAAAGTTGGGTTCGATGGTACCACCACCCGCCTTCCTCATCAAGTCGAGTTTCTTTGGAGTGAATGGTGGGTACCGCATCTTGCATTTTCATAATAGAACCTTGAGTTAGCAACGCCCTACAGCACAGTTCAACTACGGTACGATACAGAACCATCCTGAAAACGGCTGGGGAAATTGTATGAAGTACGCTTGGAACCGAAGCCCGTGTCTGAAACTGCCGACAGGGCGGCGAGCGGGCGACGGTCGTGCTCTCTCTTCCCATCGCGCATTGGTAAAGTGGAGCACGGGGTGGAGAAAAGTAGGGGAGCAAAGGGAGGAAAAAGAAAGGGTACCGGTAGAACATACGCGAAGTTGACTCTCCATCCACAGCGGCTGATTCACCACAATTCGTCTGTGAACGAACGCATCAAAGGAGGCCTTCCCTGTTGGGATGAAGTGTGATTTTCAGTCAAAATTCCGCACGAGCCCATTGGACTCGGGTAGTCGCTAAGGGAAAATAGCCGTGATGGAATCCATGCTGCATCGAACCGATCACTTGCTCGGCGCAGTCCATCCGCCGCCTCAGTGTCGCCTGCAGTAACCTCTACGGTACCAGCCCTCACCCAACAAAAGCAAAAGGCTGGGAGGGAGCTCCTCCACTACCGGTATCCGTTGCTCCCGCGCCTCAAACACACAAGGGGATGACTTGTCAAAGCTCGGACTTACTCATTCACAGTCGCACCACCAGACCTGATGTTCTTCAGGACTGCACGAACAGGTCAACTCTTGCCGCCCAACGAATTTTCAAAGTATTCCCTTACTTTTTTCTTCCTCCTCTTTTTCCCCAGAGAAGATGTATAATGCCAATGGACAATCTCCAACCTTTCTAACCACCGATATCATGCTATCCAAATCTTCAACTATAAGCATCGGAAGCAGAGGCCCAAATATCTCCTCACTCAACAAGCTGTCTTCTGGGCTGGTGATTTTGACTAGAGTTGGCTCAATGAATAATCTCGATTCATCCTGCTCTCCACCGTATAGGATCGTTCCTTCGGAATTATTCAACAATTCCGTGATGCGATGAAAATGCTTTGTATTGACGATGCGTGCCAAATCCGGTGACTTGGACGCCCCCTCAGGGAAGAACTCCTTCAGGGCTTGGATAAATGCGCTGACAAATTCGGCTTCAAGAGAAGGGTGTATAATGACATAGGCAGGAGAAATGCAGACTTGTCCCAGGTTGTGAAATTTCCCCCAAGCAATTCTTTTTGCTGCAAGCTTTGCGTCTGCTGATTTGGTAATAAAGCACGGATTGAAACCTCCACTAAATACCGAAAAAGGGGTTGGTTAGTTGAACCTTCGGTGCTATCGGGGCTGCCATCAGTTCGGTGACAACTTACAGTTCTAGAAGCACCGGGGTCAAGTGTTTTGCTGCTGCAGCAGCAACGATACGACCAACTGCCGAACCGCCTGTGTAGCAGATCTTATCAAATTTTTGGTTCAGAAGCTCGGTCGACTCGGGGATGCCACCGTTGACGACAGCATAGGCTTCGGGGTCAAGGACGCTCTCTACGATTCGGGTGATGACAGCCGCCGAATTTGGAGCTTGCTCTGATGGTTTAATAACTGCAGTGTTTCCAGCAGCAACCGCACCTACGAAGGGAACCAAAGCCAGCTGAACTGGGTAGTTAAAGGCTCTATAAACCGGGGGAGCGTTGAGAGCGTCAGTCTAACATCAAGCATGGCAAGGGAATATATTTGTCAAAAATATATACGGAATTTGGCCTAGGGGATGAAAAAGCAATAAAACCAACTGTAATAGAAACTAAGATACAGCACGTGCAAGTACATACCCGATAATCAAAACTGTCCCCATGGGTTCCTTCCGAATACGCGGAGACCAGATAAGGCTCTGCAGAAGCGGTAGATCCACCTTGTCGTCCGCGGCCCATTTCCTGAGGTTTTTGAGTACGTAAAGGATCTCGTCGCAGATCCAATAGAGCTCTGCTATCATAGCCTCAGAATAAGGCTTACCAAGGTCAGCCTTAAGGGCTTGAATGAGCCGCTGTTCGTTGTCTCTGATACCCCAGTAGAGCTTGCGCAGTTGCTCCTCACGATAAGCAAGAGGATGCGTCTTGAGCGATGTGAAAGTGTTTTGAAGACGTGAGACAGTGGGGGCGATGGACTCCACCGGAGTCGAACTGAAGGGGACTAGAAGATCGGAAGCCATTTCAAACTTTAGATTGAATTCGGAGTTTGCTAGTTGGCGCAGCAGGGGGTCTGCGGTGGCCGTGGATATATGGTGGTTTTTGGTTTGAGGGAGATGGGCAATCGCCGGCAAGGCCCTAGGGTTATTAGGTTGAGAGAGCCGAGGGAGTAAGGGGAATTTGATTTAAGAAAAGGATAAAGGCAAGCTCTTTCAATTCTATGATAGCTTGATCAACGGTATCGCAGGACTAAACAGGGGGTTGGTTTTGAGTTTGGAATGGTCTGGTTTGTGCCCGCTTTGGACTGATAGAGGTTGTTCCGGTAGTCCGGCTCAACCCTACAGGTATCCAAACGGAGGCAACGGGGTCGGGTTAATCACCCTATCTCCCCGAACGAGACGAAGAAAGTAACATGTACCTGCTTATTTCCTGCAGGCTGTTATCAATGCTATGGTATTATTTTGTATCTAAGCAAGCTAAGGGCCTGTTTGGCACGCTGTGATTTGAGATATTATCTTATGATAGCCTTGATCAAGGATCACGGTTTGCAAACAACCCTCTGCTAAACCTGACTATGATATCATACAATTTTTAATTTTCCAAATTATAATTTAGGTTAGCTCTATGGGAAGACCTTAGGACTCACTAGCATTTACTAACAAAACGTCGTATCAAGGCAAAAAAATTATAGCCCTAAATATTCGCGCGCACACTATAAAAATTTCCCCACCATATTTTAAATTATGATTTGGGCCTAAATCATGATGTGAGATAGCGAGGAGCTTATATCACTGAGTGGTAAGTAACGGTAACTTACCCGGTTAATGTTGTGTCCCCGTCGCCAGGGCTGGGGGAATCCCGGGCTAGTTGGGGGCGATCCTCAAGGACAAGGCGACGTCTGATTTGCGGAGCACTCAAAAAGTTATGATACAATATGTAGGATAATTATTTTTCCGATTATCGAAGCTGATATGTGGGGGTGTAAATTTACTGTACTCGTACTCGTAATTCTCTGACGTTTGTGAACACGACTGCTATTGCATACACCAAAATTTTGAGGCTCCGGCCGACTTTTTGTATGTATGATATGCAATAGCAGTTGTGTTCACAAACGTCAGAGAATTACGAGTACTCGGGGGTGGACGGAAGTGACGGTAGGGAGAGAGGGGTTTGAGTACCCAGAATTTACGGTAACCGTCAGAGGGAATTTTTTTTTATAATTTGGTACAAAGATAATGCTAAGAAGAGTAAAAAGCTTTGACATCTCAAACTCCTGCTCCTACCATCACTTTCGAACACACCCCCGAGTAGAAGTAGGAGTGGAGATGGGGGTGACCCAAGCGGTCACGAGGTGTCACTCGTGACAGTAGGAACAGAGGATATCAGAGCACGACCATGACCACAATTTCCAACACTGGGGTGCTGAAAAATGGTATTGTACTTTTGGTGTGTTTTGGCGTTTGTCCCCGAAACTTTCTAACGGCACTGTCCACTACTCATGCTGCTGAGTGCTAAGTAAATCACTTGAGCTTCGTTCAAGTTTGTCACGATTTTCTTGGGTAATTAATTTTGGTGTTTCCTTTTTTTTCCCCTTTGGCTCAGGAGGACTAGGAGATCTGAAGAGGGTCAGGCCTTCCTTTGAACATTCTACTCACTTCCATTGTTGACTCTAGCACAAGGTTACGGTAGCTTGTTCGAGTTTTTGCGGTAGGGTTTAGCCCGCCCTGCAGGAAGCCCATCAACGGTCACACCCACAACCAACCCTCACCACCCAACATCATCATAACCACCACCACCACAGCCAACGACAACGACAGCGACACCAATCCAACTGCGAACGCACAGCTGATTTCTACCTTCAACGTATGTCCTTTTCATCCGGCAAATTGTTTGGATTCTTAAAATTAATGTTCGGTTAATTCTAGGTAAAACAAACACAACACCCGACAATTATGGCTCACGAAACAGTTTGGTACTCTCGCCCTCGCACCTACGGAAAGGGTAGTAGAGCTTGGTATGTCCCCCAACGCTGCGGGTGCGCAATTTGTGGAATTAGGGGCTGATTTTCCGGGGGATAGCCGCGTTTGCGCTCATAGGGCTGGTTTGATCCGGAAGTACGGACTCAACATCTGCAGACAGTGCTTTAGGGAAAAGTCTACCGATATCGGTTTCGTCAAGGTATATTTCCCCCGTGGGGCTTCGCGCTGGGTTGGTGGGATTGGGATTGCTGATTTTTGGGGGATAGATGCGATAAATCAGGTTGGTTGGACGGCTGGAGGAGGGGAGCGGTGCGAGGGGACCCCTAAGGGAGTTTATATAAAAAACCGGGAACGGTGTTCTCTTTTTTTTCTTTTTTTTCTCTCTTTTTCCTAGGCTCCCATGTATGGGATGTTCCGAATCAATGAACGGGGATCTTTAAATGGGATTGGTGTTTTTGAGGGGGTTGAAGCGGTATCGTGGATGCAAAGCTCCTTGGGGTGCTCGAGGACTAGTACCGGTAATCCTTTGGCGTACGACTGTGGCCGCTTTCTCCGGTTATAAGGTTCGGAGCTTCTGTTTTGTATTTTGGTATGCCGGGCATTTGAAATCAGCCCTCATGGGTGATTCGTTTTTTGCTTACATAATACACCTAAATAGTGGGGCTCGGCAAAACTAACCTCGAAAATGACCATCCATGGGTAATTCCGAATTTTACTATCTTCACTAATATTGCTCTGATTGAAAATCAGAAAACATAGAGTTGGAGAGGAGCGCCTTCTGAGCACTTCTATGAAGCCATATCTTCCTGAAGTTGTGGTTGTGGCTGAAAATTTTCGAAAATTATTGTGTTGGTTTTAGGTTGATTTCAAGTGCCCGACACCATACCGGTACCACGGACCTATTGCTATTGACAGCTGTGATGGTTATGTTCACCGGTAGCTCGGCCTGGCTAAATTTCCAAAACCTCGAATCAGGCCTTCTAGTAGAATTATTCGTCGTATCATATGTTGAACGGTCCCGGTATTAAGAAGTCACAAGCTCTCATAGTATTATGGCATTTCCAAACAAATTTTCAAAGTTCAAACGATCCCATCCGAGGATTTCCCCAAACTTCAAACCAACCAGCAAAGTTCCTCACGTGACATCCTGTCATTGCCGAAATTCACGCGTTCACCAGCACGACCCCTAACCCTGTTCAGCAGACTACCAGGACTCTTTACTAGCAAACTTAGTCACCTACTTTAGTTAATCACCTCCCTTAGCTCCTAATAATACTCTCTACAACAGCAAACCTTCTTTTATTCCCTAACCAAATGCCGCCAGTAGTAAGCCTTCCTTCTCCCCCCACCAGCCCGCTTGCAGCTAGCTATATGAACTAACGACCCCAGACACCAAGTCCCTTCCGCTTCATCACCAACCCCTCCCAAAAACCCAAATCTCTAGACCCCACACCAAGCTCCACAGTCCTGTGCCTCCACTCACCACCCGCTTATGCTTCCACCCCCACCCCCATACCCCAACCAACAACAACCCCAAAACCGCAATTCGCCCCAGCAAAGCGTTTCCACATTCCGACACCCCAATCCCTTCCTGCGCCAGCCCCTCCACCACTACCACTGCCAGCAACCCAGTCCTCAAGAGCCCAAACACCAAATTCAGCATCCCCACCATTCCCATGCTCAAACCGCCGCTTCCACGTCCCACCGCCAGCTCCAGCCAGCACACCAGCCCCCACACGGGCACGCTTCAGCTATGCCCCTGGCGGGAGCAGCAGCACGCAGCCGACCACACCAGCACCCCCACCACGCACAACCCTCCTCTTCAGAAAGTCCTACCAGCGCGACTCGATCGATGCCGACATCCACAGCCAAGAAGAACCCACCAGCCCCCTCCAAAAGAAACGAAAACTCCGCTCCGGTAGTGAGGACATAGAAAACGCATCTTCGCCGCCACCCTCACCGCACGAATCTGACGCTGAGGAACTCCGGGTGGGGAGGCCACGGAATAGGTTCTTGTCCACGCCCACGACTACGCCGGCCGCTGCGCAAGGTTATACGATAATTAATTACCATCGCAGCATCCAGCCCCCCCCGGGAGTAGGGGGAGTAGGAGTCGGAGGGGGAGGGGAGGAAACGATACCACTAGATTGGTCACCTGCTAAAACCCGTGCTGCAAAGCGCTGGACTGGCGGAGGACTGGCGGCTGAAGTTTCCGGCTGGGTTCTTGAGAGGAGCGCTCTCAGCACTCATACCGGGGGGGGAGGTAGGCTTGTGGTTGCCGGAGTGAGAAGTGGTGATGGGGTATTTGTTGTCAAGGGAGAGGGCGAGGGCGAGGGGGGCTTCCTACTCCCGATTGTCGGGGGTGGTGGCAGAGGTGGGGGGCTGGTGGTTGGGAGTTTGGTGGTTTATGGGTTGCCGTGGTGGGAGGTTTTGGTTGATGGGGTGAAGTTTAGGTTTTTAGTTACTTGGAGGGTGGAAGCGACGGAGGAGGAGGAAGAGGAGGAAGTGCGATGATGGGCTCGGCTGGGTAATGAATATGTTTTTACGATAAACGGGGATAGACACAGATCGGAGCATTGTCAATACGGTGTACTTTATTTATTCCATAAATTATATGTATAACATGAAGGTCTCCCGCAGGATATCATAGTCCCATATTATCATACAAACAAACAGCAAAGCGCCAGAAACCCCTCCATCCCTTCCCCGTCAAACTAATCGCCAATGCAAGAATAATGAACAAAGAATCGAAAATATGACTGGACGGACAGATGGACGGACAGAAAGCAAGCCTAAGTAAAGCTCCCCTTCGTCAGCATCCCCAAAACACCCTGCCTCTCTTGGCCCTGCTTCTTCCTTTCCTGCTTCCTCTTCAACTCGCGTTCATTCTCAACCTTTGCCCTAACCTGCTCCCTCTGGTGAAAGTTAATAGAGCTAGACGCCTTCCCACCCCTTTTGATCCCCGTGGTACTCTCTAAGGGGTTCCCTCTACCAGAAGTACTGGAGGAGGCGCCGGAAGACCCCTGTGAATCACCGCTTGTAGAAGACATGTTGGTTGTGGCTCTGCGCAGCAGGCTTGGAACTCGGAATTGAGTTTCGGTGGCTGACTGGAAAGCCATTTTCGCGCTCTCGCTCATGGCGCTGTTGGATCTTGAGGCGGCAACACGGTCTATAACCACTGTCGCTGCTGTTCTTCGGCGTTTGTGCATGAATGCCTCTGCCGGCTCGCCATCGGAATCTGAAAGCTCGACCATTCCACTATCGTTTTCTTCAATGAGGAATGATAAGGTCTGAAAAAAAAAAAAAGAGAAGGAAAGTCAGTCATAGAGTATCACTCGGTGGATTTATAATTGGACTGGAAGTTTTAACCAACCTCTCGGACATCCGCGAGGGATGGTTTCTTGGATCTGGTGGTTCTACGGGTATTAGAGGTGATGGGTATCTCGTTACTCTCTCCGGCGCTATGTTGTGATCCGGGGGTTCCTCCGCGGGAAACTCGCGCTCCTCCAACTGCTGATATCTCCCGTGAATCGTGGCTCTGGCTTGGATTCTGACTTTGGCTGTCCTCGAAAAGTCCTAAATCGATAAACAGATCTTCCTCACCCTTGTCAAGAAAGTCCATCTCGTCGTCGCGGTCTCTATCCTCGATTGCACTCAAGAAAGCTAACTTCTTGGGATTCGTCGCAAGCTTCTCGATATTGCCATCAGCCATCAATGCCTTTCTTATTTTCGCCATCTGCCGTCTCTTGGCCCTTCTCCGTGCTTCGCCGTCATCATCATCCGAGTCGTCGAGATCAAAATCGGCGCCCCTCTTTTTCCGGAACAACCCTGTCTGGAGATCTTTAAACAGCTTGCTGACATCTTTCTCATCCTGGGCTTTGTCCTGCTCAGCCCAGAAGGCTGCGATATCGTCCTCATCGACAACCTCCTTTCCTTCATCATCAATCATTTGCTCGACGTCGCTATCATATCCGTCGCCCGCTTCATCGTCACTAGCACCGCCAATACCTGCATATTCATCCTCGGATTCTTCGGCCTGCTCATGTACCATCTCCTTCGCTGCGCTTTTTGTTTTATCAAAGCTTTCAGCCGCTTTTTCCTTCTTCGCAGCCTTTCTCATGACATCAAAAGCGGTCACTTTTTTCTCCTCAGCCTCTTCCGATTTTCTCTCGCCGTCACTTTCCTTTTCATTTTCATCCTCCTCCATTAAAGCAATAAGATCCGCGCCTTTCTTCACGAGTCTCCCCCTCTTTCTCTTAGGAGGCTGTGAGTCAGGCACTTCTATTGGATCATCCTCATCAAATCTCGGAGGTGCCGGGCTCGAAGACCTGAGAAACCCGTCATCTTGTGTGGGATCAGGAAAACTCGACATTTGTGTGGATGGCTCGTAGTATAGGTCTAGTGCTGGAAATGAGGGCTCATCAACCGGTTCTGAATCTTGGCCATCCTTTTTTTTGAACCCCAAATCCAGTTTGTCGTCCCCGAAATCCAAGGGAACCTGTGAATTTGGAATCCCCTCTCCCGGATCCTGTCTTAATGCTTCTACCCTCCCCCTGACCTTTTCTGGACTTGCACTGACTTCTGCACTTGGAGGAAGCCCGCTTAACCCATTAAAAAGCTGTGTCATTCCCAAAGGAGGAGGCCCAGCAATTTTGTTACGGAAAATAGAGGGAATCCTGGACTCTGCGGTCTTCTGCTCTTCAGACTCAATCACGTTATCTTCATTCTCCTCGTCCTCGTCTTCTTCCACAATGCGCGATTTCTTCTTCCGTATAGCTTTTCTCTTAAGGGTCTTGAAAGGCGCGAAATCGCCATTACTCTCATCTGAGTCTTCGTCCGCTCCTTCATCAATATAAGCAGCTGGCATCTCAGATAATCGAGGAGTTGGTGACAATAGGTCATTATCTTGAGGATACAGTAAGGGGAATGCTGGGCTTTCTAGGCCCCCCATGGGTTCGTTTTCATCATCATCAATGAAGTCGTTGGGATTTACGGCCTCTTCCCCTTCCCCTTCCCCTTCCCCTTCCCCCTCCTCAGAGCCAGATAATATTTCCACAATGTCTTCATCTTCGAGCCAGTCGCCATCTGCTTCATTGTCTTCGTTGGGGTCCATGTCATCTATAGTGGCGCCCTCTTTCTTGAGAGCATCTTTCTTCTCTCTCCTCTTAATGGCTAAGGCCTCTTTGCGTGCCTTCTCCATATAATCAACAGCTTGCTGTTCGGTTTTGGCTTTCTCCTCAGAGGTCAGAATAATCACACCTTTTGCCTTTAACTCCTCAATTCGCTCTTCTCGCTCTTGGATCGCTTGCTGTCTACTCTTCTTCCGCAATTCCGCTTCAAGCTCACGAACAGATAGTTTAGGTTTCCCATGAACCTCGACCGGTGGCTTGACCCGCCTCACTCGACGCAGCTGATCAACCATTTTCTTACGCTCGGAATTGGCAATTTTCTCTTCATCTCCCGGCTTTACAATTTCAAGCTCCGAATCTGAATCTGAATCGTTTTCGGCAAGCTTTTTCGGAAGAATAACTCTGACGGGTGGTAGGACTAGTTTGGCCATTTTCGACGACATTATACTTTCTTTCCCTTTCCCTTTGTCAAGTGTCGAGGATCTGACCTCAATTGCTTTGCCCTTCCCTTTATGAAGTGCGAGTGTAGGGCGGGTTGCTTCTTCCTCATCAAGCCCTTCCGACGTAGCCCGAGCTTTCCCTTTCCCTTTGTCGGGCTTAGGAGCCGAGGTAGAATATATAACCATCCGGCCGGATTCACCTTGCACTGGTTCTTCACTTGATGGGCTCCGGTCATCAATGCCCATAGCACCCGTTGCGATCTTTGCAGACCTCTCATCTGCCTCCGGCAATGGAGAGGAATTGGGGCTGGACTGTTCCGCAGGCTCGGTTTCGGATCCGGTAATAATTGAACTAAAGCCAGATATTACTACATTGAAATCAATAACTATGGTGATCCATACCTTGAGTCAACACGCACTCCATCCTTTCTGTCCCCACCTTGGTTTTTAGCAGAAGCCCTAAAGCTAAACTTCTCGAAGAGACTCTGTTTGGTAATGGTTTTCTTTGTCCGTGCTTGATGCTCAAGATGCATATTCCTAGCCATCCTCTGAGACTCCCGATGGATCTCCTCCAATGCCTTCTTCCCGGACTTCCGCCTCGGAGGTTTTTGTGACAAAACCCCTAGATCATCGTCGTCTTCTTCCCCATCGTTTCCAGATCCACATCCCAATTGAGCGTCAAGCTGTTTCCTCTTTCCCTCTAGTCTCAGCTTCTCCGCCTCCGCTGCCTGCCGCTCCTTCCGTTTCTTCTCAAGCAATTCCAAGAACCTGGTGCTCTTCTTCGGATCTGTTGCAAGCAAATTATGGACATCACCTTCATCTCCCCCTTCGCTCTCACTGGCTGATACAGGAGTAGTGCTTTTGGATCGTGATGGGCCCATTTGCTTGGGAGATTCTGTAGATGGTGTAGAAGCGGTTTTTGGAGATGCCTTCGGAGGCGCCTTTTGAGTCCGTTTCCGCCTTAGCGTAGAAACAGGGAGATCGTCGTCATCATCGTCTGTCTGTATGAGAGGCTTCGGAGAAGACGTTGGCTTGTCCTCCTCGTTACCCGATTCCTCATCCGAAGTCAAGTTTTTCGAGGCCGTCTCCTTGCTAGCCAATAGGCTCCGCTTCACACGGTCATATGCATCACCATTGCCTGTGGTGTTATTCTTGATAGCCGGAGGGATCTTGGTTGGTTTGGCAGCCTTAATGTCAGATGCACGCGGCATCATTCGACTTGCGAGTTTGCCTCTTGGCTTGTAATCCAATTCGATCTCACTATCTTCATCTGTAACATTGCCATCCCCACCGCTCTCCTCATCGGTAGGTTCCATCCCTGCCAGCATTGCCTCAACTTTTGATTTAGGCGTAAGAACAGGCGAAGCAGAACCATCCCGTGAAGGTGTGCCAGGGGGGGACATTACCATAGACATAGCGGTAGGTGATTCCGGAGAAGCCATGATGGGCCACTCCAACTAAATATCTTTTGTAAAGGAGTGTAGTGTGGAGGAGGAGGAGGGCAGTTTTGATAGGGAATTGTTCAGTCAAAGAACAGGACGCGACGAGATGAACGAGAGACGCGTTGAGCACCAAACGCGCGCCAAGACCTTGGCCGGCATCTTCTTGGGTCACTTGCTCTGACACGATGGGAATTGTGGCTCAAGCAAGCTCTGTCAAGCCTCAATGTCACGTGATGGTGATTCTGGTGAGGATGATGGCTGTATCGGTGCTATCTTGACCTGGAGCAAAAGCCCCAGCATACACACCTACCCTTTTTCCCATGAAGTGTTAGAATCTTGATTGCTAAATCGCGGAATAGTCTTAACATCCACCACGGCTCGGCGAGAAATCACATTTCCAAGCAGCGGATATGACGGTGAGATATATGTTTGTTGTTCGGGTAAACAAAAGAAAATTTTTATTACTCACGCATGGAAAACGAATGAGACATCTCCCCTCGAATCGACTCTGGGAACCAAAAATCGAAGAACCATCTTCTAGCGCCCATATGGGAAATGATAGGTGCATGTGAGACTCTGTATGTACGTACGAGTACTTTTGAGTGTTAAACAGAAAGTAAAGTTACTGGGAGAACACCAACGATTGTATGTACGAGTACTCGAGTACCGGTACGGTACTTACTTGATCCACTGTCAAATCCTGTTTTTTGGCCCTAATCATCTGAATTGGTCTCCAGGTGCATAGCAAATTACCTGCCCAGACCACGGTAATCTTCCTTGTCCTTGGACAAGAGTACTATCTCGCTAGGTATGATATGACACGGGTATGGTATGCAAGTCAAGTATACTACCAACTACCAATGGCTACAAGTATGTACGAATACTCTTTAGACTTGCATATCTCGTTTGCTGGAAGCTGGCCCCGCCCGTCCGCCTTTTTTTTCCTTTTTTCCCTCTCTTTTTTTTTTAACACCCACAAACGCTGCCCAACACAGGGCACGATACCGGTAGGCCAGTGGGCACTGTATCAGAGAATTTCAAAGTTAAGCGTATTGGTTTTGCAGGTCCACAGACGGTTATGCATGATAATAATAATAATGAAAAGTGTGGGAAGGACTTCCTAGAATAGCTCTCTACGACTTCCCTCTTCGTGTTGGTTTGCTGTCTCTCCCTCTCCCTCTCTCCATCCCAGTTATTCCAGTGAGAGGGAGGAGGCAAGGAAAAAGAGGGCTGTCCAGACTTTGTCTTTCCAATTCGCCTGTCTTTGGTTGGCTTCGGCGCTTCTTGTCGTCCCATTTTTATCTCCAACGCCCATAGGAGCAGCAATGTTCAACAAGGCTGCTGCCACATGGAAACCGCTCTACACCGCTCTACTCGAACACTCTCGCCCCCCCCCCCGCTAAACAATACCCACAGAAGAAGAAGTCTAGTATAAGTACCTCTACTGTATATATTGAGCTGTGAAGGTACTTCTCCTCTGAAATTGAGGAGCAATCGAATAATTCGGGCATCGCCCCTGAACGACTGGTTGTCCGGGGTTTCCAGACTTATTGACTCTCCTTTTTTTTCTTCTTTTCTTTTTCTTTCTTGTTATTCTATCTACGATATTTACCGTATCTCTCCACTATCTTCGCCGCTCATTCTACATCCTATAGACGCTCTCTCTCTTGTACCGGTACTTTGCGCTTGCTCCTCTCCTTTCCATCTATTTATTGCCCCTACGTCCTTCCATTCTTCCGTTAGAATAGCTTTCGAGTGATTCTCTCTCTAGGCTCTGTTTACCCGTGCTCTATCACTCTTCCCTATTCTGCTCTTCCCTATTCCCCTCTTACCATTTATCATAGACACTCCTTTTGAGCTGTTTTGATACCGGCGTCTGCCCCCAGCAGTAGTGCTACATTACTGGTAGTAGTAGAAAGGTTTTTTTTCTGTCGTTTCGCCTACTTTCGCTAGCAGCCCGCTTCTCTTTTCGATTTACTTGAAGCGATTGTGAAGCAGAAGTTACCGCTCCGCGCGTCCCCGACCTTGCTTCTTTTGGAAACTTTGGCAAGTTTACAGCAGTGGAGACCCTGCCCAACAAGGATCGTCAATCAGCAACTCTCCCTTCCTACCTTCCTCCTTTCTCTCCCCCCCCCTCCTCTGACACCGAGGGCTCAACTCCCCCCCCTCAACTCCCCCTCCCCCTCATCATTTCCTCGAAGGTCCTTACCTTCCTTGCATCTAGTATCTTTGCTCACCACAAATTCTCCTGAGCCCCACCGTTTCCGAACACCCGCCGGACACACGAGCTGCAACAGCAACTCATACCCTCTTTCCTTCCCCCCCCTTCTCTCATCCTCCTCTCTACTCCCCCATCTTCCTTCACCCAACACTCCTTAAATCACAATACTATGACTGAAGAATCTGGCCCTAAAGTCAAATCGCTCAAGAGAAAGAATGTTAAGGGGTTGAAGCTCGGTGCAGGTGGAACTCCTGCTGCGGCCTCTTCCACCCCAGACGGCCAAGCTCCCGGTGGGAGCAGATACTATGCACACAATGACCAACTGAGTGATCAACTCAGCACTCTAGAGATCGGTGTTGAGTTTAAGCTGGATCTGCGTGCAGAGGATTTGAAGGTGGTGAACGAATTAGGTGCGGGGAATGGAGGGACCGTGAGCAAAGTCATCCATGCCCCGACGAAGGCTTTAATGGCAAAAAAAGTTCGTTGTCTCGGCCCCGCGCTGTGTTGAACATGTTCTCCGAAATTATATTAACAAAACGGTGAAGGTCATCCACATAGACGCTAAGCCGTCGGTTCGGAAGCAGATCGTTCGTGAGCTACACATCATGCAAGAATGTCACTCCCCTTATATTGTGTCTTTTTATGGTGCCTTCCTCAATGAAGGGGATGTGGTTATGTGTATGGAATACATGGATTGCGGGTCAGATATTAACCCCTCATCGGGCTGTGTGTGCAGTGCCTTGCGAATTCATCCGCTGACATGGTCAACGACACTACAGATCCCTTGATGGCATCGCTAAAAAGATAGGCCCAATTCGTATCGATGTGCTCGGCAAAATCTCGGAGGCCGTTGTAGAAGGTTTAAATTACCTCTATAATGTCCATCGAATCTTGCACCGAGATGTCAAGCCTTCGAATATCTTGGTCAACTCTCGGGGTTCCATCAAGTTGTGTGACTTTGGTGTTTCTGGAGAATTAATCAATTCGATCGCCGATACTTTCGTCGGCACTTCAACTTACATGTCTCCAGAGCGAATCAAAGGGGCCAAGTACTCTGTTAAATCTGATGTATGGAGCTTGGGATTGACCCTGTTGGAATTGGCCATAGGGAGGTTTCCTTTTGACGCTGACGGCACAAGCGCCGGGACCAGGGCCAGTGCTGGGCCAATGGGTATTCTTGATTTGCTCCAAAAGATTGTCAACGAACCTGCGCCCAAATTGCCGAAAAATAAGGCATTCCCTCCCAGTTTGGAGAAGATGATTGAGCACTGCCTAATTAAGGATCCGGAACAGAGGCCCAGCCCTCAAGAGCTCCTGGTAAGTCGTGATATCCCGGAGAAGCTACTCGATAGTAATTTTGCTAAACCAACTCTCGTGAATCAATAGGAAGAATCGTTTATGAGAGCGGCCAAGCAGACCAACGTGGACCTTGAAGCCTGGGCTCATGTTATTCTTGACAAGCCTCTCAATCGATCGTCAAGATCCTCACAATTGATCAGCCCCGCTCCCGCTCACCGAGAGTCTCCGGCTCCGCCGCGTCCATCATCACGTGGCCAAAACACTCCTGGGAGAAGAACCTCAACTGCGGAGCGCAGCTCGAGTGAACGAGGAACTGAAAGAGAACGATCTGACCGTGAGCACCGCCCCCCTCCGGCCCCGCTGCAACAGGCACCCTTCCCAGCTCGCACAAGCTCGCATGGCCCTGGTTCCGGCAGACTTGAGGAGGTGAACTACCACAGCTCTGCAAGTGAACCGTCCAGAACCAGCCAGTTACCACAGTCAAGGTCCTCCCGTCAAGCTCAATACCGATCAAATACGGAGCCTGCAGGGCTCCCGACCTCAGATCGAAATGATAGCAGAGAGCGATATTCCCGTAATCAGGGTGGTGAAAGGGAGAAGGGGCGCGAGCAAGAGCACGCGCAAGGCACAATTGGGATCGGATTTGAAGGCGCACGCCAGCCAGAGATGAAAGAGAGGAAGAAGCAGCCACCTGTTGGCATTATGAGCTCGGGGGGAGGCCTCTCGTTTGTCGGATCTGGTAACGGAATTGGTGCTAGTGGTCCCAGTGGAATCAACAGTGGCCGGTAGGACAGATTCAAAGCCAAAACTACTAAAAAATTTTGATCGCTACATTCAGTAAATGAGGCCATTTGTTTCGAGTATTGCCCTAGTTTGTGGTTCGAACATATGTTTCTTCTTTTTCTTCTTTTTTTCTTTTCGGTGATATCAAAGGTTCTGCTTGTTTTTTCTAACCCTTTTCTATTCTTCTCCCTTCTTGTTCTCTATTTATCACTCGCAAGGCAGATTCACATGGTACCGCCGGAAGATAGTTTCTCAAAACAAAAAAAATTGGAAGGAAAAAAAAAACTTGTCATCTCTCCCCTTTACGCATCTGATGAGTTTTTTGTTTGAATTCTTGCATTTGGTGGAGTGGCAACGGTTAGGGTCTTTTTACCATATTTGAGTTGAGCTCTACTTTTACCCTTGATGCTGAAATACCTTTTTTTCCTCTTTCTTTTTTCTTTTTCTTGGACGGGTGGATAAGAGTGAGAATATAGAATTAAACAGATATGAGGATTTGGTGTATCGTTCCTGGGATTATTATTGATGTGAGAATTGGGGTTGTGGTCATTGGCACTCACTCGGGTTGCGATCAGGGTGCCGTGGATGGCCAGCGTGTGATAGTGGGATGATGAAAAAGGGTTTACTCTAGTTTCTTACCCATCCACGCGTTAGGCCCCATTTCGTGCGTGCTGTAAATACCTAATGGCCTAATCTAACGACAATATAAACTACCGGCAAACAACAAATAAACAAATAAACAGACGCAATCATGAAGGAATAATAAAAATACCATTTCCAAACGCCCATTCGAAGAAAAAAGAGCCCCAAATTTTTTTACAAGCCCCGCTTCCTTCATTCCCATCCTCCTACCCCCCAAGCCCCACTACCATCCATCGCTAGGTTGATCAATGGGTCATAGCCCAAACCTCACCGTCAAGCAGACCATGCCAAAAACTGCCACCCCTTGGATCCACCCGTCGGCCCCATAAACCCACACATACGCTGCGGCGACAATACCGTAGGAAACTGCATTGACAATCAGCCACACTGGCAACCCCTTGAGTACGAACCACGCCAGCCTAGCGTACGGCACTTGGGTGAGCGCCTTGCAGAAGCCTACCCCACCTTCGACTTTGCGGATGGGTACGATCGAGTCTACGTGTGGTTCCAGGAGCGATGCGCGGACAAGCGTGAGGGCGAGGTAGGAGGGGATAACGAGGAAGAGGGTAGAGATGGGTGTTAGGACGTATGGGAGGAAATTGTAGTGCGGTGGGTATTTGACGAAGGGGAGTTCGAGGGTTGTCAGGGTGAGGAGGCCGTTGAGGGTAACGGAGGGGATGGTTGCCAGGACGGATGTGCCGGGGGTGTTGGCGTAGCGGGTTAGCCAGGTCATCGGTTGGGGCTGGGAGATTTGGATGCTAGAGTTTTTGTTAGTTGATATTTATTTATTTATTTTACTGTGTGGATGGGAGGGAGGGAGGGAGGGAGGGGAACTAACTGAAGGACAGTCAGGCTGAGCCTTGAGACCACTATCAAGGATAACGTCCCGCCGAGGACCCTTCCGGCAACCTCACTCCCAGTCCAGTGCTGGAGTTTCGAGATGACAAAGTTCCTGACCATCCTATCGCAGAAGGCAAGCACCACGGCCCCGATAAACCCTCTCCAAGGTGCAGCCCGGCCACCGATCCTGCGGAGATGTCTGATAGTCCCCATGATGCTGTCCGTGACATACACCTTCTCGCCCCGGGCCATCAACGGCTGTGTCTCGCCCCCCTCATATCCTCCCACTTCCCGGTTCTGACGGGATCTTCGACTTCTACTCCTCGGTGGAATCGGCGGCGCTGAGGACGAGGAGGGGGAGGAGGAGGAGGAGGAGGAGGAAGTAGGTAACCCAACCCCCGGGTGCTCGACGACAAGTAACGCGATCAGCAACTCGACGGTGTAATTAAAGCACAGGACGAGCACGCCCGCAAGAACGGATATCGCAACCAGAGCGACTAGCTGTTCTTCTTGGCCTTCCTCCGTGCGTGAGAAGGTGTACATTAGAGTGTTTTTGATGTACTGTTCCATCTCTGCTCGTCGTTGCCGTTGCACAGTACGGTGCTAGTGAGAGATGGGTAGCAGCAGTAGCAGCAGCAGGGGGAGGGGAAGGGGGGAAGAGGGGGAAGAGGGGGGGAGATGAGGCGAGGCGAGGCGATGCTTCGTGTATGTATATGCACTATGTCGGGTGAAAAAAGTAACACTAGTATACACCGGTAAGTCCAACTGCTGGTAGATGGATGAGATCTCTAGCCGCCTACGGTATCCTCCCTCCCGTGCTTTAAGTTTTGCCTCACTCTGCCAGGTGGCATGGGGTGTTTCGGGTAGGTTGTGGCGCGCGGATGACTGGATGAGACTGAAGATGGGCAGCGGACCCGCGCGGGTGGGTAAGGTATGCAGGATAACTTATAGTCTAACTTTAGTTGCCTGGAGAGTTGTCATGGCTACTGGTTCCGGGCAGTAACCTGCCCGCATTGGTCGGTCTACCGTGGCTAAGACTTTGAATCGATAGAAGGTGAGGGAGGGGTACGGTAGATCTGTTATTCGTGGGCTGGAGAGAGTCAGGTTTATTTTCTGGTCGGTGGGCGCTTTGTCAGTGGATTGATTCGTGGTGGGGCTGAAGTAATGGGAATGGAAGGTTGGGGGGGAGTGTTTTTTTTTTTTTTAGTTGCTTTTGTGGCACAAGTACTCGTAATTCTCTGACGTTTGTGAACACAACTGCTATTGCATACACCAAATTTTTGAGGCTCCGGCCGACTTTTTGCGTGTATGCAATAGCAGTTGTGTTCACAAACGTCAGAGAATTACGAGTATGATACCGTATCAGTTTTCGAAGCGAGGACCACCAGACGGATGGGGCTGATTCGTGATACCGGCATGAGGATTGGATCTGGTCCTCGAGTGAGCGCCTGTGATGGGCTGGTCGGGCAAATTGTGTGTCCGCGTGAAAGAAGGATCAAGTTATCTGTGACGCTGTGAGCAATGTGATATTGCACTGCTGAGTTATTCAGAGTAATGAACAAAAGCTAGAGTTAAACCCGCCACGTCCAAATCTATCTGATTGGTGCCCGTCTACATTATGTACTGTATGTCCAGAAACCGTCATCATCATAGCAATTAGCCCAGAACGCCGTTTTTCATCAAACTCCTCAACACCTAACCTCGATATCCCCGGCTTTTGTCAAATACTTGACTCCCTTGTAAGGTTTTACGCCCTCTCCCAATCCTTTTCCACCAACCACCTTCAAGCTATCAACCTTGACACCACTAGCCAACCACCCCTTCACACTAAATGCCACCAGAGCACATCTCGGCATAGCCATTTCCATTTTCCTCTTTGCTTGCTTTTCTCTCTTTGCCTTCTCTCCCTCGTTACCACCGTTGGCCTTGGCTGTTTTCGTTGTTTGAGCGTCCTGGTATTCTCCATTGTCTACGGGCTCCTCTTCCTCCGCCTCGCTATCGTCTCCACCGTAGCTCTTGACGACTACACCAGTTCTAAGTGTAGCTGTTCCGGAGAATGCACTGGTAGTTGGTATCTTCCATGTTACTTTTCTGTCTTCATGATGGAACTCTCCTCGTGAGCACCGTGTGCCCGTAAGTGTTTTAACGGTTGGTGGAAGTGGGAAGGTTATTCTCACTTCCTCGACTGTGGGATTATTGCTCGATCCCCCAAATGCTGGGCTCCGGCTAGATCTGGAACCAAAGGGGTTTGCTGAGAGGGTATTTGGCGTGGGGGCAAGAAAAGCAGTAGAAATGAAAACCCGTGCTTCGAACTCGGACGACAGTGGCCCAATTGCGGTCTTGAGCTCTATACTAACGGGTAGCTGCGGTTGCGCTGCGCTTTTTGGATTACCGGAGGGTAGAAGGTCGATTTCATAAGATGCGAGGACAAATTTGCCATCTGGAGGAACGAAAGATAGTTCCCCTGGGCGCTCCCTCCATCGAGAAAGTCGAACACAAGGGTGGAAGACGGGAAAGCCCAGGCCCCCGGATGGTGGGGCGCCAAGCTTTTGTTTATGACTGGTAGGCGTTTGGAGTGTCATTAGAAGGTCGGGGATACCAGATAGTTTGCAGTTGAATGCGATTGTACCGTTTGAACGCGCAGACAGGAAGCGTCCAGAGGGAGCAATAGTTGCTGTGATCAGCTCTATTAGATCAACATAGAGTTCGTTGTTGGTATGACGGACGTTGGAACGGCGCCAGGGGATTGCGGATAGAGTTTTAGTTGGTGAGGGAGTAAAGGATGAAGGGATAGAGGCACTAGACGATCTGTTTAGCAGTGAATAGATATTGGAGGAATATCGGGCAAACCAACCTTGGTAAACCAGTGACGCTTCCTAAGAGCTTGCCCATTAAGCTGGGCGGCAGTACCACATCCCTCAATGCATTCGGTTCTGTTGTGAATGGAAATCCATCATCGCACATCTCGTTTAGCAGCTGAGCAACTATGTCATAGTTTGCCTCAATTTTGCTCCCTAGCAGCGGGGATCCAAGGTAGTCTTCCAGAACATCAATCACCCGATGCAAGAACTCCGATACCAACAACGGCTCTATCTCGGAAGTTGTGGGCGAAAGAAGCAAGAGATTATTATGTATTATGTTGAAAAGCAGAGTTGGGGGTGAGGTCGTTGGTAGGTATATTAATGAAGGACGTGGTGAGGGTTGAGCTTTGTACAGAGAGTAGAGAGAGGCGGGAGTTGTGGCTGGTCGTGATCTCCATTCGTGTTGTAGAATCGGCGTTGTAGCCGGAGAAAAGTTGTCGAATACGTACAAGGCTTCAACGGCACTCATATCTCTGCGAAGATGGTAGTCGGTGTTAAAGCTGCAGGCGAATTTGTGGAGCAAGTGGGGTTGAGGTGAGGTCTGAGACAACCAACCACGAGCTGTTCTTGGCAAGTTTTTTGGTGTTTCTTTTTTCTACCCACCGTCCGGGCAACCTCAAAGTTTCTCGGGTCGTTTCCTGCATAGGAACGGATATGACACGTTCCAAGATGGGCAAAGAGGAGATAAAATATTTGCCAGACACCCCCGTTCCTTTGAGGAAAGCCATTGCAGAAGATATGAAAGAGGACTGCCTGCCATGTAGAGCAATAGGTATCAGTACTTCACTCGTCTTTCATTTTTCTTTCCCCTTTTCGTTTCTAACTTGACAATCTGTAATCTGTCAAGGTTCTACTGCGTTCATCGGCCTCGGGATCTACACCTTTTTTTCCGGTCGCTCGCAGCTTCGAGCACAGGAGGCAGCAATACTAAAGTCTGGGACGAGGTGGGGGATTGGAGCACGAAGGTTGGGAATCCACGGGATAACGGCGACTTTGGTGGGATTGGGGGTTTACAGGATGGTCATGTGAAGGTGTTTGTAATGCCAGTCTTGCTCGCGTGCTGGAATGGCTAGACCCTGCTTTTTCTTTAGTGTGTATGATACGGATCCCATTTTCCTGGACTTTTTCAGATACTGCTAGCAAGGCATCGTTCGGGACCTCAAGCCTCGACGTTTGTTTCCATAGGTGGGCTTACCGTAGTGTTTTTGCTCGTTTGGCTGCTTTGTATACATTTACCTCTGTTCTCATTGATTGTGCTCTACCCGCCTTTCTACATGAGTGGGGTCACTGCAGGTCTGGAGGAGATACTCGAGTAGAGGATGTTGTAAAGATCTTACGGGGGGCAGCCATTTTACACCTCTCACCGAGTCGGGTAGATTTCTAGAACCCTCGCTCCTTTTATTTTCTCCCCCTCTAATTTCACAGTAGAACACATACGGGTGACAGAAATATATTTGTGAGGAGTTCAGCTTCCTATAAATCACAATCCGCTACTCTACAGGTAGTCCACGATGCCCCCATCATAGTATCATATGATCCTGCACAAAGGTTCTGTACTCGTACTGTACTCGTAGCTGGTTGGTTAGCTGCCAAGCCTGATTATAGGGCCCTCCCTCAGCTTGGATCGGCAGGGTGTTCGGGGGTGGCGCATATGGCGACATGACGCAGGGTCCCGAATACGCAACCCCCCCCCACTCCCCCACGTTTGGATTGCAATACGATCACTTTATATCTTCTAACATGTCGTTTATCTTATCAGGTGCTGCTCCTTGTCCCTCCTTTCTCCGCTTCCCCCGCTACCTCCCAATATTTCTTTCTTTCTCCTCGGGTTTGTTTGTGGTGTCTTTCGTGCTCTCTTTAAGATTGTTATCTACATTCTCTCTTTTCATCTTTTCTAGGCTTCTCACTTAAGCTATGGCACTCTTTGCAAGCTCATTCAAGCACAATGTGCAGACTTTCAAGAAGAATCCGCTCGGGGAGATTGCTGGTTCTTTGGGGGATTTGGGAACCCTTCTACCTCTTATGACGGCACTAACTGCTGGGGGGTCGATCTCGCTAACTGCTACTTTGATATTCTCGGGAGTTTTCAATATATGCAGTGGTGCCTTCTTTGGCATACCTATTGTGGTATCTGACCCCCTTCTGATATTTCTATATCGCCCCGAGGTTGTACTGGGGGTTTGTTCTATAGGACTAATCCGGGTAGGTGCAACCCATGAAAGCTGTTGCCTCTATCGCCCTCGCTCGCCAGCTATCTCTAAAGGAAACTATGGCGGCTGGTATCGGTGTGGGCGTCGTGGTCATGTTACTCTCCATCATGGGAATGATTAAGAAGGCGGCCGACATGATACCTCTCCCTATTGTTAAAGGAATCCAGGTAGGCGCAGGGCTATCACTCTGTCTCAACGCTGGCTCTATGCTTTCGAACCTTAGCCTCAACCAATCCAAATGGGACGATAACCTCTTTTGGGCTATCGGTGCCTTTTCAATACTCTACGGATTTTCACGGCTGCCCAAGTTCCCCTTTGCTTTGCTGGTATTCCTCTTGGGTGGTATATTTGCTGCGGTAGAGGTTGCTACAAGTAACGGGAGTTTGCCGGCCTTTGGGTTCTGGTGGCCGTTCAACCCAACAATACCTACGCCAGATGAATTTGCAACTGGATTTGGGACAGCGGGTATAGGCCAGATTTCATTGACAATATTGAATTCAGTGATTGCTGTGCGGTACCTCAGCGAGGACCTAATGCCTACTAGGCCTGCACCCTCAGTTACGGCCCTAGGAATATCTGTTGGGCTCATGAATTTGACGGGATGTTGGTTTGGGGCTATGCCCATCTGTCACGGTATCATATCATATGCTAATTTATCTATTGGTTGTGTTTGGTTAGCTAACCAATAGACTTCCAGGCTCGGGTGGGTTAGCGGCACAACATAGGTTTGGGGCACGATCGGGAGCTAGTGTGATAATTCTTGGGATAGTGAAAGTTGGTGCTGGGTTGGCATTCGGAGAATCGCTCGCCGGCTTGCTCCAGAGATTCCCCAAGTCTCTATTGGGTATCATGGTATGTTGGGAGCCTGGGATTACTCGTTGTATTAGGAGTCCTTACTAAGATCGATCTATATAGGTGTTTGCAGCTGGGATAGAGCTGGCTTCCGTTGCAGAGAACCTAAACAGTTCAGCCAAAGACCTTCTAAGCCCTACCTCAGCGGCCCTAGGGACTGAGCAATCTCGGTCAGCTGTCTACTCTACCCTAAGGGTATTGACGGATCGTGAGAAGAGGGAGCGATTCTTAAACATGATGGTCACTGCTGCCATGATGTTGGCCTCTAAGAATACCTTCGTGGGATTTCTGGCTGGTGTTTTCTTTTGGGCTCTCCTCCGGCTGCAGGATAGGATGGAGGACTTGGGAGAGGCAAGGACATCGTTTGCACCTCTGAATGAAGCGTCTGCCCTCTTGGGACGATAGGCGGCTTGCGGTGGGACATCACTATGGTAGTTTTTATAGACTGGAGCGTACTTTAAAACTTTTTGCAACAATAAGGTCGGCGCAGTTATTGTCTAAAAACAAGCCATGCCTTATTAGTTAGGCAGCAGTCTGGAATTATTAATTCCAATAATTTAAGTTATCATACCAGTTTGAGTGCTGAGTAATAAATGCTCTTGTTTAGTCTACTCGAGCGAGACTCGTGGTGTCGCCAGGGCAACCGTGCCATTTCAATGTAAACACCAAACTCCACCAGAAAAGCACTCCTCCCCCACCTTCCGAGTAAAGGTTTCTCTTGCCATCTTTCTCTCACCTAGAGCCATAATTTTAGCTTCCACTACTTTTTGCTTTAATTATTCTACCACTGAAGCGCACACAGCCTAATTGCCATGCCTCCTACAGAAAAGACAAAGAAGTCCAAGACCACCAATAAGTCGGAAGATAAAGATAAGGTGCACAAGCTTTCATTGAAAGGTGATTCTTTCCTCGATTAGGGCCGGCGTGCAGGCAGGGAACTAACTCGGTTTTAGGGTCTTCGAAGTTGGTTACAGAATTTGTGAGTATTGGTTGATTGCCTGGCGGAGCACTCGTTGCGAGTCATCCAGTTGGCCTTTGCTAACTCCCTCCCAGTTTGAATACTCTATAAACACAATCCTCTTCCAGAGAGGGGTATACCCAGCAGAGGACTTTACTGCCATCAAGAAATATGGCCTCAATATGCTTGGTGATTTCCCTCCCCCCCCGCTTGGGGATCTTTGCCGCTCAATGAGCTGACGGACGACGTGGGAATAGTCTCCGCCGATGACCAAGTGAAAGCCTACATCCGCAAGATAATGTCCCAGCTGAACAAGTGGATGCTCGGCGGCAAGATCTCAAAGCTGGTGATAGTAATAACCTCAAAGGATACGGGCGAGAACCTGGAGAGATGGCAATTCGACGTACAGCTTCAGGGCAAAGCCGCAAAGGCCAAGAACTCTCCTGCTGCTGCTGCCCCTGCTTCTGCCACCGCCACCACTACCGCCGATGGCTCCGGCTCCACTAGCAAGGAGAACTCTGCTCCCGCTACGGCGACCCCAGTTCCTGAGAAGGCGGAGAAGGAGATCCAGGAGGAGATTCAGAGTCTCTTCAGACAGATTACCGCGTCTGTCACGTTCCTGCCCATGCTAGATGGGAGATGCACTTTCAACGTGCTTGTCTACGCTGACGGCGACGCGGAGGTCCCCATGGAATGGGGTGATTCGGACGCCCGCGAGGTTGTCGGTGGGGAGAAGGTTACTTTAAGGAGTTGGGGGACCAGCAGCCATAAAGTCGATACCTTGGTTAGTTATAGACTAGCTGACTGACCGACTGGCCGGCTGGGTGATGAGGTTATGGGCGGTGGTTTCTAGGGTTTTCATTATACATCGTGCTGTTTGGGTCGTTGTCTGGGTCATTGGTATTGGGGTTATGGTTCGTTTTTTATATATTAATATTATTATTTGACATGACTGTCTGAGGTGGGCTGGAGTGGGGTTTGGTGTATGCCCGGTTCTTGGATTTATATAAATACCAACCTGCTTGACGCAGGAAATCTAATATTGGGGAAATGAGATGTACCGTACTCTATCGTGCCAGTAAATTAATTGAGGGTGGGATAGCTCCGATGAACCACCGTACTGCATCTCATCACGATTGCTCACTCCTGCATGTGGGTTATTGCACTTTCCTACCCCCTCCTCCTCCTCAATATATCGAAGCCCGGAGAGTTCCACACAGATCATTAGACCACTTCCACCATCACCTACCGGCATGACAACATCCAACCTCCCGATATCAACCAAAAAGCCTAACCGATGTTCTACAAATTCTGCAGCCGCCCCAAATCGTAGGATAAAACCATGATATATATCGTGCGTGGCACCTTCCCCGAACCTGAATTTCCATTGTGGTAAACTTACCCCACCCCCACCCCCCTTAACCACACGTAACAACGACATCAGACCCTCAAACGACCCTTTACAACCATACCGGTGGCACTCGTAACGACGAAAACACCACTGTAATTTTCTCATCTAGGACAAAGGTACCTCTTCCCCCTTCCCCTCTCCTCCTCCTCCTCCGCCTCCGGCCCAAATGCTCCCACCCCACCCCTTCCTAGGAGTAATAATGTTCCTGTCGTGCCTTCTTTTAGTATACTACTTTGCACTCTTTTTCGGCATGAGTTCTGCTGTGGGCGGCGGCGGCAGCGGTGGCGGGTATTGGAGGGAGGTGCGGAAGAGCAATGTTGTTGGCTTCTTCGCTCAGGATTTGGAGGGGACGGATCCGGGGGGGTTTGATTGGGTGGGTTTTTTTTCTTGTGCTATTCGATCCGCTGGGGAAGGGGAGAGGGGTGGGGCTAACTATGGGGCAGATTGAGAGTGGGTTTGGGTTGTTGGATAAATTTGATGTTCCTGGGCCTGGGATGGAGGTGGAGGTGGACGGGGAGCGGGAGTGGGAGCGGGGGAGGAAGTGGGGGAAGTTTCGGAAGGCTATTGGCAGGTTGAATGATCAGGCGCCGAGGAATACAGTTTATAAAGTGCTGTATTTGGCCAGGCATGGGCAGGGGGCGCATGTATGTTCTTCCTTTCCTTTCCTTCTTGACACCGCTAGGGATTGGAGATGGGCTGATGTTATTGGTAGAATGTTGCTGGTATGTGCTTTCTTGTTTGCTGGATACATGACTAATTCGTGATGGTGGCGTAGAGGAGTTTTACGGCACTCACCTTTGGGATGTAGGGGTTCCATTCTACCTAGCTTTGTATTTTAGGTTAGGTGAAGGAGGCTAACTTATTATTAAAGTGTCACTGGTCCTTGCTGGATGGGAATGGGACTTCTGTTTGGGTTGGTTTCCCCATAGGGTCGAGCTGCGAGGTTACAGAGCTGATGTTGATACCAGGCTGACGCTGAGCTCACGGATATTGGTATTGCGGAAGCTCAGAAAGCGAACATTGCTTGGAAGGACCAGATTAAGGCCGGCGTCCCGTTGCCGGAGAGCTACTATTCTTCTCCATTAAGGTATCTGAGATACTTCGCTGGTTACGGGCGCAGCTAACGAGGCCAGGCGTGCTGCAAGCACCCTCGAGATAACCTGGAAAGACATCACACTTGACAAGGATAAGATCCCCAAGCCCATTATCAAAGAGGTTTGTAGCCTGGAATCGGTAATTGCAATCTCGAGCTAAGGAATTATATATAGAAACTTCGTGAGACAATCGGTATTCATACCTGCGACCGCCGGAGCCCCAGAGCCGAGATTGCAAAATTGTTTCCCGAATTCGTCTTCGAGAAGGGCTTTGTAGAGAATGACCCGTACTGGGCACTCGAGTGGAGGGAGCCTAACGATGTACGAGACATCAGGCTCGGGGAAGCCCTGAACGACATCTTGGCCAATGACCATAGCACCTATATCAGTATTACCGTTCACAGTGGAGCTATCACCAGGTAAGGCTCTGCCTCCCGATCAATGGGTCGACTGGAATGGAAAGGGTTGCTAATCAATTGGGTCAGCATGCTGCAAATTCTCGGACATAGACCGTTTGGACTTCAGACTGGCGGGATGATCCCAGTGGTTGTGAAAGTTGAGTTTGTTCCAGAGCCTGAACCGACACCGACCAGCGTCTCGCCTTCGTATGGCGCACCGAGTTGCACAGTAAGCCCGACGGGAATAGTATAGGCCCGGAGGTTCGTAGTGAAAAACTGAAAAACGTATCGTACGGTTGTGTCAGGACAAAGGGTTTGATTTTTAATATACCCGTTTCCCGTCTGCGAAGAAGAAGAAAATGGGTTAGTCAGTCTATCAATGAAGGGTTTTCCAATCGGAGATTTTTGTAGAATTGTTTGTTTGGAGCTGAAGCTGGACGACTGGACTCTTTTGGTAGAAAGCTGTGGAAAGCCGGAGACACCGGAGCCCAATCACTCAGCCTCGAATTTTTCGCCAAGATTTACCTCTGTTAGGTGCCACAAGTTCAGACGCTGACTCTTAAAACACACATAACCTCAACCTTCTCTCCCTTCTCCTTGAACCTTCATTCTCCTTAAACTTCCATCTCCCAGCCCCTCGTCGCTATAACACCCCCCAACACTCTTATCCACACTTTTTCACTCTGTAAAGTCTCCCTCAACCGTAACTCAACATAAAATGTCTGAAGATTGGGAATCTGTTACCAAGATTGGTTCCAAAGCTGGTGGTAGCGCTCAGCGTACAACCGTCGCCAGAACTCAGTCTGAGATCAATGCAGCCAGAAGATCTGGTGCCGTTGTTGCCACCGAGAAGAAGGTACTTGAATGGGAAATTTTTGCAAATTTTTGACGGTTGGAGCTTGTGTGCTAATATTACTCCAGTATGCGACCGGGAACAAAACCCAGAGTACCGAAGGTCAGCGCTTAACAAAGGTCGATCGTGAAAACGAGGTTGCTCCGCCACCAAAAATCGATCAGAGCGTTGGAAAAGCTATGTCTAAGGCCCGGCTCGACAAGTCTCCCACCATGACCCAGAAAGACCTTGCGACCAAGGTTAACGAGAAACCGTCTGTTATCAACGATTACGAATCTGGCCGCGCTGTCCCCAATCAGCAGGTTCTTGCCAAGCTTGAACGTGCACTTGGGGTCAAGCTGAGAGGGAAGGGTCAGTACTATCATTTCCACCACCAAGCTTTCCCTTTCTTTGAGTCTTTTTGTACCTTCTCCATGATATGCTAACAACCACAATCTACAGATATTGGTACTGCCCTCGGCCCTAAGAAGAAGTAGAGTTCACCGTTTCTCTTTTTTAATATCCCTATGACCACACTTTTTCTTTCTTTCTTTGTTTTTGTTTAGCGGCACAAGGTAGAGGGGTCGTTGGATGGGTTGAGCTATAGACAACGTTGAGCTGCAAGAGTATTTCGACTGGTTATGGTGCATCTATCACTTTGACCACCGAATGCTTTCCCCGCCTTTTGTTTTTCTTTTCAAATCTTGATGAGAAACGAAGTGATAGGACAGCAGGGCGTTTTACTTTGTCTTTCTTCAAGTATCTAGATGTCATTACGTCTCTTTAAGTTCACCGATAGAAACACCTTTCTTAGGCTATTTTTCTTTGTTTCTGGGGGGATGTAAAATTCAATGATGGAAGGTTGACGGTCGGAGCGGTCAGTGAAGTCATGTCTATCTGACGTGGTTGAATCTTGTCAATGAAAGAAACTGGCCCTATAATCTAATCGTGAAATACTTATTCACCCAGCTATCTAGTGCCCTATCCCAAGTGGCTATGTTGTTTTGATACAGGCTGTCAGTAGTGACCTTAAGCTTCTCCACATTAACTGTCGTTGAATTCCTATGTCAAATTTGAAATAAAGACTACATTATCCCTTGGAGAGGTGAAACATCGAAATTCAGTGCATCCGCGAATTGCGCAATCCGCAGTCACTGCGCCACAGGAGCGGCTTGTGGTGATTGGCTGGACCACTTGCAGATCATGTGGCGCAGTGAC